>Ga0208160_1001490_pt1 | contig 9878 bp, 9 predicted proteins | sample CB_VirMetaG_FD_184536 | JGI IMG/M metagenome (GOLD analysis project Ga0208160, IMG submission 184536) | Freshwater to marine saline gradient viral communities from Chesapeake Bay - CB_1504_1 Viral MetaG (SPAdes) (version 4) | ecosystem: Environmental > Aquatic > Marine > Coastal | place: USA... | reverse complement strand
GTATTTTTAATTAATACCAACTTATATCAAGATACAGGTAAATACCCAGAACACTTACACAATATTGCTTTAGAAAATAATAATTAATAATCTATGAAAAATATCCCTACAGAAGATCCTAAACACCATTGGTCATTCTTAAATGTAAAAGATAAATTAGTCCTTGATATGGGTTGCTCCTTTTATGAAGCATATTACCATCCAGGAATGCTTAGCTCAGCAGAGTGGTTTATCGAGAATGGAGCAGTCCAAGTAATAGGATTTGATGGCGATCCCGCTGAGGTAGAAAAATATAACGTTGTATACAAAAATGATCCTCGTTATGAAGTATTTGAATTATGGTTAGATAGTTCAGATCATATTCGTAAACTTCTTGAATTCAAACCCCAAATTATCAAATGTGATATTGAAGGTTCAGAAATCAATTTCCTACCTATTACTAAAGAGGAAATGGATTGTGTTGAAGAAATTGCTTTCGAATATCACGACGTAGCAACACGAGAAATGTGTGAAAAAAAGCTACCAGAATGGGGATTTGATTATATTGAACAATTTAGTATTTTAGATAGACATCCTGATAACCAAGGAGTATATTATGGTCGCAAATCTGAAGGTAAAAAAGTAAAAGTAGTTAGATTAACTCCTAAAAAAGAAGAACCTGTTAAACCTAAATCTAAAAAAGCAAGAGTCCCTAAAGTACTTTATGTAGGCCCAGGTGAACCACATCTTGAATCTATCCATAACAAAGAATTTGAAGATTGTTCTTTAGATGTTAAGTATGTTTCTGATGATAAAAACATTAATGAAGTAATTACATCATTCCGTCCTGATTCTATAGTTTCTATTGGTGAAAATGACTCTAAATTCCCTGAATTGTTTGGTAACATTTATGACGTAAGAAAACGTTGGTTTAATGGAACTGAAGTTAACGATACTACAGGCCACAATGCTTACTATTGTGCTATGCACCAAATGTTAACTAATGATAATTCTAAAATGATTTCGTATTTTACTCCTTCATATAATACTGGGGTAAAAATTTATGATACTTACATGTCATTAAAAGCTCAAACTTATGTAGATTGGGAATGGGTTGTTGTAGATGATTCAAATGATAATGGTAAAACACTCCAAATTATCAAAAATATAGCATCAATTGATCCTCGAGTTAGAGTATACAGCTTTGAAGAAAAGAGTGGTGGTATAATTGGTGAAGCTAAGTACAGAGCAGCAAGTCTATGTCGCGGTTATCTATTAGCAGAATTAGATCATGATGATATGTTAACTGAAAACTGCACTATGGATCTATATAATGCTACTCAAGCATTCCCAGACGCTGGGTTCTTTTATAACGATTCAGTAGAAGTAAATCAATTCTTTCAATCACTTACTTATGGTGAAGGTTTTGCAATGGGGTATGGTAAGTATGAAAAAGTAGCTTACAATAATCATTTATGGGATGTAGCTGTTACTTGCAATATTAACCCTAAAACTATTCGCCATATTGTAGGTATTCCAAACCACGTTCGTGCTTGGAGACGTGAAACATATTTTGCTGTAGGAGGTCATAACCGTGAATTATCTATTGCAGATGATTACGAATTAGTAGTAAGAACTTTCCTTCATACTAAAATGGTTAAAATCCCTAAATTAGGATACATTCAATTCCTTCACGCCAGTGGGGATGAACAAAATTCACATGATATTGCTCGCGCTGATATTCAACGTCGTGTAAGAACAATTATGGAATTTTATAATGAAGCTATTGCTAAACGTTTTGAAGAATTAGGAGTAGAAGATTGGGTATATAACTCACCCGAATACCATCCTTGGGAAGTTCCAAGTCGTTATGGTAGTGAAGAGGGTTATGTTAATGAAATATTTTTAGGTTAAAATTTAATATTTATAGATATGAGTCAAAAATTAACTCAAGAAGAATTAGATCAAATCAACCAATTGAGGAATCAACAGTCAGAAGTTATATTATCTCTGGGTCAAGTTGAGTATCAATTGTTTAACTTTGAACGTGAAAAAACTAAATTGAAAAGTAAACTCGAAGATTTAGAAATTCAAAGTGAACAATTAGCTACTAACTTAACTGAAAAATACGGACCAGGAAGTATAAATATAGAGACCGGAGAAATTACTTCTATTTGATTGTATTTTTAGGTTATGTTTTTAAAGGTTTTTAGTTTTTTGAGAAAAAATCTGATATTTATACGAAAACATAATCTATTTTTACAATGGCAGAAACATTAGTATCACCTGGTGTATTAGCAAGAGAAAACGACCAGTCATTCTTAGTTCAGTCTCCAGCCTCAGTTGGAGCGGCTATTATTGGTCCTGCAACTAAAGGACCAGTTGAGATCCCAACAATTGTAACTTCTTACTCGGATTACGAAAATAAATTTGGTGGTGCTTTCATCAGTGGGGGTGATTCATATTCATTCCTTACTGCTATTAGTGCCTACAATTATTTTATTAATGGTGGTAATTCATTATTAGTAGCAAGAGTAGTAAGTGCTTCAAGTACATGGTCACCTGCAACATCAAGTAATATTGTAAATAATATTGCTACTACTCCAGGTGGGTTTGCTACATCATCAACAATTGATTTATCAGCAATCGCTGATAATGATGTATATAATATATACTATAGTGGTCAATATTATAGTTTTGTAGTTGATGAATCTCCATTGCCTAATGATAATATACCTAACAGAACTTATTATGTATTATCTGGATCTACAGCGGCTACTACAGTAACAAATTTATCAAATAAAATTAATGGTGCTTTATCAGGATCTGCTGCTTCTTCAAGTGTTAACTTAGTTTCAGCCTCAGCAAACGGAACTGATTTAGTTTACTCAGGTTCACTTTCAGGATCAGCTTTAAATGGTAATGTTTCTATCATATTTAATGGTTCAACTGTAGCTGGAAGTACATTAGGTGGTGGTTTTGATGGTGCCGGCTCAAATGCCTTTACTCTTGAAACACTCTCAGAAGGTATTATCATGAACAGCACTTCTACTCAAGATTCATCTGGTGCTTTACCAAGTGGTTCTTCTGATAACATTAGATGGGCTGTACAAAATTCTAATACAGGTTCAGGTACATTTACCTTATTAATTAGACAAGGTAATGATACTACAAATAGTCAAGTTGTATTAGAAACTTGGACTAACTTATCATTAGACCCAACTCAAGCAAACTATATAGCAGCTGTACTTGGTGATCAAAAACAAAATTACAACCCAACTACAAACCAAATTGAAACAAGTGGTTCTTACGCTAATAGATCAAATTACGTAAGAGTTAAAGCTGTAAATAACACAACTCCAAATTACTACGATAACAATGGTGTTGCAAAATCACAATATACATCTTCACTCCCAGTAAATACCAGCGGTAGCTTTGGTGCTGCTACAGGAACAATTACTCCTGCCGGTGCTAAATTCTATAACGAAATTAGCAATATTGATACACAAGGTTTGGACAGTAGTGATTATGATAATATGATTGCTTTATTAAGCAACCAAGATGATTACAGATTCAACATCTTAACAACCCCAGGTTTAGTAGATGCGTTTGCCACTAATACAGGTCAAATCACTAATGCTATCTTAAATACTCAAAACAGAGGTGATAGTATTTACATTCCTGATATGGTAGGATATGGTTCAACAGTTGGTGCTGTAACAGCACAAGCTGCTAACAGAGATACTTCATACGCCGCTACTTACTGGCCTTGGTGTCAAGTTCTCGACCCAGAAACAGGTAAAAACGTTTGGGTACCAGCTTCAACATTAATGCCAGGTGTATACGCCTTTAACGATAGAGCAGCAGACCCATGGTTCGCACCTGCAGGTATCAATAGAGGTGGTTTAGGTCAAGTAATTAGAGCTGAACAAAAATTATCTCAAGCTAACAGAGATAGCTTATACACAGGTAAAGTAAACCCAATTGCTACATTCCCAGGAACTGGTGTTGTAGTATACGGTCAGAAAACATTACAAACTAAAGCTTCTGCGCTTGACAGAGTAAACGTTCGTAGATTGTTAATCCAACTTAAAGGATTCATTTCTCAAGTTGCTAACAACTTAGTATTCGAACAAAATACTCTAACTACAAGAAATAACTTCTTAAGCATTGTTAACCCATACTTAGAATCAGTACAACAACGTCAAGGTTTATACGCGTTCAGAGTAATTATGGATGATTCAAACAACACTGCAGATGTTATTGATAGAAACCAACTCGTAGGTCAAATCTTCATCCAGCCAACTAAGACAGCCGAATTCATCTACCTCGACTTCAGCGTTTTACCAACTGGTGCAACGTTCCCAGCGTAAAAGTTTTAACTACTAATATTTATAATAAAATAAATAACACAGCAAAATGGCAGTATTAGGTATAAACGACATTTTCTTCACTCCATTCGAACCTAAAGTTCAGAATAGATTTATCTTCACTATTACAGGTATTCCTGCCTTCATGATTAAAGGTTTATCTGCTGTAGGCTTCGATCAAGGTGAAATTAGATTAAACCATATCAACATCTACCGTAAAGTAAAAGGTAGAACTGTTTGGAATGATTTGACTATGACACTATACGATCCAATCACACCTTCAGGTGCACAAGCAGTAATTGAATGGCTTCGTTTACACCACGAATCAGTAACAGGTAGAGATGGTTATTCCGACTTCTATAAGAAAGATCCAACTATCCAAGTATTAGGCCCTGTTGGTGATATCGTTTCTGAATGGGTAATTAAAGGCGCATTCATTAAGTCTGCTAACTTTGGTGAGTATAACTGGGATACAGATGCAGGTGCAGTAAACCTCACTGTTACTATGGGTATGGATTATTGCGTACTAAACTTCTAAAAAAGTTTTTTACAAAAATTAAAATTAAGCTTGCCATTCGGCAAGCTTTTTTTTATTTTATAATTCAATCTATAAGGGATAGGTTCTTTGACATCTAAATACTAAAACAAAACTATGGAAACACTATCTTTTACTTTAGGTGTATTGGCAGTGATCGATTTATTGATCGTTGCAGGTACGTTTTTGGTCTTAAAGACTATGAATATCACCCGCAAACAAGCGGAAAAAACTCAACGAGAGTTAGATGCTAACGTTAGAGAATTACATTACGAGGTAGAACGCTACCGAAATGATTTATACGAACAAATTAACCGTGTTGAAGAACAAGTTGTTCGACACACCGACTCTCGAGTCGATAAATTAGAATCCAAAGTATACAAAGATTTTGATCTGTACCGTATACAAGGTAAAAATTATTAATTAATCCGTTAAAGAACCTCCCTTTATAGTATTTATAAACATACAAGTTATAACAAATAATCTATGGCAGAATTTAAATTCCCAACTGAAACAGTTGATCTTCCTTCAAAAGGATTTTTTTATCCGGAGGGACACCCACTTAAAGAGGGTAAAGTAGAAATGAAATATATGACCGCTAAGGAAGAAGATATCTTAGCTAACGCTAACTACATCCAACAGGGTATAGTTTTAGACAAATTATTAGAATCCCTAATAATCAGTCCTAAATTTAGTTTAGATGACTTATTAATTGGCGACAAAAATGCTTTATTAGTGGCCGCCCGTATCTTAGGTTATGGTTCAAATTACACGGTATCTTACGGAAAAAATACACAAACTGTTGATTTATCTAAATTAGATAACATTAATGATGATTTTTCTAATTTAACTGAAGGTGTTAACGAGTTTTCTTATACTATGCCTTCAACCGGTACTGAAATTACCTTTAAACTTTTAACAGGTAAAGATGAAAAATCCATTACTAAAGAATTAGAAGGTCTTAGAAAAATTAATCCTGAAGCAGGTGAACTAACTACTCGTTTTCGTTTCATTATTACCTCAGTAAGTGGTAATCGTGATATGGAAAGTATCATTAACTTTATCAATAATTATCTTTTAGCCTCAGATTCAAGAGCATTAAGAGAACATTATAAAAGTACTATGCCAGACATAGACATGTCCTACGAGGGGGAGGACGGTCGATTTCGTACAATTCCAATTGGACTTGACTTTTTTTGGCCTGACATCGCGAACAGTTTCTAATTTTAGAGCATCTTTATTTACTGAAATACATGAAATAATTTTTCATGGTAATGGTGGTTATGACTATTATACAGTCTATAACATGCCTATTTGGTTACGTAAGTTTACTTTTAATAAACTCCAAGAGCATTATAAAAAGCAAGCTGAATCCCAAAAGCAACAAACCCAATCAGGAAATACTACTAATGTTATAAATGAAGATGGTAAAATAAATGTCCCTGAATTTGCTAAAGTAAGTAAACAATACAATAGTAAAGAACAAAGAGTCCCAAAGTATTAATAAAACTTTGGGACTTTTAATATTTATTACATATAACATACATTAATGGCTACAGAAGAAGAATTAAAAAGGCAGAGGGAACTTAATGCCGAATTAGAAAAAACTGCTCAATTAAGAAGAGAGAGTTTAGATATTTCTTCTTCTGTTATTGATTCCCTAAAAGAAACTTTAGGACTCCAAACACAACGTACTACTTTTGAAAGTACGTTACTAAAGAATAACAAAGATATTTACCAAGCTATTTTAAACCAAAAAACTGGTTTAAATGGTATTGATGTTATTAATAAACAAATTGCTAAAAACGAAGAATTACTTACTAAAAGTAAAACAGTTCAAAATTCTTTAGCAGCATCATTAGGAGAAAAACGTAAAAAAGAAGCCGATGATTTTGTTAAAATTGTCCAGCAACAACAAAACTTAGAAAAATCTATTGAAGCTGAATTAAATAAAGCAGCTGAAGGAGAAGAAATCAATCAAAGAAGATTAGCAGGTTTAAAAGGTAGATTATCTCAAGTAACAGCCCAAATTGAAAACGAAGCAGAAAGTTTAAGTATTCTTCAACAACAATACGCTTTAAATCAGTTAAACACTGAAGAATTAGAAAAGCAAAACGAAAAACGCAAAGAAGAATTAGACATTGAAAAACAAATTGAAGATACTTTAGGCGTTGCTGGTGGTTTAACAAAATTATTAGGCAGTATCCCAGGTCTCGGTAAATTTGCTGCATCTGCATTTGCTGAAACTGAAAAGGAAATTAAAAAAATAAATGAAGAAACTGGAGAAATTGTAAGTAAAACTAAAGCTTTAGGAATGTTAGCAACTAACGTTCTTCAAAAAGCATTTTCTGCACTTACCGACCCTTTTACTATAATAATATTTGCTCTTAAACAACTAAAAGATGCTATAGTATCCATAGATAATGATACTGTTAGCCTTCAAAAGAATTTAGCATTATCCCGTGCGGATGCTCAAGAATTAAGAAAAGAATTTTCAAGTGCAGCCTTAGCTTCAGGTCAAACAGCTATTAATACTCGAGATTTAGCTAAAGCTCAGGGAGAACTAACAGCTTTGTTAGGATTACAAGGTCAAATAAATGCAAAAAACTTAGTAACCCAAACAGAATTAACTAAACTACTTAAAATTTCAGGTAAAGAAGCTGCTCAATTACAATTTTTTGCTGAAGCTACTGGTAAAGATTTTGGAAAGCAAAAGTTAGACTCATATGAAATAGCACAATCTGTAAGTTCTCAATATGGGGTCCAATTAGATATTAAGGGAGTAATGGCTGATGTTGGTAAATCATCAGCATACACTTTAGCCCAATTTAAGGGCTCAACCTCAGCATTAACTGAAGCTGTAGCTAAAGCAACTGCTTTAGGTACTACTTTAGAAGGAGTAAATAAAATAGCTGGTTCATTACTTAATTTTGAATCATCTATTGAATCTGAATTAGAAGCTGAATTATTAACTGGTAAAGAACTTAATTTAGAAAGAGCACGTTATTTTGCTCTTACCAATAATCTAACTGGATTGATGGATGAAATTAATAGTCAAATGGGTGACTTTAGTGACTTCCAACAAATGAATGTTATTAAACAGCAAGCATTTGCTCAAGCATTAGGTATGAGTGTTGGTGAATTAAGTGAAATGCTCCTTTTAGAACAATATAGAGGTAAAACTTATGAAGAAATTGCTGCAGCTGAAGGTGAAGATGTAGCTAAAAGAGTAGAACAACTTACTTTACAAGAAAAATTCAATGAATCTGTAAATAAAATGAAAGATTTATTTGTAACTCTTGCTGAAGGTCCATTAGGAACCATAGCAGGAATTATGAGTAGTATATTATCTAACGCAGAATTATTAGCAGCAGTACTTGGGGGTACAATGGTCGCCAGCTTGTTAAAAATGATTACGGTTCTTAAACAAGCTAAAAATCTTTCATTAGGATCAGCCATTTCAGAAATTATTAAATCTGCATATCAATCTTTAGGGGGCCTCCCAGGTATTGGTATGATAGCGGCTGGTGCTGCCGCTGCCGCAGGCATAGCTTATCTTTATAATCAAACCAGTAAAGTCCCAGGCGCTCAATTTGGTGGTGAAGTACGAGAAGGTGGTGCTGTTAAAGTAGGTGAGGTTGGCCCTGAAATTATCCAATTACCAGAAGGAGCTAAAATCAAACCATTAAATGTAGCTGAACGTGGTGATATGAGAGCTACAAACCAAGGATCAGCTCCATCTATAGATTTATCACCTTTAATTTCTGAAATAAAATCCTTAAAAGAAACTATGGCTCAACAACAACACGCTATATCACAAATGAAAGTAGTTATTAATCCTAACAGATTAGAAGTAGGACAAATGACTAATTCTGCTCAGCTTCAATAAGGGTTGATATTTATAATAAACATTAAATCGATTTAATTATGGCTTCATTATTAGATAAATTAACCACTCAAGGCTCAGATTTGACTTACTGGGACGGAAATACTCCACCCCCATTAAAGAACACTTCTAAGACTCAAACCCAAATGCACTGGGCTGGTCCAACTGCTCCAACTGATGGTTACTCATTAGATGGCAGCCCTAACTTACAAATGCAAAAAGCTGACTATTTTAGAATGGATGGTCCTAAAAAATCTGCAGTTGTAGTATTACCACCACCTTCTCAATTAGACTTTTCTAATGGAGAATTAACCGGTGACAGATACAAGTTAGCCGCCCCAGAAGGTAGAGGATTCTTAGTAAACGGACTTTAATAACCTTAATGGTTAAGTATGCCTTTAGTATCTTCAACGACTAATCTTAAGTCTCTAAAGTACAAGACATACACTAACCCACCTTATGTAATCACACAAATTCCTGATGCTCCAGAAAGTAATGGATATCAGTTAATTAGTGGATTACCTCCTTTAGGTGGGCTTGGTGGTAATGTTACAGACTTTTTTAGAGGTGGATTTGGTCTCCCCAGAGCAATAATCCAAGATGAAGTTAGAGTAGGCAAATTTTTAACCTCACCTCAGGGTCTTTTATTTATAGGTAAACAAGAACTTTTATCTCGTATTGGAGTTCGTGAGCAAAATACAAGAGGCCCATTAAACGATGGTTTATATAATCCTTTAAGTACATTAGCAAGTGTAGCTGGTATAGGTGAAGGGTTATATTTTAATAAACAAACTCAAAGAACATATTTAGAAAAATTAAATGGTGAGTTTGAATTAGGTAATATTGGGGAAGCTGATTACGATATAAACAGATTAGCCCAATTATATAATAGTAAGATCTTAAATGGCATTGCCATCAATAACAAATCTCTTACTATATCTCCATATGATAATCAAATTTTATCTTACACAGGGGGCCCAGGTGCCGAATTAGGTATTGGAAATACTATTATTCCTTTTGCAGGAAATCCTGGTGGGGGCTATTTAAGAACAGGTCTTAATAATCCTAATACTAAAAAGTATCTTTATGTTGAAGTATCCCCTACTTC
>Ga0208160_1001486_pt1 | contig 9891 bp, 2 predicted proteins | sample CB_VirMetaG_FD_184536 | JGI IMG/M metagenome (GOLD analysis project Ga0208160, IMG submission 184536) | Freshwater to marine saline gradient viral communities from Chesapeake Bay - CB_1504_1 Viral MetaG (SPAdes) (version 4) | ecosystem: Environmental > Aquatic > Marine > Coastal | place: USA... | reverse complement strand
CCACAATATCACTCGGTAATGATCCAATGGATAACGAGAAATCCGCGAAAATGTATGGGTTATATAATAGTAGCAAAGATAAAAAAAGTGACGCAAAATACGACTCTCCAATGCTTGTAAAAGACGGGGGATTTTTAGCTTTTAACATAGATGGTGAAGAAATGAACTATGATGATTCGCCAAAGCTATTATTTAAAGATTACGGTCCTGCCCTTAGTATTTTAAAGACTAATGAAAGCATATATACTGCTGGTAGAAAGATTACTAGTGATCAGGCTAAAATGTATAGAATGCAATTAGAAAAAAGTTTAGAGAACCCGGAGGCACTTGCTTCATTGGTTTCAGACTTTGATGATACTTTACCTTTTGGCGATGTTGAATATAAACCGAAAGATCCAAATTTTAACATTGTAGCTCTTAGGAAAACCGCTATAGATAGATTAGTGAATGCTTATGTTAGCGCAGGTGAAAAGGGGGCTATAGAAAAAGAGAATAGAAGATTAAATAAAAATCAGCCCGCAGAAGGCGATAATTATGAGGAGTATGTAGACTTGGCTGGCAAAAAGTATCGTATAGTTTATAATTCGTCTGGAAAAGCTATTAGCCAAACAGAAGTAACATTAGATGATTACGATGCGCATTTAGCTAGTCAGGGAAGTGATCCTAGCCTTGGTAAACCTATAACCATGGGGGCGGCGCCTAAGCTTAATCTTTATTCTAATATACCAAAATCGCAATTTAATTATGGAGAATAATTTTAATTTTTTTAATAAAGTAGCTAATAACAAAGAGGACGAAACTACGCCTAGACTATTTTCAAAGACGCCTAAGCGCAGTAAGGAAATAAGTTTAAAAAATAACCGCGCCAAAATATCTAATAGAAGAAAGTTAACTTTGCCGGAAGAAGTAATTGAGGATTCGGCTACGCCCCCATACCTAGGTCTTTACGGAGAAGAATCTTTTGATATAAAAACACAAAAACGTGTCCCAACTGTAGGGCAAGCTACTGAGATAAATACTAGTAAAAATAAAAATATAATAAAAAATCTTAATACCTATAACTATGATAAAGAAAAGGGCACTTATAAGTTAGTAGGCAATTATAATGAGGTATTTAATCAAGATGAAGAATCCGCTAAACCTATACTTGATGAATTATTTAGAGATTCTGGATTAAAATTTGAAGAGAGCTTTTCCGCTACTGATCAAGCGTCTTTTAAAAGTTTTAATATTTTAAAGGTTACAATACCTGGAATAAAAGAATATGTAGAATTACAGGTAGGTACTGAAGATCCTAAAGACTGGGCGGAGAATATTGCTTCATTAAAAAAATTTACAAATAAATATAACCAATATTTAAACGAACCAAATCTTTTATCTGCAGGAAAAAAATATAAAGTTTGGGTAGAAAATAATCCTAATATTAAGAGAGCAGAGGAAAGACTTTCTGAAGATATTTTATATAATCCCAATTTATTTAAACCAAGAACAGAAGTAGTGGTGATTGGGGGAGGTGGCCCAGATGGAGACCAACGGCAGTCGTTCTCCAAAGAAGTTTTACCGCACCAAGAAGAATTAGCTAAGGCTAACGCTTTAATAAAAAGTAAAAACAAAAACTTACCAGCTAATGAAGTTTCTAGTATGGCTCAGGCTATTGTAAGAAACAACCTTTATCAGGCTGCCATTACTGAAGCCAAGTATGCGGAAAGAGAAAAAGCTATATCAAAAGGGGTAATGACCCAGGGTGAAATGTATGCTGGCGCTACTCTTTTTACAGAAGATATGGCTCCTAAATATAATGAAGTTACTAAAAAACTTACGATTGCTTTAGAAAAGTCAAGTGATTATCTGCAATTTAATAAGACCCTTGGCGATGGTTTATATGGGCAAGATAAACAAGATTATGTCCGTAGTTTAGCAAAAGATAATAATATTTTTTATGATCCTAATTCTCCTGTAGTTACTCTAGAGGATGGCCAAACAGTGCCAAAAAGTTTTGTAGATGCAGTAAACCAACTTAGAACGGTCTTTACCGCAAAAGAGATAGAAGTACAATCTTTAGCTGAAGAGCAAGCTGATTTAATTGCTAATTTAAGTGACTTAAACCTTACTTTCGAAGCTGCTTCTAAAAACTATGATTTATTAGAGAAATATACAGTAAGCATGGCCGTTGGAGGGGCTGATATCGTAGCTGGAGCTGGTTATTTGGCAGCGTCTATTCTAACGTTAGGACAAAGCGAGGATCTAAAAAAACTAGGTGTAAATTATGCCTTAGCTGGGCAGGAATTAAGGAATAGTTTTGTTAGAGATGTTAGCTTTGATGATGCTTTTACTGAATATAACTTTGGAAAGTTTGCTGCTCAGGAAATATCTAATCAAATACCAATAATCGCCGCATTAGTATTGTCCGGCGGAACAGCTGCCCCCTATGTCATAGGAGCCGCGACCTCTGGTGGAAAAATGATGGACATGCAAGCTGAGATAGCCACCGGGCAAGCTACTTATAGTCCTACTGAGGTATGGGCTAAGTCCTTGGGGTATGGAATTGCTGAAGGTGTTTTTTCTGCAATAACAACAGTCCCTATATTAAAAAGAACTAGCCAAGCACTAAATAATGCAGGTAAGACCCAATTATTAAAAAGCAATATGAGGTATTATTTTCAATCATATAATAAAAGAGGGCTTGTAATAGATCCTCTTTTAGAAGCGGCTGGTGAAATGGGTACAACAGGGGCGCAAAATCTAATTGATGGAAAACATTTTACAGAAAACATGGATCATTCTGGTTTTAGTGGCCTAGGCATGGGCCTTATATTTGCGGCTGTACCGTTTTTTAAAGGAATGTATAATTCTAAATTTACAAATTACGAAAAGCTTTCTGAAGCCAGGACACTACAAGAAGAGGTAGATGGGCTTGGCAAAAGATTAATTTCAACAAAATCTGACAAAGTAAGGATAAAACTTTCTGGAATAATTGAGGAAAAAAGCAATCAAATTGCCGATATTATTAAAAAGCAGGAAGTATTAATTAATAATAATTTAACCGAAAGAGGAGCAAAATATGTATTTGATATAATAGACAAGCAAATATCTTTACAAAATAAAGCAAAGGCCCTTATAGACGATGTAGATTTGCCGAAGGATATTAAGAAAAAACAACTAGCTGTTTTACAGGAAAATTTTAATTTACTGACTGCTATTAGGGATATGGCCGTTAGTGAGTCTTCTTATTTAAAAAATGACACGGAGTTTACGGCATTTGAAGCTGTGGACAAAGTAAAATACGATGAATATATAGAGCAAGCCTCCCGGGAGTTATCTGACGAAAAGGGGGGTAAAGAATCATCTGAAATAGATATAAAAAATAGAGCATATAACCTATACTTTGGGGAGCAGGTTAGAGTTGAAAATAGCAAGCAAGAAAGTGGGGAAGGGGTTTTTATCGGCAAAGACTTTAAATCATTCGACACAATTGCACAAGCAATTGAGTTTATAGACTCAATAAAGTATTTAGAAGATAGTGAAAAACAAGTAATAAAAGAAAAGATATCTAGTGGAGCAGACGGGGCTGCCGTTGAAAAAATTGGTAAACTAAAACCGATAACTATTGCTGTGGTAGAAAATCAAGTAGCAAATCAAAGAAAGTTTACTAGAACTCATGAGGTAGGCCATCAAGCTTTTTGGGAGATATTTACAGATGGAAAAAACTCTACGGCATTTGATCAAATTTCTAAGCAACTATTGCATACAATAAAAGCGATAGACGGTAAAGTATATCAAGATTTATTAAAGGATAGCATATACGATGGGGATAATAACATAGATCCTCAAGAGGTAATTATGAAGGTTCTTGAGTATGCCGCGGAAGGCAAAATTAGCAGTATGCAAAAAGCTAAAGGAATTGCTGGAATTTTTGGCGTGATGGTGCAAAAAAAATTTGGCCCTGATTATGACTTTAATTTTAAAGGGGAACAGGATATTTTTAATTTTGTGTTAGGAATAGGGCGAAAAATCAAAGCCGGCAAATTATCTGTTGAAGATATTAAAGCAGCTAGAGGCTCGGCTTTAGTTCAAGGGCTTATATTAGAAAAAGTTTCAGAAACAATTCAACCAGTTGATCAAGAAAAAGCCTTTTCCACAGCTAATAGGAAAGATACTATAAATGGCATTGAAGATGAAATAAAAGCACTATATAATAGGTTTTCTAGTGGTATGGACGAAAATGATTTTGAGGATAAATTGAAAAAACTTGAAGATAGATTAGAACAAGCTGAAAAAATAGGTACTGAAAATATAGCAGAGCCAGTTAAGAAGAAAGAAACTATTACACCTAAAAAAGAAGAGGTAAAAGTTAAAGCACCTAAAAAAAGTAACTTACAGTCTTTATTTGAAAGTAACGAAAGTAACGGCACTAAAATGGTTAATAGTACATTAACTAAAACACCTGGTGGTAAACCAACTGCTGAGTTGCAAAAGTCTGTGTTAGGGCAAGAATTGGCTGGCTTAGTTGAAACTATAACTAGAAGATTATATGATGGTATCCCTGCTGATGCAAAAAGAGGTGTTGACAGAGCGGAGTATAAAGATGCTTTAATATCTGCTGCCGCTGTATTAATTAGTAAAGAATATAATCCTGAGAAACAAAAGTTAGACGCTTTCATAAGCAGTAGACTTAACTTAAGAGCTAATGCTTTAGCTAAAGAGTTAGGTATAGAATCAGCCTCCACCGTTGGTGGTAAAGGTATAGCTTTGGGCTTGGATGAAGCTAAAGGCATTATAGCAGATAATAAAGTTACAAATACAGCGGATAAGCCTAAGTTTAAAACATTATTAGAAGCAAAAATAATTAGTAGCGAGGCAATGTCTACTGTAACTAATAAAATACTAACATTTGTTAGAACTTTAAAAAGTAGAATAGACGCTCCAGTCTCTTTAAATAAGACAGTTACGCCGTTAATAAGTGAGATCCGTGATGCCGCTGGTAAAATGATCGATATAGATCTTAAAACCGAGATGGGTGGTAAAAAGGATAGAGTACTTGAAAAATGGCTGCTTAAGCATAAGAAAGCCGCATTAGAAAATATGACCACGACTTGGTTAATGGGTAAAGATATGGGTACTCGTGTAGACGGGGGAATGCCTATTGCTATCCAAAAAAGAATTAACGGAGAGTGGTTAAATTATCCAGCATGGATTGGTAAAAAAGTAGATAGGGAAAGTACGTCTACCGATTTAGCAGGTAGAACTTCTGGTTCAGATTTAGTACGTAGACTGCCTAATGTAAATAATTCTATTTCTGATACTGACTTTTTAGCAACAATCATTGGAGAAGATGGAAATCCTATTAGAGGTAGAAAAGAGTCTTTTGCAAAAGCAGTTGCGGAAGAATTAGCTTTTGACGTTATTAATAACGATCTTGCTAACGGGGGGGTTATATCGGAAGCACTTGCTGTAAACCAAGAGAGAAATGGCTATGAAAGAGCTAATAATATGATCGCGGATGTGCTTAGACAATCTGAGAGAGGGAATATTAAATTTAGTATTGCTTCGAATCTAGGCATGCTAGATGATGTTTTAAAAAGTAATATAGAGAAAAAGTTAACTACTTTGTTAGACTCTTATTCCCCAGAACAAAAAGTATTTGCGCAAGAATTTATTGATGGTAGAAAAGTTAGAAAAACTAAGGACAAACAGCGTAATGCGGTAATAGATGAGCTAAGAGTATACAATGAAGTAATTGGTAAGCATGTTTCTACTAAAATAAAAACTGGGGCGCAAGAATGGTCGTCCATAGAGCATGAGGAAAGGCTTAGTATTCTTATTGCTAAAAATAAAAATAACAGGGCGGCTTTGCTAAAAGCAATAAGCAGTCTTATCGCTTCTGAGGTGAAAAGTTACAACTCTAGCGCCGGCAATGTTATAACAAAAAATATAGAATATTTTTATTATATTTTAAAACCAGCTCTTATTGCTAATGGCCAAAAAGCTTTACTTGATAGCGGGGGCTTGTCTATAAAGATATGGGATGATAAAGGCCAATCTCGCACGGCAATATTAATTAATAACAAAAAAATAGAAACACCTTTTGCTATTATTAATTCTAAATATAAAATATCTAAAGGCGAAGAATTTGCAGAATTAGGTAAAAAAGAATGGAATGCTTATGCAAACATAGCGGCGGCCTACTTTATAGGGGAATATAATAAATTTAAAGGAGAAGGTTTTACTGATGAGTCCCTATTAAAATTTACTAATTTTTTAGAATTAATTAATAATGATATGCTAGGGGTATTGCGTAAAATGTCAAAAATGGGCATGTATGTAACTGGATTAACCGCCAAAGATACTAGGCCTGAACATAATACCCCTGTTGCTGAAATAAAGAAAAAATTTATTGAGATTGCTCGTAAAAACGGATCTGATGAAGATATTTTAGCGTTTTTAAAAGAAGAGTGCAGGGTTAATTTTATACCGGTGGTGGTTGATAAGATATTATCTAAAACAGGGGCGAAATTTACTGCACTAAATAGATATAGCGAAAAAAGAATGCACAATTTAGAGGTTGTAGAAGCTCTAATGGAATACGAAGGCAGATTGAATGATATTGCCGATGCGTATGGTAGTCAAAAAATATGGAACGAGTTAGTTAGTGAAGTTAAGTACTTACATTCAATAGGAATGACTGGAAAACAGCTTAATGAAGCTTGGGATAAAGCAGCTGCGTCTAGAGCCTTTTCTTCCGCTCCAAAGGGTATATCTGTTTTTGATTTTGATGACACTGTTGCATACACAAAAGGAACTGTGCTATACACAATGCCAGACGAGACTACTGGCATACTAAACGCAGAAGAGTTTGCTAAAGAGGGGGGGGCTTTATTCACTGATGGAGCAACGTTTGATTTTTCTAATTTTGATGTAGTTACCGACGGAAAACCTGGGCCAATGGCTCAGCGCATGAAAGACCTAATAGATAAGTTTGGTGCTAAAGACGTGTTCATACTTACCGCTAGAAATCCTAATGCTGCTGAACCTATTCACCAATTCTTAGAATCTATAGGCATAAATATACCAATAGAAAATATAACAGGGCTTGGCAATAGTAATGCTAAAGCCAAAGCTGACTGGATGGTTGGTAAAGTGGCTGAAGGTTATAATGACTTTTATTTCTCTGATGATGCAATTCAAAATGTTAAAGCTGTTGCAGATGTATTATCACAATATGATATTAAGTCAGATGTGGTGCAAGCTAAAATAAAATTTAGTCTTAATATGTCTGATAACTTTAATAAAATATTGGAGGAGTCTGCTGGTATTGAGAGTTATAAAAAATATTCTGATATAGTGGCTAAACGTCGTGGCGCGGCAAAAGGTAAATATAGATTCTTTATACCGCCATCCGCTGAAGATTTTACAGGTTTATTATATGACTTTTTAGGTAGAGGCAAACAAGGCGAAGATCACATGGACTTCTTTAATCAAGCTTTAATTGAACCTTATACAAAAGGAGTAGCATTGATTGAATCGGCGAAAAGGAAAGCTAAGAACGACTTTAAAGCAGTTATGGATGCGCACAAAACTGTTGCCAAAAAATTAGGATCATTAACACCAGAGGGTGATTTTACTTATGATCAGGCAATACGTGTATTTATGTGGACCCAAGGCGGTCAAGAAATTCCGGGTATATCTAAAAGAGATGCAAAGAAACTTAATGACCTTGTGGAAAGCGATCCTGAATTATTAGATTTTAGTAAGTCATTAGTTACAATAGGGAAACAAGACAATGTATGGGTTAAGCCCGGAGAGTATTGGGATACTGAAACTATAATATCTGACTTAAATAATATTACAGAAAAAGGTGGGCGTAAGAAATTCTTAGAGGAGTTTATCACTAATGCTGATGAAATATTTTCAAAAGAAAATCTTAATAAAATAGAAGCAAATTTTGGCACAAATTTTAGATCAGCTTTAGAAGATTCTTTGTTTAGAATGAAAAGTGGTAAAAATAGAAGTGCAGGTATGACGGCTAATGAAATTAGATGGAATGACTGGGTAAATAATTCTACTGGTGCTATAATGTTCTTTAATACAAGATCGGCTATATTACAATTAATATCTTCTATAAACTTTCTTAATTGGAGTGATAATAATCCAGCTATGGCTGCAATGGCTTTTGCTAATCAACCGCAATACTGGAAAGATTTTAGCACTATATTTAATTCTGACAAATTAAAAGAGAGAAGAGCTGGACTTAAAAGCGATGTTAACGAAGCTGAAATAGCAAATGCTGCGGCTGGAGCAAAGAATAAAGCTAAAGCTATATTGGCTTATTTATTAAAAATAGGTTTTACACCAACACAAATAGCGGATAGTTTTGCAATATCATCAGGTGGAGCTACTTTTTATAGGAATAGAATAAATACTTATATAAAGAATGGGTTAACTAAAGAGGAGGCAGAAAATAAAGCGTGGGAGGACTTCTCTAAAATATCGGATTCAACACAACAATCTGGTGATCCAATGTTGATATCGCAACAACAAGCGAGCTCCATAGGGCGCCTTATATTAGCTTTTGTAAATACACCTCTGCAATATAACAGATTAATAAAGAAAGCTGCTAGGGATCTCCAAAACAAGCGAGGGGACGTTAAGACAAACATATCTAAAATAATATATTACGGGGCATTACAAAATCTTATATTTTCTGGTTTGCAAACAGCTTTATTCGCGTTAGCCTTTGATGATGATGACGAAGAAGATAAAAGAGAAAAGTTAGACAAAAAGTCCGCTATGATTCTTAATGGAATGTTAGACACTATATTAAAAGGATCTGGTATGGCCGGGGCGGTAGTTGCTACGATAAAAAATACCGCAATGAAATACATGGATCAAGAGGATAAAGGTTTTAAAGCCGACTATGCCTACGTACTCATTGAAGCAGCTAATGTATCCCCTCCCATTGGTTCCAAATTTAGAAAACTGTATAGCGGCATGAAAAATAGGCAATTTGAAAAAGAGGTTATAGCAGAGAGGGGCTTTAGTACTATGATTGACGGCAAGCTTAATATTAGTCCCGCTTGGAATGTTGTTGGCAAAGTAGTCGAGGCGACAACTAACTTACCTATGGATAGATTGCTATCTAAAGTTAATAACGTAGCGGAAGGATTAGATTCAAGAAACGCGTCTTGGCAACGTATAGCTTTATTATTAGGATGGAGCCCTCGGAATGTTAATGTTGTTAATGAGGAGAGTGATCTTATAAAAGCGGGGGCGAAGGTTGCTAATAAAAAAGCTGGTATAGAAAAAGGTAAAGCCACCAGAGCTGCGAAGACTCAAGCTAAAAAAGATAGTATTGCAAATCTTACAGGCAAAGCGAAAGAAGATTATGAGCAAATGTTATTGGATAAAAAAGAAGCGACTAAACTTAAAAGAAAACTAAAATCTGAAAAGAAAAAAGATAGTATTAAAGGATTAACAGGAGCTGGCAAGGCTAATTATGAAAGAATACAATATGCACAAAAAGCCGAAGCCGCGTTAAAACGTTATAAGGCAAAAGAAAAAAAAGAAGCAGAAGATGCGTTAGAACGTTATAATGCAAAAGAAGCAAAAAACAAAAACAAATAAAATGAGACTAACCGATAGCATAAAAATGTGGATGATAAACGGATTAACATTAAGTATATCTATGACGCACCTAGAGAGTGGACTTAAAATATTATTGCTATTAGTTACTATAGGCTATACAATATCCAAATGGACTAAGATAAAAGATGATGAGGAAGATAAATAAAATAATAGTACATTGTACCGCGACACCGGAGAATAGATTTACCTCTGTAGATGACATCCGCAGGTGGCATAAAGCTCAAGGGTGGAAAGATATAGGTTATCATT
>Ga0208160_1001482_pt1 | contig 9905 bp, 11 predicted proteins | sample CB_VirMetaG_FD_184536 | JGI IMG/M metagenome (GOLD analysis project Ga0208160, IMG submission 184536) | Freshwater to marine saline gradient viral communities from Chesapeake Bay - CB_1504_1 Viral MetaG (SPAdes) (version 4) | ecosystem: Environmental > Aquatic > Marine > Coastal | place: USA... | reverse complement strand
ACAGGAGGATAATAATCAGATCCTGTAACATAAGATTTTACTATATATATCTCATTGCCTTTTTTATCTCCAAAACCAAAAGCATTAATTTTCTTAGGTTGCTCGGATGGTTTCATTTTAGACCAATCCGGGTGATAATACCAAGCCTCTATTTCACCATCTTCATTACATTTTTCAGCTCTTAATGTTTGCATAGGCCAGTGAGTAACCTTTTTCACAACACCTTTATCATAGGTAATTTGCAAAGCAGCCATACCTAACATTTTCCTATCCATTATAGAAGACTTTAAACAGTCTTTAGATATAATAGATCTCATCTGAGCATATTGATCTGGTTTTCTAAAAGAATCGGTAGCATCTAAACCTTTACCGTATATCATCTTAGACATACCGTTAATTATAGAACCATTAGTAGTACTACCTTGGTATCTACTGATCAAGTAATTAAAATAGTTATTATCACTACCGTATTGTACCCAATCTTTATTTTTTACCTCTACAATTTCTGGAGAAGTATATTTACTTAAATTTAATATGTGTATGTTATCCATTATAAAATAATGTATTCGTTATCAGTTACATTACTAGTATAAACGTCTTTATTTATAGAGTAATCTAAAACCTGTTGGGTTGTGCAAAATATCTTATCTTTATATACTATAGAATCTACATTATATACTGTAAGATTATAAAACCTATCTTCTATCAAATTAAAAATAATATCAGATGTCAAATAGTATTTGTCTTTTATAAAACTAGCTAAAATTTCAACCTCTGTATTAGTACTCTCGTCTACTAAAACAATTCTAGTTGCCTCGTACACTCTAGGTATAAATTTAAGTGTCTGTGCAGTTCCTATTGGTCTTAAAACAATCATTCGTATCCTTTAATATAAAAACAAAAAAAAGGGCAAGTTGTTAAACTTAACCCTTTAATTTATTAAAACCAAATTCTAATTATCCAGTAACTACAACTGTATTAGTAGTGTCACCTATAATAGTTGCATCAATATAAGATGCAGGAGTTTTTTCGGTTCCAGTGAAAGTAATATTGTAACCATTTAGATCTCCCATTGCAGCTCCAGAAGCTGTATTAACAGCAACCTCACAACCATTTTCAAAACCAGCCATTCTAAAATTACCATTATAGTCTTCTACAACTACTAAAGGTCTTCCGTAAGCTAATAATTTTAATTCAGATTGAGTAGCAAGATCCTGCTTTTTAAGAACTAGTGTTCCTGTTTGTGTCCAAAAAGAAGTACCGTTATCTCTTGAATTTTCATTCGTTTCATCAAAAGAATTATTAGTACCTTTAAGGTCAAATTTATAAAGTGTAACCGCTGAACCAAATGCGGTAATTTCGTCCGAAACTATTGTTGCGCCAGTATAAATAGTAGCATCGTAATTCACAAAGTAAACAGCTTTTAAACCACCTACTGAATCCTTACAAGGCTCTAATCTTCCAGCTGCTATATCACAAGCCATAAGTTTTATATTTTAAAGGTTATTAAAAAAGGGTAGGCAGGCTTTTACGGCTCACCTACCCCTTTATATTTGTTTGTTTGATTATTAAGAGTAAAGAACGATGTCAGAACCGATTCCGTATTGTACACCAGCAGTAAATCTCATTACTACTCTTACATTTTTAGAACCATCGATGGGAGACATGTCGATAACTTTCACTTCGTTATGATCAGAAAGTAATCCAGTACCAAAATAAAGGTTAGATTTCTCAGCAGCCATTGCAGTATTATCAGCTAAACCATTCGCAACAAAGATTTTTACACCATCAAAAGAAAGTGATCCGTTGTTGAACCATTGAGTTCCCATTGCGTTTGTTCCTGCACCACCTAATCCTGCAGCAGCAAAACCTCCTAAAGCTCTTACATAAGCTCTAGCAATATTTTGAGAAACATATAAAGATAAATCTTCTTTACCGTAAACAGCAGAAGGAATAGCATCAACGATCTTTCCTAATTCATCAATAACATTTGCAGCAGTAACAGTTGTTCCTACTACATCAACTACAGTAGCATCAGCAGTTGCAAGAGTAACTAAACCATTAAATTCACCAGCGTTAGCAGTAACACCCCTCCAGATATTTTGCTCTGTTTTTTGAGCTGTTTTAGAAGCAACATGTGCTAATAAGAAATCTGCAAAAGCAGGAGGTAAAGAGTCAAATGCAGAGTACCCCATTTGAACAGCTTCCCAATCAGATTCGAAATCAGACTTACATAATTGTAAGTTTACTTGAAATTCTTCTGGTTGTAAAATTCTTTCAGTTAAAGTAATTGTAGAAGTTGGATCAAAATCACATGTAGCATCTTTCAAAAGAGCATCAGTGTCCATTTTCTTAATTACCTCTTTGTATTTAACATTAGGTTTAACTTCAATTCCACCGTTTTCGATAGTAGAAGCAGATAGTAAAGCGGCAGAGATATATTTTCCTGCAAACTCACCAGCATAGGTTGTTGTGATGTTTGTACTTGTTGGCATAATTAAAAGTATTTATTTTATTGATTGAATAATTTAGCGAATACTAAGTCTTTAGTTGTCTTAGCTCCTTTTTGAGAAAATAAACTAGTTGCTTTTTTCTCTACACTTCCTTCTGGGTTGTGTTTTAATGGTTGTGTTTCTTCAGCAGAAAGTTCTACTTTTGTTTCTACTACTGCAGATAACTCAACTTCGTCTTTAACTACGGTTGTAGCAGCTTTCAATTCAGCAATTTCATTTCTTAATTTTTCAATTTCAGAAAAGAACATTTCTTTAGTGATTGACTCAACTACTTTCTTTGGAGACGTTGCTTCAGCTTCCGCTTCAACTTCTACCTCAACTTCTGCAGCTGGTTCTTCTGCTGGTGCAGCTTCTTCAGTAGCTTCTTTGATTTCTCCAATGATACCGTCTTCTAAAACGATTAAAACTTTACCGTCTTCTAAAGAATATTCTCCCATAGGAACAGGGATTCTATCTTCTTCGTTAACAATAAAGATTTCAGCACCAGCTTCAAAAACTTCCGCTTCTAAAACCGTGCCGTTGTCAAGCTTCATCTGCTCTAGCTTTACTTCTAAGCCAAGTAGCGTCTTGATTTTGTTAATTTGATTTTTCGCACTCATAAGGGTTATTTATATTAAAACAATTTATATTAAATTTTGTTACATTTTCACTATCCGTTCTCACGTATTAAAACCCTAGGTGCATTAGTATTAACTGAAGCAGACGAACCTCCTTGAATTAAACTACCAGCTCCTTGGTTTTGCAAATCACCATTACAACATTCTTTTGAGTATTTACCATTGTCACATAAACACCCTCTGTTACCGCCTTTAGGACTTGTTTTGCTTTTTGTTTTTTTGCTCATAAATATTTGTTTTAAGTATTTTAACATTAGGCTTTTTTCTGAATTATAAACCATTCTACTCCGTCACTCCAAACTTGTATTCCTTCGTAATGCTTATTAATAATATATGGGCTTGTAGATCCATCAAGAGTTTGACCGTTTATTGGAGTTAAATTAGCTTTAGTATTTGAAGAAAATCCTCCATTTGATAAAAACCTAATAACCCTGTTTACATTTATAGGTAATGTAGCATCTGGCAAATTTAAAGTCATGTCCTGATTTCCACCACCTGTACTATTATAAGTCAATCTAATTAAATTAGCTAAATCATAACCTACATCCGATAAATTAACTGTTTCATCAGCAGCCACAGTTATATTTAAAGGAACTAAATAATTTCTAAATTCTGCCCCAACTTGTGGATAAACCCTAACGTTTTCGCCATTGTAGCCCATATACAATCCCGTATCTGAAACCATCATTGCTCCTTGTTCAATATTTACATCAGCTATTTCAGCATCAGTATTTCTCTGAACGTGTACTTTATAAGAAGTGTTTTTATTACTTGCCATTTAATACATCTGTTATTTTATTTAACAATTCCTCAGCATCTTTATCTTCTGCACTTAATTTTTCCTTAGGCATTTCTACTTTATCAGCAAAATATCCTTCAATAGAAAACCCTTTTACTTTTCCAGTTTTTACGTAGTCATTCCAGATCTCGTCATTGTCTACTTTCATAGAAACCATCCAAGTTCCTATAGGCATGTTTAGAGAGTACTTTCTTGACTTGTCATGTATATCATCTTCTATAATCCAAGACTCTACTACGGTTAGTCCAGTGATCTTTTCTTGGTGTTCTAGTGTCGCTGCTCCTTGCTTACCTTTTTTAAGATATAATTGAGAAGCTTTTGATACGGTTTCTTTACTAAAAAATATGTAAAATTCTTGATCTTCGTTTCTCCTATAAATAGGCTTGTTAGGAATCAAGGCAGCTCCCATTAAAATACGCTTTTCCTTATCAACCTCAGCTAATTTAATTTCGTCTGATTTAAGAGCAATAAAATCTTCTTCTATTGCAGGATTTTCAACAACAGAAATAGCCTCTATTCCAGTTAAATCATCGTTGTCGTCTAATATCAATTCTATTATATTCATTTGGTCTTTATTTAAAAACAAAAAATTAGTTAAATTGTTTATATTGATGCACTTGAAACTATGTTTCTTTCCATGCTCTGAGCTGTTGTAACATCGCTAGATACTACATAGGCTTTTATAGGTTGTTTACTCTGTCCACTTAAAGTATCTGCTAGTTGATTTGTTCCACCTTGTCCTACTATATTAAAAGAAGGAGAAGACGCTGCAATACTCGGAGCTTGAATACTTGGGATACTTCCTCCTGCACCAGCTTTTCCAATTGCACCCTTAGATGCACCAACTGCAGATTTAATTGCAGATATAATTCCGACTGCTTGAGCAGCATAACCAATTAAAAAAGGAATGTTTTGTGGGAAACCTATTTTAGCTGTTTCAGCAGCACCCGTAGCAGTAGACACAGAAGCTTCAGCTGATTTAAGTGATATTTTACCTAAAGTATCCTTAGCAGTCATCAACATTTCTTTTGCAGCCATAACTTGTTTAGCAATGAAAGCAGCTTTACCTAAAGCAGACTCTTTATCTGCAAAACCAATCAAAGCGTCTAGTGCATTTAATTTTGCTGCTGTTACCTGTTGCTCTAAAGCAATTTCTTCAGCTGCAATTATTTTATCTTTTTCAAGTTTTACTTTTTTAGCTTCCTCTTCTTTCTTTAATCTCTCTGCTTCAGCTTTATCTTTTTCGTCTTGAGCTAATTTATCTGCAGCAATCTTTTCATCCTCAATTCTTTTTAATTCAGCCGCTTCTTCTCTTTTAGCTCCTGTCACTGCACTGATCAAAGCTTTTTGCTGTGATAATCTAGCTGTTTCAAGGTTTATAAGGTTAGCTTGTAATTGTGCCTCCTCTAGAAGATCTTCTTTTGTTGAATTTGCTAATGCATTTTCAGCAACTTTAGCATCATATCTTAATTTTGCTGCGTATATTTCTTTAGCAGTTATTTCGTCACTAATTCTACCTGCCTCTTCTAGTGCTTTTATTCTTTCAGCAGCTTGAACATTGTCTTTATCTGCTGCAATATTCCTTAATTCAGCAATTTTTCTATTAGCCTCAGCTCTTTCTACAAGTAAATCACGTTCTTTTTTATCAGCTAAAGCTCTTTTATCGGCAATATCTCCAGCTATTTTAGCCTCATTTATCTGTTCATTTACAAATTCTTTGGTTTTATCAATAGCATTCTGTATTTTCCCAGACATATCATCAATACCAAGAGCGACTTTTGCTACAGCATTACCAGCAACCTTACCAGCTTCCGAGAATTGTCCTTTAAAAAGTAAGTTAATTGCCTTTCCTAATTGAGGAATCAACTCTAAAAACCCTTCAAACCTATTTATTAAGTTAGTTTTAACCAAATCAATAAATTCATTTAAAGCTTCCTTAGGATTTTCAAATACCCAAATGATTTTTTCGCCTAAATCTGACAATAAAGTGGTTAAATTGCCTGTGAGAGCACCTATAACAGCCATTATTTTAGCAAACTTATTTTGTCCCTCCTCGGAACTAGTAAATGCTTTACCAACTGCAGTAACAGCAAGAACCAAAGCCCCAATACCAGTAGCTGCAACAGCTAATCTTAAAACACCAAATTGTTTTATAGAACCTTTTACTACAGCACCCAATCCTTTAAAAGCAGTAACAGCTCCACCACTTGCTTTATCAGCAACAGATCCAAAAGCACCCATTTCCCCTGATGACTTTTTGGTTTCATCACCTACATTTTTTACTCCGCTTTGAAGATCTTTAAGTTTTTGCTTTCCTTCAGCCGTCCTTACATCAATTTTTATTTGAACTTCTTCTGCCATTGGTTTATTCTTTTAATTTGTGTTAATCCTTTTTTTAACGTAGTTGGTAATTCGTTTTTCCCTTTTGCTATTTCTATAGTATTATCTTCCGCATGAAAATCATCTAAATTTAAAAGTTTTATAAGGATCATTTAAAATAATTTATTTATTAAATCCAGACTAGTTTCACCCGTAGTAGTATTAGTCTGAACGGTATTTATTATATATTCCTTTCCTTGAATAACAAAAGTGTCATTTATAGAATAATTCAATAATAGTTTATTTGGTAATTTTGCTTTGTAATTATATTTTCTAGCATTAGAATTAAATATCTGATTTATATAAGTAGAGTAGTATCTAGAAAAAAGAGAATTATTATTTAAAACTAAAGTATACTCATCTATTTCAGAATTAAAATTTAATGTTTGAGAACCTGAAGCGTTAGAATTACTTGGTCTATTATATCCTGTTAAAGAATTATGTCCTGCTCCCCAAAAACTAATTGGAGTAGAACTATTAGTAGTCGGTATATTAAAAAATATAAGTGGCTTGTCTACAACAGAAGATGACTTGGTTATATCCTCTATAGAATCACCTTTGTAATCTACAGACCAACCCCAACCAATTTCAGTTAATGAATTATTTTCTATGTTAGACATTCTTTCGTATAACATTTTTTCAAAACCAACTGCTACAGTATAATCCCCACCATCAAACTTAAGTTGCTGTGATATTAAATTTCCAAATTGAGTACCTCCAAAAATCTGATTTCTTTTCTGTGCAAAAAAAGTTTTAGACTCTGCAAATTCAAATTTTATATTCTTATAAGGTATCGCTCTATTTATATCTATAGAATCATTATTTATATATTGACTTAAATCAAAAGAATTACCATCACTATAAAAATTATCAAGTGGCTCTATATATATCTGCCCAGTTTGTTTTACGTAAGTAGTCAAATTGAACGTCTTAAATAAATTAGTAAGAAAATCAATTACTCTCATATTAGGAATATTATCTCTAATAGATACACTAGTGATCAAAGATTGGTTTGAAGCTATGTAAGTACCTGAACCTACAAAACCTCCATCACCTGTTCTTGGATCTGTTTCAAATTTCTCAACAAGCCATTCAGCGTCATAATTAGTAATACCTCCGCTAGTTTCTAATTTAGCATATACATTAGAAGGATATTCTATATTATATACAGGAGTTGTTTGTGGTCCTGTAACGTTTGAAACAACATCTAACAGATTATCGTTTTGATATACATAAATAGTATATTCACCTGTCTCAACAGGCGTGATAGTTAGCTCTATTTGAAAATCCTCTACTACAGATACTGTAGAAATAGGATCAAAGTTTAATTCAGAACCATCTACACTTAATATAGCATAGTCATTGCCTGTGCCAAACACAAAATTCTTAATTAACGACAAAGTTATTTTACCCTCTGCAGTTTGCATAGATCCTTTTTTAGCGTGTAACCACATATATAGGTTAGGGAATACATCTTCAAATCCTGGCAAAGTACCGTCTATAAATTTACTATCAAATACTAATCCATATTTAGATTCTATTGCAGCTGTAATAGCCTTTAATTTTATAGCTGGTTTTAAATCAGTGTAATTAACGCCTCTATTAGGATAAGCTGCATCGTAAAATAAGTTACCACCTGTAGAAGTAGTATCTACTGAATCATAATACAACCTATTTGTATGTGATAATAAAGGGTAAACTATATTTCCACTAACTAAACTAGATTGAAGTCCTGTAAGGACGTTACTTTCATCGTAAGCATGATCATAAGCATCTAGACCAACTAGATCAGATAGTAAATCTTCTCCCATTAAATCAGGCAAAGTAACTGTACTACCAAAAAAAGTTACCTTATAAGCAAATGGTTTATTTTGTTTTAACTGTACGCCATCTAACCTAATTTTTCCTTTTCTAAAATGAGCGTAATTTATTTCTATATCAGCTTCTACTTTTTCTCTTGCGTCAAAATTATAACCACTAGCAATATCTGTATTGTAATAGTGTTTAAAAATTTTATTATTATTAGAAGATGCAGGTATCGTAAATGATTGACTAAAGTCCGTAAAGATTTTAGATATATCACTTGAGTTTTGGATAGACGAAGTTACTGATATATTTTCATCACTAAATAAATCTACTCTTTTACCTTTTATATAAAGCTGTACTTCGTTCATATTACTTAATGATGTTTAATTCATTATAAGCATATTCAAAATCAATAGTGAAATTAATTAACTTATCTTTTAAAGATGTCTTATATTGTAGGCTACTTGTTTTTGGTATTATAGGAAACACATTTGAATCCTCATGAATCCAAGCATTTTCAGTTAACATCAATTGTTGTATTACTTCATTTTGATCTTCAGTAACAAAACCAGTATTTAGCGTCATACTTTTTTTAGCACTAAAACCAGTTGGTATTTCAGAGGCATTATTAAGAGAGTAAGAAATTCCAGCAGCTGTTTCCTTAATAGTACTTTTCGTGTAAGAGCTATTTGATATTTGTATATTATCTTTTCTTAATTTATCAAACCATAAATCCTGTACTACTCCAAATTTATTTACAAATGAAATTTTACAAGGTTCATATTTGGAACATTCAATACATTTCACATATAAATACTTGATAGAACCATCGGCTCTTTCTATAGCTATCTCTCTTGCATCATTTGGAACTTCTACAACATCAGTAATTTCACTATCTGCCGTCATTACATAGGTCATATCTGCAGTTAATACATCTCCATCTACAGTATATGTTGTATTATCAGCATTTAATTTCTTAGTTGATCCCCCTCCTAATGTAGTAGTTGAGATTGTTGTTCCTCCTGCATCATAATAAACTACTTTTACAGCACCATCTGTACCTGTTAATATAGGTATATATAATCTATTAAAATTAGGTGCTCCTTCTACATCTAAATCTGCTGTTAAAACAGAATCATCAGCAGTATATAAAGTGCTATCGGCTCCTATTAAAACGACTCCAGTAGTCTCTTTGCAATTATGGAATATATTAGTATTAGAAATTAATACATCATCAGATAGCTGTGGGTTAATTTGATCTTTAAAATAACCATAACCATTGAATACTATTGCATTTCCTTTTAACGTTGTGTCAACAGTATCATCATCATATACTCTAGTCATCTCCCATTCAGCCCAAGCAGATTGTGTTATATTACTATAATCACCAGTAAAATTTACTTCTACATAATCTTTTACTAACTCAGCTATTTCAAAAGTAATAATTTCACTTCCTGTTCTTGCCTCCTTATACAATACATAACTTGGATTAGCAATGTCTTTTGTGCCGTAATCACCGGTATATATCCAAAGTGTAAGTGTTGCGTTTACTATATTAGCCATTTATTTTTTTTTATTTTATTAATCTGTTGGGCAACAAGCTGTGTAATCGAAAGATAATGTGAAACTTGTTCCTGTTGGGGCTCCACCAAAAGTCATATCTGCAACAACACAAGGAGAGCTTAAATCATTTCCATCTACTAAATAGTTCCTAACGCTGATTGTACCCATATTTCCATTGTTGTTTAATTGAGCGTTTCTCATCTCCAAGATGTTAGTGCCATAAACAAG
>Ga0208160_1001480_pt1 | contig 9909 bp, 10 predicted proteins | sample CB_VirMetaG_FD_184536 | JGI IMG/M metagenome (GOLD analysis project Ga0208160, IMG submission 184536) | Freshwater to marine saline gradient viral communities from Chesapeake Bay - CB_1504_1 Viral MetaG (SPAdes) (version 4) | ecosystem: Environmental > Aquatic > Marine > Coastal | place: USA... | reverse complement strand
CCATAATTATATATATTATTATAAATATAATAATTTCTATAATAAAAATATATAAAAATGGATGTAGATTTGAAAACACCGAGGAACATTGATGAAAATATTGAAGATTGGAGTAATGAAATTGAATCATTGCTTGCTGAATGGGCTGAAATTGGTTTATGTTATTCTTGGCTTCATTCTTATTCTGAAAGAAAATATAAAAAAAAATATCATCATATGAGTATACCAATTATAATTCTTTCAACATTGACAGGAACTGCCAATTTTGCTGATAGTTATGTTCCAACAGGATTCAAACAGGGGTTTTCTGCTTGTGTTGGTGGTCTAAATATATTTTGTGGTATATTAGGTACATTGATGAGTTTTCTGAAATATGCTGAAATATATGAATCACACAGAATATCTTGTGTCAGCTGGTCAAAATTTGCTCGTAATATACAAATTGAATTAGCATTGAAAGATAGTAAGAGAAAGAATTGCCGCGACTTCTTGAAGGTTAGCCGTGCAGAATATGACAGATTGTTAGAAAGTAGCCCGAATATTGATCAAGATATAATTGGTATATTCAATAAGAAATTTGAAAGTAAATATCCAAAAGTTAGAAAACCGATTGTTTGTAATGGACTAAAAGAAGTTAGAATATATAATTCAGATGATGATATTGAAGTGAAGAAAAAAGTTGAGCCGAAGAATGATATTGAAGTGAAGAAAGAAATTCAATTGGATGAAGTTCCAATTGATCGGATGGAGCAAAGCTCCACTCCGAATAAAAACGAGAGTGAAACTCTCGCTTTTGACAAACCCTGAATTATTTATCGGCGATTTGCGACATTATGATTTTCTCTTTTCTTATAAATAATGTAGCAATTCGCCGATACTTTTTATTATATAAGTGAATAACAATTATATTTATTCATCAATAAATTTATTTTGTGGTTCGTTTCTAAAATCAAATAATAATTTATCATCTTGAATTGATTTTTCGTTGATTGAATATTGTTTCTTAGAACCTTTTTGTTTGACTTTATCTTCACCATCAATAATATATTTTCCGAATAGATGTTTATAAATAGTAACAATAATTTTTTGACAATCGTGAAGTGTACTTGCTGTTGAGTTTCTTGCTCGGATATTGAATGCGATTTTATAATCTTGAAATAATTTATCATCCATAATTTTTTTAGGTTCAATATCATAAATATCTTGACAATCGCAAGCAATTTTTATATCTTGTAATATTTTCATTTTTGCTTTATTTTTTGTAATTTTATTGATAGTAAAATTTTCAATTTTCTCATCAAAATTCTCAAATTTTTCTTGAATATTTTTTTGGAAAAATGCTGTTGTAATATTCCAATGACGATATAATATTTTATCATCAGTAAAATAATCCTCATATTTATATAATTCATTTATTGGTACTTTTAGTATTTTTTGTATTTTATCAAATTTATCATGTGATATATTACCATTCGCCCATAAAACAAATTCATTGAGTAATTCAGATTCCATCTGAAATTTTTTATCAATCTTAGCAGATTGGAATGATGCTGATTTAGTACACTTATAAACATTTATATCTTCAATGCCTCGTTCACGAATAAGCCGTTTGAAGTGTGCATATGGATTTGATGAATAACACTGTTTATCATATTCAATACGATGTAAAGTTTCAAGATATCCGCGTTCTAGATGTTGAAAGTGTCTGTTCTTGAAATAACGAATTGACGTTTCGTGTTTTTTCATTATACTATCCCATACTTCTTCCTCATCAACATTTTTTGCCTTGAATTTTTTTCTCAAAAATAAATAATATAAATTAGTAATATTTCTGCATCTACATGTCATTTGAACCATTTTTTCAGGGTCAATTGTTCGTTCTTCAAAAAAACAAAATACAGGTCGTTCCATTACAGAATCAACACCATACAATATTTTAGGTGAGAATATAACTCTGTCATGGTCGTCTAATTCAGGAATATCAGTTGTTTCCGCAACAACTAATTTCGCATCTGGGAATTGTTCGTGTAATGTCAAAGCGTTTTGCCGAGAATCGCAAGGTACTAACCATTTTTCATTTTTGTGTAACTTATCTAATAAATCATCATATGATAAAACTTCATGAGCCTTCACATTTTTATTGTGTTGATATTCATTGATATGATATTCAAAATCTCTACCAATATTATTCTTGAACCATAAAATTGATGTATCAGAAATATCAGCATCAGTACAAATAATTTGTTTACAATTTTTCAATAAATAAATAAAATTATCAAGAACAAAAGTGAGGTGATGTTCTAGTGTTGATGAAGTATGAATATGTTGAATAAGTGAATTGAATTCATCTAAATAAACAACCATATCAGATATATTTGTGATTGATTGTAAATCAGGAATTCTTGTGATAAGTGATTCAATTTCAATCACTAGTGATTGTTTGAAATAATATTCATAATATTTATTTTTATGAGTTGGTAATATATTTTTTAGATTGTCTTTTGTAATATTTTTGTAATACATTACACCATCAATATTTTGTGAGAATCGTTTATATTGTTCGTTAGCAAGTGAAACTCTTGAAGTAATTGAAATAAATTTTTCATTAGTATTTTGAATATAATGATCAAAAGTTGTTGTCTTACCAGTTCCAGTATCTGACTTGATAATATAATTGATACCTTGTTCTAAATAATCATATCCTAATTTTTCTGAATCAATTACTACATCAGCTTCAATTTCATTATCTAAAATAGGTTGATATTTATGATAATCAATCATTTTTAGTGCGTTTGGATAACTTGTATTTTTTAGTAAATTAGTTACAAAATCGTAATCTATATTCGTACTATTCCATATGGATACGTTTTTATATTTGTTATAACCTGGATATTTTTGGTTGTATTCATCCCACATATGAGGGCAACCGATACTATGACAAGCAGTTGTCCAACCTAAAAAGGATGGTTTACCATTTTGCGATGAATAAGTAGTCCAATATTCTTTTGGTAATCCATCAAATATACACCGCAATTCATCATCACTAAATGAATATCGGTGCTTTCTATTATTTGCTTTTTTTATTTTATTTTTTTTATTTGATTCAGTTTGGATAGGGTCTTTTTTTGTATATAAATTTTCTAATAAAAATTTTTTTAGTTCATCTGGCATTTTGATTGGTGTTACATTATTGATACAAGTATATTTACCTTGTTTATCACCCTTTGTAACTATTGTACCAGCACCATACAAACATCCACCTTTTCCACGAATGTCAATATAACAATCAGAATCTTGTGTTTGTTTGATATCTTCTTCATATTCAAAATAATAATGTAAACCACCTGAACGAGTACGAACAGTATAAGTATTCCATTCAGGTTCTCTACCAAATAAGTCAATAAATTTTTTTGTAATATTATTTTTTTGCAGTTCTTCATCAGATAATTTATATCCAAAATCTAAATCAACGCCAGTTATATTGTTGATTTCACCAGTCAAAACAGCATGATTACCAGTTATATCTTTACTTTGTTTGTCTGTCCATTTACCTTTTGTCATATTAGTAGTATTTTTTACTAATGGTATTTTCCACCACATATTATCTATACAAGTTATTATATTATTACCCGTATTTTTTTTATCGCTCATAATTGTTATTTTATTATATATATATATAAGAAAATATTTCTCTAAACCTTTTTATTTATATTCATAAAATCTATAATATATTTATTTATTCACCGCATAAAAATCCAATTCGGCGTAATTTTATAATATCATCAGGGTATTTTTCTTCATATTTATCTAATTGATTTTTACTTTGCCAGTATGTGTAACGTCTTTTCATTTTACATACTTCTTTTTTTTCTTGATAATAGCTCCTAGATAATGCTATGCATGTTTCACGATATATTTCATCGTTTTTATATTTTCTATTTTTATAATTTTTTATAGCTCGTTTAGTATATTCAGGTACTTTTGATACATTAGTTTCAATTGTTATTTCAATATTTGATAATTCGTTTGCTAATTCGTTTGGTATTTCAATTGATAATTCGTTTTGTGTCATTTTGTTTTTTACTTATATATATATATAATAAGAAAACTTTATATATATTTTTACTATTATATAAATTATAGTTTATATAATATATGAAAGTTGATATCAAACCAAGTACTAGAAAAGATAAAAAGTTTGTGGCAATATTTTATGATGATAAAGGTGAAAAGGTGAAGACAACTTATTTTGGTGCCAAAGGAATGTCTGACTTTACAATTCATAAAGATGAAGCAAGAAAGAAATTATATTTAGATAGACACAAAAAAAGAGAAAATTGGAATGATTATATGTCAGCTGGTGCTCTTAGCCGCTGGATACTCTGGAATTTACCAACGTTACGCGCTTCAATTGCTGACTATAAAAAAAGATTCAAATTGAAATAAATACAATTTATCGGCGAATTGCTACATATTGATTTTCTCTTTTCTTATAAATAATGTCGCAATTCGCCGATACTTTTTATTATATAAGTGAATAACAATATTATATAAGTATAATTTATATTATAGATTTTCTAACCTATAATATATAATGGGATATTATCAAACTTTTATTGAAAAGCAAAAAAAAATTGATGAAGAAAAAAATACTGCAAAATATAACCGTAAAGAATACTACGCGAAAAATAAAGAAAAACAAAAAGAAAGAGCTAAACAATGGTATTATGACAATAAAGAATATGTAGCTGAAAGAAACAGAATGAAAAAATTATTTGGATATAATACTTATTTCAAAGAATGGTATAAAAAAAATAAATTAGAAGTTCATAAAATCAGAGGTTATCCCGGACCTAGAATTGGTAAAAATTGTAATATTAGTAATAGTGTAAAAGATAATAGTTATAGATTCAATGAAGAAAAATCATTTACGCTCACTTTTGATTGATTTTGGTTTTGGTTTTGGTTTTGGTTTCGGTGGTTGTTCAAATATTTTCTTTTCACTTATTTTAGATGGTTCAATTTTTTTCATATCTACAACAAATTTTGGCATTATTTCTGTTTTTATCATTATTTTATTTATATAATTATAATATATTTTATAAATATATAGAAAAAAAATGTCATTAGTTGTACTTTCAAGTGAACAACAAAACAATGGTGATGCTGGACAATTAGGAGTTGAAAGACCTTATTCTTTTACAAATTATTTTCAAGAACCAATAAGAGTTCCAAAAAATAGCAGAGTTGCTCTTCAATCAATAAGATTTCAAGATTCTAAAACTGTTACAATTGGTAAAGCTCAAAATTTTCATCTTTTTATTGGTGAAGAACTTGACAGGTCTACACCTTTATATATGGAAGATACAACATCATTCCCAATCGTTTCATATTTAGTATCTCAACCAAGTTTGGGTAATCTATTCAATTTTCCAGCAACTTCTTTTTCTCCTGAGGATTTTGCTTTTCATTTTGCTGATATTCTAAATAAATATATGATCCATCCTGAATTTGAAAATAAACAAACTGTAACATTGAAACAAAATGCATCTAAGGTGTTTGAAGGTTTCAACTATAATTTCACACAATTCAACAATAAAGGAACAGATATCACAAGCCCATCAGTTTGGGTTCCTTGGATTGCTAGAAGTTCCAACTTCACTTTTACTTCTGGAACACTTACAAGAACAGCTTCAAAAACTGGTGGTTCTGCTGTGAAATTTGATTCAAGATGTGTTGCCATAGGAACCGATTATCCCCTTTCTACTGCTGGTGGATATGTTGATTTTCAATGGGTTGGAACACAAGATTGGAGAGTTGGTCTAACTCGTCCCACTACCCTTGATAAACCTGAACCATTTGGTTTTGATTATGATGGAGCAATTCCAAATCCTTTTGAAATTTGTGTTGAACATATTGATAATACTATCAGTGTATATCATCCAGTTTTTGTCAATGGAACGACAAGAATGAGTAAAATTCAATTGGTTGGTGGTAATGCTTCCAATACTGATTTTACTGCTGCTGAACCAACAAGGTCACCATATAAATCAGTAAGAATAGAAGTTCAAAATGAAAAAGTATCTGTATTTTTATATACTAGTGGTGGAAGTGCTTCTAATGTTATAATTCCTGTTGATAATACTAATCTAAAACAAACAACAAAAGCACTCAATATAAATCAATGGTATTTATATCCAAAAATTCAATTGGCAAATCAAAACCAACAAATGAAAATTGTTACCTATTATAGCCACGGAAAAGGTGATTATAGCAATAGAAGTTTCTTTTCAGGTTGTCTAAATGGAGTATTTAGAGATGGTCCAGCAATATCACAATCTATTGACCAAAGACAAATATTTGCTCTTACAGAACCACAGACAAGAACTTATAAGGGGCTAAACGCTAGTAATGGTGTTGATGTAAAAGTGACAATGATTGTTGGTGATGATTTACTTTATGACCCCAATACAACTGCCGCAAGACCTGACAATGATATTAGAGCATTATTTCCAGCAGCAAACGTCACAAGAATGCTTGGTTTTGAACCCTATGCAGTTATAAATTCAACATATAATTCAGGTACAGGCTCAACAACTATATACAGCAGTATTCAAGCACCTGATTATATTGATGTTTCACATCCATTATTAGTCAGACTGAATGGTCTACCAATTACAACTTATAATGGGGCAAAATCAGCAACATCAAAGGTCATCTATTCAATCGGAAAATATGAAGCAGACACACAGGGTGTGGTGTATGTAATACCACCAGAATTGATATATATTGACATTGGAAACACCGAAGAAATATCAATATCACAATTAGGCATTGATTTAGTGACGATTTTTGAGAAATATAAGACAGGAATAACCGGCAAATCGGTGATTACTTTATGTATAAAACCAAAAGAAGAAAAATACTAAAAAATAAATATATATAGTTATTATATAGATAATATGAACGATTTATTGCCGAAAATGGTTATTCCTAAAAAGCCAAAAGAACCAGAAATTCCACTTGTAATTCCAAAGGAAAAATTAGAACAAAATCAAGTATTCGAGAAGAAGACGACAAAGACGAAGAAAAAAGAAGAGGAAAAAAATGAAGACGTTGAACCCTCTAATATTGATGATATTGAAAAAGAAATACAAGAGCTAGAAAATGAAATAGAAGAAGCGGAGAAACCACCAACACCACCACCAACAAGAGCACCGACACCACCACCGCCAGTAATACAACCAATAAAAGAAGAGGGGAAAAAAGAAGAGAAGATTGACAAAAGAAAAGGTCCACCATCACAAGCAAGATTAGAACATCTAGCAAGAATAAGAGAAAAAGCAGCACAAACAAGAAAAAAGAAAGCAGAAGAAAAAGCAAAACAAAAAGAGAATCCACCACAACCACAAGTAACACAACAACAACCAATATACAATCATAATATAACAGCTGAACAAATGACATTTGCTATAAATCATGCATTAGAAATTCAAGAAAATAAAAGATTGGCGAGAAAAGAAGAAAAGAAAAAGAGAAAAGAAGAAGAAGCAATAATATTGAAAAAACAACGAGAAGAAGAAGAAATAAAAAAGAAAATTATGAATGCTATGAGTATACCAAAACAAAGTGAATGGGAATTTTGTTTTAGATAATAAATAAATTGTTATTCACTTATATAATAAAAAGTATCGGCGAATTGCGATATTTATTATAAGAAAAGAGAAAATCAATATGTCGCAAATCGCCGATAAATTTATAATATATTCTAAAAAAAAAATATATTATAAATATATATATGGAGTTACCAATTATCAAAAAAATAAAAGATGAAGATGGAGGAATTGCTAAAAAACATCATCCACACCTTCCAGATGTTCAAGTTGGTGTGAAAGGTGGTGGAAAGTGTTTATTGATGATCAGTCCTAGGCAGACTGGAAAAAGTACAATAATATCAAATTTCTTTTTATCTGATACATTATATGGTCAGGACTTTTTTCCAGGAGGTGTAATTATTATATCACCAACAATCAATATGGATTCTTCATCAAGATTCCTAAAACAAAGATTTGAAACATATGATACATATTCACCAGAACTGATAAATTCAATTATTAGAAGACAACAATTGATGGATGATGATGATCCAAATAAAGAAATTGCATTAGTATTAGATGATTGTGTTGGTTTATTAGATAAAACAATTTCAAATCTCGTCACGCGTAGTAGACATTATGGTATAAAATTACTTATTATATCGGTACAAAAATTCAGATCAGCAGTTGACCCAATTATTAGAGCAAATGCCACAGATGTGATTGTTGGTTCACCATTTCCTAATGTTCGTGAATTGACAGCTATTAGTGAAGAATATGGAGACCTTTTTACATCACCTAAAAATTGGATGAAATTATATAAACAAGCTACACCTAACAAATATGATTTTGCTTATATGAAATTACAGAATCCACCATTATTTTTTCGTAATTTTGAAGAGATAATTGCTGAGGGGGGGAAGGGTGATGAAGAAGAATTATAATATTGTTATTCACTTATATAATAAAAAGTATCGGCGAATTGCTACATTATTTATAAGAAATAGAAAAATCATTATGTCGCAAATCGCCGATAATTATAATTTTTATAAGTAAAAATAAATATAGAATATATTATTATATAATTATATAATGTCTGACGCTTTTTTGACTAATGCCGCAATATCTCAGGGTAACGCTTTGACACAAGAAGCAATAGCACACAATGATGCTGTAAAAGCAAGAAATCAAGAAATTTTATCACAAGTAAACCGAGAAAAAAATACATTAGATGGACAAGAAAGAACTGAAAAACTATTTCATGATATTTCTGACACATACAATATTGGAGGTGCTTTGAAATCTGCTTATAATACTTATAATGAAGCTCAAAAGGTTGGAGGCTTCAAAAATTATATTCAGGGTGAAGGAGGAATTGGAACATTGAAAAACAGACTAAATACCGTTTCTAATTTCGTTCAAGGTAAAATAAACGAGGCTACAACACAAGCAAAAGGTGCAGTAAGTGAAGCAGTCCAAAATGTAAAACCACAAACAACCCCATTGAATGATGTTGCTAATTCAAATGGAACAGCAGCAGAAAGACCAGTTGTACCAGCTGATAAACCACCAGTACCAGCAGCAAAAGCAGGAACCGCAACATCTGCTGTTGGAAGTGAAGCAGAAGGTTTGGCAAGTAAAATACCAAAAACAACTGATGAACTATTTCAAGCAGCAAGAGACACAGCAGGAAAAGCTGGTGATGCTCTTGGAGTTGTGGGAATGGGTATGGGTGTTGTCGCAGGAGCACAAGCAGTTGCGGAAGATATCATGGATCCATCAAAATTTTCACAAGAAAATACAGCTGATAAAATATCTAATGTTGCCAGTATTGCTGCTGGTGCTTTGGATGTCGCATCAATTTTCCTACCTGTTCTTGCTCCTGCTGCTGCTATTGCTTCTGCTACTGCTGCTGTATCTGGTGGAGTTGGTCAAATTGAAGATATTTCTAATAGAGAAAATAAAGATGCTTCTGATGCTGAGGCAATGAAAGGAACAACCCAAAATGCTGTTGATTTAGCAGCAGGAGGAATGGTTGCTTCAACTTCTACTGATACAACAAAAAGTATCAGTGCCACCGGCTCGTTCTGATCTGCTCTAAATATACTTATAGATTTATTTATTATAATAGTAAGCGAAAAGAAGAATGAATTATTCACAAGGTAAAATTTATAAAATAGTAGATAATACAAATGATAATATATATATAGGTTCAACATGTCAAAAGCAACTAAGAAAAAGATTATCTCAACATGTAGCAGATTATAAAAAATATATAAAAAATAAAAAAATAAACTGTTCTTCAACTGAAATT
>Ga0208160_1001477_pt1 | contig 9913 bp, 8 predicted proteins | sample CB_VirMetaG_FD_184536 | JGI IMG/M metagenome (GOLD analysis project Ga0208160, IMG submission 184536) | Freshwater to marine saline gradient viral communities from Chesapeake Bay - CB_1504_1 Viral MetaG (SPAdes) (version 4) | ecosystem: Environmental > Aquatic > Marine > Coastal | place: USA... | reverse complement strand
CAACTCTATGTGAAAGGACAGTTGATTGCTGATCACCTTGGTTCTAACTCTGTACTCATTCGTGGTACTGCATACTAAAAGGAGAAACATCATGTCTACACAAACACTTATTCAATATTTAGATCAATCTGCTTACAGTGCATTACCTTCTGGTGGTACTACTCAAGTTGGCACTGCAACAATGAACAAACAACAAAAAGAAATTTTTGTTGCTGGTTCCACCGTAGCAGTTGGCGATTGGGTCGCTTTGGACTTAACAAAAATCACTGCTATCTCTCCATACAACTTGGACGATGCAAGCCAAGCATCTATAACTGTTGTTCCTGCTGACTTGAACGTTGGTGCTGGTGCTGGTATTACTTCCAAAGCATCTATCGTGTTGGGTGTTGTATTGGAATCCGCAGAACGTGATGGTTCTTTGACCGCTGGTTCTAGAATCGTTGTTGTTACACGTGGGTTTGCAATAGCAAAAGTCTCTGACAATGGTGGTGCTGGTATCAACATTGGTCAAGCATTGGTTGCTACTACTACTGGTGGTGTTGCTGATTTGTATGCAAATACAGGTGTATTCCCTATTTGTGGAATATTGGCTGAAACCATTGGTTCTGGTGCTGGAACTACATCCAAGTTGGTATACGTGAATCCTTTCACTACCTAACAAAACCATACTCCAAGATGGACTTTGAAGGCTTGTGGAAACACAGGCCTTCTTTGTTTATATTTTACATTGTATGTATAGTAGGAGGGCAAACAGTATGAACCTAACTGCTATCAGAGAAAAGATAAAGAACCTAACCGATTATTCACCCGAACTTGCACAGTTCAACAACCAACTAGACCAACTTGTGAATGATGCATACTATTCCTTGTGGACTTACAAACGTTGGAACTTCGCTACAAAAGAAGTTGATTTCAAGTTCTATCCAGATATGGCACCAACTAGAGATACCGAAAATGCAACTGTTGGAACTAGCAGTGTAAATGCAAATGTGACAGAAGGTAGCAGACAAGTAACATTCAGTTTCAACATGGATAGATTGGTTGCATACCGTGATATTTGGGAAGGTAACCCAATATCGATACAAGGGTTTGAATATACCATATCCAAAGTAGTGAACGCAAATACCATACTGCTTACAGAAGAATTCAAAGGCACCACAAACACTGATGATACAAGCTGGTTGATCAAAGCACGTTGGTATGATTTACCAGAAGACTTGTTGGAACTATTGTATATTGGCCATCGTGATTATCCATACAACACGGTTACAGGTACACTGCCACCATATGGCAAGATCACTGGTCTTCTACCACGCAAAGAAGAAGAAGCTCCATTGCGTGTGGACTATGCCATGCCATATGCAGAAGCATACATACCAACACCAACAATACCAATAGTGAGTGCAGAACAAACCAAAGTAGAATCTATCAATGCTATTGGTGGTACATTCACCACTGGCAAGTATTATGAAATTTGTTGGGCCTTTGTGAAAGATGGAAAGGTATCCGCACTTTCTGAACCACAGATAGTACAGATAGAAGCAGAACATAATGCCATTCGTGTTGGGTTCATATCTTGGGATAACGAATACATATTTGCTGATTCCTTCCAAGCCAATGATCAAGAACCTACACAGTGGGAAGGATATCGCAAAGTTATTTTCTACAACAAGAACTTTGACAAGAATACTGGTGATAGAAAAGGATTACCATGTTGGATTCAGATCACCAATGGTGGAACCACTAGAAATACTGCATCATACTTGCAACCAGTTGTGGTAGACGATACTGTGAACTTCTATGATATAAACAATACAAACCAACTAGACAATGGTTCTACACGATACATAGAGATAGATGGAAACCACCAACAACTTCGCTTCTATCCACGTGTGGATGGTTGGGATTTCGTGCAAGAACAAGTTGTTGTTGGACAAGAGATTACAGTAATACATGACTTTATTAGATTGGGTGTATTGCGTTATTTGAGAAAACCAAAAGATATATTGCTTGGTACTGATTCACCAGAAATGCCATATGAATTTCACCAACTCATCGTATACAAAGCATTGGAAGATATATACTTGAAGTTGGGCCAAGCATCAATGGCAGCAACTTATGAAAAGAAGTATACCAAAGAGCTGCAAGGTTTGGCCAAAAGATATGTTGACAAGATTGATCAACAAGTGCAACGTGGGCAGTTCTCATTCCAATCTACTTGGCGCGGTTATGATGCTAGCCAACTACAGTACAAAGGATAACCATGAAAACAAAGAATACAGATTTCATTGTTGCTGGTGGTGTTGACAAGAATCTAAATGCACCACCAAGCCTAGCGGAAAATGCAGTAAATTTGCGCTACAACTCTGACTTGGGTTGTTGGGTTGGTGATAGATCGTTTCAACCATGGTGGCAGTTTCCAAGCAGTTTCACTGTATCCGATTTCCCTATAGACTATACCAAACTGCTCACAGGCAAAGTGGATTCGTTCTACTTCTGGAAAAAAAAGAATAGTGGTGAAGTATATGTATTCATTGAACAAAGTGGTATCTTGTACTATGTTCTAGGCAATAAGAATCAAGGTAGTGGATATGTTGGTGCATATTATGGTAACGATGTATTCTTTGTGCAAAGCAATAGACACGTGCCAAAGATAAATGAGATTGGTACACGGTACATTCCATACAACAACAAACTGTTGATTATCAATGGTGTTGACAAACCAATACTGTTCAGTGGTGCAGGCGATTGGAGAGATTTCAGTTTTACCATATCCACACCATCATTGAATGCAATACCAATACAATCAAGTTACATCCAAGGTGATGACTTGGCCATTGGTACTGGTGCGCCAACATTCACCAAAGAATCTATCATTGGACTTGGTGACACAACAGGTGACCCAAACAACTATTTCTATAAGATGGCCTATGTTACAGAAGATGGTGCGTTATCTCCATATTCAAGCGAAGTTCGTGTTGGGTGGAGTGTAGAACAAGCACCAGCAACACCACTAAGAAAGTTTGGTATCACGATTCAAACACCAATATGCCCACCATCTTGCACATCTAGAATCTTGTACAGAACCAAGAATGTGAAAAGTGATAACTATTCTGGGAGCGCGTTCCAACAATACTATTTCTTGAAAGAGATTAGAGAGAACTGCAGTGATTTCTTCATAGATGTGTACAGCGATACGTTTCTAGTGACAGAAGCTCCAAGTATCACTGCATCCAGTGTCATATCCACAGAATACAAATATGGTGATAGTTGGGATGGTAGAATATGGTTGGGCAAAGGACAGAAAATAATATACAGTGAAAAGGGAATACCAGAACAGTTTGGTGCCATATCTTACTTTGATCTGGGCAATACTGTTGGTGGTGATATAACAGAGATCAAAGCATACTACAACAATCTGATTGTATTCCGTGAACATGCAATCAATGTGATAAGAAGCAATAGTGGTGTATATACTTTGGCCACACTATCATCCAACATTGGAACCACGGCCACAAACAGTATTGTATTGGTGCCAAGTTATGGTTTGGTGTTTGCCAATGAAGATGCAGTGTGGTCTTTGAATGGTGGTCTAGATGGTGGTTCACAAATCACTGTTGTGAAGATTTCCGATATGGTGAACAAAGAATGGAAAACACTCACTGTATCTGCAATAAGAAAATGCATTGCAGCATATTCCCCAACGGAAAGAGAATACTGGTTGCACTATCCTGGTGGTTCTGCTGACTATCCAAACAAAGGTTTGGTGTTGCATACGGATACACCAAAACCATCTTGGACATTCAGAAAAGCACCAGATAAATCATTTCAACACAAGTTCACATTCAGTGCAATGGGGAATGATTTGCAAGGTAGATTCGTGTTTGGTTCCATTCCACAGTGGAGTGCATTGACAGAAGGTGCATCCACAAGTTTGTTGGGGCCATTGCACGTGTGGTGTGCATCCACATTCCATTCCCAAGTTGGCACAGTATCTAATGTGAGTGAAGATACTTACACCATAACCACGATCAAAGATACATTGGAAGGTTCATACTGGGAATCATCATGGATACAGTTTGATTTGGGAACCGTGCGAATATTCAGTGTAGAACTAGATTTGATTGCATATGGTGATACCAAACTAGACTTGTATTATGCCATTGATTATTCCTTGAAAGAGAATCAAGTAACTGGCCAAAAAATGACAGAAACCAAAGTGCTATACACTGCAGCTGAACCACCAGTTACTGTTGGTGCAACATACACGGGTATAACCAAGAATCCATTCACAGTGAATACTAGCCAAGTGCAAGACACAAGGAAAATACGTTTGCGCTATGATGTGAACACAGAACTGTGTAACCAGTTCCGATTCTATATCATTGGCCAAGATACAGTTCCATTCCAACTGATTGGATATAGATTAAATGTATCAAGTGAAGCAACACCACTATTGAATCAAAATATCAATATGCAGAAAGGACAAGCACGATGAAGTTATATCCATCACAACTACAGATACAAAACACATTGGTGATACCAGAAACATTCAATGTGAATGTTGCCAATGCTATTGGCCAAATCAATGGTAGGTTAGATAGTCAGAACTTACCAGTGCAAAGCCTTACAAATTCACAGTTCCAACTTCCAGTGTACACAAGTTTGAGTGATGCAAATTTGTCAGGTTTCAAGTGGAGTGCATCCACACAAACATATTGGGAAAAGTCTAGAACAAGTATGGAACATAGTGCAGATATTTGCATTCCATTGCTATCGTATGATTTGATCACAGAAGATTGGAACAAAGGGTGGAACTTGGTAACAGAACTTCCAAACTTCCAAAACATGTACATTGAAGATTCTATGCAAGAAGGTATGTTGAATGGATGCGTGAGAATCAACTTCAGACACGGATGCAATGTAGTCACATATCAAGCAGAACCACCATTGAATGCAGAAGTGGGTTTGGATTGGTGGACACGTTGGGGTGTATTCGTGAACGATGTGTTGGTTGCTGAAAGTGGGGAATGCTATCCACAAGCAGAAAACATTGTGATACCCTTCTCCACTCCTATTGGAAGCCAAAACATTCGTATTGATATACGTTGGCAAACCTGGACATCCAACGCACTATCTATACCATCATATACCAACGACCCAACAACACCACTAGAAATCTTTGGTATTGGTATTTGGGTAAGAAACACATATAGGTGATCTATGAGCAAAGTAAAACAAACCATTGTGGAACAAGGCGATATACCAACGGCCACAGAACTAAATGAACCATACGTGGATACTGCTGCATTGAATGTGCAAGAATACAACACTGCAAATGATTGGGCAGTGCGTGCGCACTTTGACACCAACACTTCCAAAATAAACTCTACATATTTTATTTCATCACAAACTTCTGGAAGTTACAACAGTACTACATTCACTACAGTTAGTGGAATGAGTATTGTAATGAGCAATACAGCAGTGAACGATGAAGTATTACGTGTGAACTGGGATGCACTTGTTGGCCAAATCACATATGGTGGTGGTGTTACCAATGCTGGTATCAACTATGCATTTCGTGTATTGGTAGCAACAAATGTTGGAAATGTGTTCATTGCACCAGGAGTGTATTCCTGTGTTGCACGTTCTGTGCCTACTGCTTCCCCTGCTATCAACCAACAACCAATACAATGGAGAAGTTGCGCTGGTTCACAAATCTTACGTATTCTGCCGGGTGTAGACGTTACAAGTGTACAGCTGCAAGTAAAGGTGTGTGATGTTGCAAATACCATCGATGTGCATAGAGCAAACATGTCAGTTGTGATTGGAAGGAGATAACATGCCATTTGTACAACCATACACATATGTGAACGGAAATACTGTATCATCCGTGAACATTACCAATAATGAAGAAGCACTGAAACTATTTGTGAATCAAGAGATAGTTGTGGGTGATTTGGGTTTGTTGACACTCCACACATCTGATGTTGCAAGGGGAATATACTATGCCATTGATAAAAGTTATACATTCGAAACGTCCGATATATCTCACATATCCACACTGCAAATCATTGCAAACAGAGAATACCAAACAAGCACTGCCAAAAACAACATCCAAACCACAGGTATCCAATATCAAGATATCGCCAACAGTGGTGTTAGAGTCCACGCAAAACAAAGTTGTAGTGCGATTATCAATGTACATTTGAACTATCACGTGAACAATAACGAAGCACCATCACCACCAGGACAAGGAAATGGAATGTGGTGGAACAAGTTGGTATTGGTGTATAGGAACTTGGCTACAGATGCACGAACTGTATTGGATACACAAACAGATAACTACACGTTTGAAGGTACTGGAACTTCATCTGATACTTTGAATCCTGGTGCTGATTTGAATCAAGCCAACACACGTTCACAAATGCTTACATATAGAGTTCTGCTTTCTGCCGGCTACTATGGTTTCACCATGTCAGTTGATCCACACAACGAAGAAGGTTGGGCAGAAGTCAAGAACATGACCGTTGAACTATTTTACATATAAGAATATATAGGGGGAATCTATGGATCCATTAACATTAGCATTATTGGCAAGTGGTGCAACTGCAGTTGGTGCATTGCCTGACATTGTACCTAGCAAATTTGAAAGAGAACAGAAGAAAAGATTGCAAGACTTGCAACGTCAACAAGAACTTGGTGCATTGGGATTGACAGACCAAGAACGTGCTGCACTTGAAAACAAGATGCAAGCAAGTGCACGCCAAGCAATGCAACAAGCCGATTTGACACAAAGACAATATGCACAACAACTTGGTGGTGCGCAAAGTGGACTTGCTTTGTTGGGCCAACAGATTGGAGCAGAACAAGGTGCAAGAACCCAAGTGCAAGTGCAACAAGCAATCGAAGAACAAGACTTGGCCAAGAAGCAAAGACAAGAACAAGAGTTGAGAGCATTGGAAGCACAACAAGCAGAGTATGCAAGAAAGAGAGCAGAAGCACTTACAAAACCTGTGACTGCTGGAGCTGAAACATACACAGGCCAAATGGCAACAGACAAGTTGATGAACTACAGATTACAACTTGCACAACAACAACAACAAGCACAGAAAGCCCAACAACAAGCCGTGCAAGATTATGCATCATACTTTGGCACCACAGACCAAGAGTTGATGGATTTACTTGGTATTGATACAACCATTCCATTTGATATGTTGGGTAACTTCTAGGAGATTGACATGGCAATACAAAACATTGGTGGGCAAAATGTATATGTGATTACTGGAAGCCAACAAGACCCAAGACTACAATCTAGTGGGCAATCGTGGGCAAATGCAGTATCACAACAGAAGTTCCGAATCTATGACATGGCCATGAAAGAAACATTGGCCCAAATGCAACGTGAAGGTGCAACGTATGATGCACAAATGCAAGCATTCAATGATTACAGAAATCAGTTGTTGAATCAGTTGTTGAAAACCAAAGGCGATTTGGTGAAAGCACAAGACAAGATTGCAAGTGATGCATCCAAAGAAGCATTGGCCATACAAAAGGGAAATGCAACCACTTGGAGTACAACCACACGTGCAACTGGTGGTGCTGGTGGTATTGATGATGTATCTGCACAAAGACAAAGACTACAGAAAGAAAAGGATGTAGCAGAAGAAGATAGACAGAAAGCACAGAAATCTTTGGACATCCAAACAAGTACTATCAAAGACCCAACAATAACAAGCAACTTGGAACGATACAAACAAGATGTGCAAAGTGCTATTGATAGGGGAGAAGACCCAAACCAAGTAAAGATGCAAGGTGAGGAAACACTCTCTGCTAGCAACAAACCTGTGGTAGCATTGGCCAAATCTGCTATCAGAACAGAAAGACAAAAGGAAGCAAGAAAAGCAGAGATAGATAGAGAGATAGCAGTGTTAGGTGCTGGACAAGAAGAAGTTCCATTTGTGCCAACATTTGTACCAACTACCACAACACGTGGACAAACCAAACTGAAACCAACACAAACACCAGAAGATGTTGCAGCAAGACAAAAGAAAATCCAAGATGAAATAGATGCAATCACTGCTGAACTTCAAAGATTGCAAGCACCAACAGCACCAACAGGTTCTTTGTTGGAGCGCACTGCAACTACTGCACGTGAGATTGCTGGAACTCCAACACGTCAAGCAAGAATACCAGAACCACAACCAGGTATTCCACAACCAATACAAGACAAAATGGAAGTGCTTGGACGTTCCAAACAAATCGCTGACTCCTTTCTATCTGACTATCCAAAAGCAGTTCCAAAAGAAATAGAACAACAATATAGACGTGATACACTTGCACGTGAAATGCAAGGACTTCCACCACAAGCATTTGAACCGTTGGAATATGGTATTGGTGTACCAATCAGAACAGAAGAAGGTGAAACAGGAAAATATTCACTATACAAAGAAAATGTACAAAGTATTCCTGGTTTATCACAAGAATCTATCAAACCACCACCAACACAAGAAATGCCATCGATGGAAGAAGAAGTATTGAAACCAAGATTGGCACCACCACCAATACAAGAAATGCCATCGATGCAAGAAACATTGGCACCAACACCAAAACCAACTGTGAATGCATCCAATATTGCATTGTCTGGAATCACACTATATGAAAACAATCCCATGCAACTTGCATCATATGTATTGAAACAGATTGAATCATTGCCAAGCAAAAAAGACAAGATTCTAACATTGGCCAAGATAGAACAAACTATGAAACGGTCTGACTATCCAGAAGAATCATTGAAGCAATACAAACAAGCAGTGAAATCCAATATAGTATCTAGCAATGCAGATGCCATATTGGCCACAACTCCACAAAGTTACATGCGTACAGAGGCTATGGCACAAAAAGCAGAAGCAGAACTAACTTACAAAACACCAGAACAAAGAAAACAAGTTGGCAAAGAAGTTGGTAAACAAACACGCAAAGTGATTGATAGTCTGTACAATCCTTCCAGGAGTGCAACCAAAGAACAGAAAGATAAGTTGTACCAATCTGCACTGAACCAAATCACCACAACACCAATACTTACTGATGAACAAAGACAACAGGCCATTGATTACTTGGTAACCAAACACATGTTGGATGCACCATATCAACAACCAATAGAAATACCTGAAAATTTCAAGTTTTCAGAAGAACAAACAGTTGAATCCACACCAACAAAAACTGTGATTGAATCAAGTACCATCGATGCTACCATAGGAGAATGACATGGCTTTGCCAGATGCACCAACCATTACCACAGAAGAAGAACTGAACAAACTGTTGGCACAAATTCAAGGTGGTATGACACCACCAACCATCAAACGTGATGCATTCGGAAACATTGTTGTAACTCAAAACGGAGAAGCAACAATGGTGCCATTGACATTCTACAGAACTGATGCATTTGGCCAACTGTTGAAACAGGCTGGTGAGAAAGTGGATGATGTATCATACCAACAATCTTTGGTTGGTAGGCTTGCAGACTTGACGGCAGAAGTTGAAATACAAAGTTTGAAAGACCGTGGAACACCAGAAGAATCTATTGATACAGAGTCAATCAAAAAGAAAGCACTTGGCCAAGTATCAAAAGAATATATCACTGGTGGTGTAACTCCACTTCGTGTGCAAGCTCCATTTGAAAGCTTTGGTAGTGTATACCAACCAACCAAAGAAGGTGCTGCTATTACTGGTGTTGCACCACCAGTGCAATACACTGCTGAAACATCACAGGTTGCACCACCAACAATCTTCACTGCACTTGGAAAACAACAGGTAGTGCCAGAGATCACTGCACAAAAAAGCAAAGAACAGATTGAAGTAGACAGACCACAACTTCTCTCTGTTATCAAACAAGATTTGCAAAATAACAATG
>Ga0208160_1001476_pt1 | contig 9915 bp, 2 predicted proteins | sample CB_VirMetaG_FD_184536 | JGI IMG/M metagenome (GOLD analysis project Ga0208160, IMG submission 184536) | Freshwater to marine saline gradient viral communities from Chesapeake Bay - CB_1504_1 Viral MetaG (SPAdes) (version 4) | ecosystem: Environmental > Aquatic > Marine > Coastal | place: USA... | reverse complement strand
AATTGAGATAGCGTTCTCACCTACAAACTTAGAAAAAGAAATACCTGATCGAATCGGTAGCTCAGGTAAGTTGCTAGAATAAACATAGTAACCTACATAAGTATTAGTACCTAACTCATAATTTTGATCATTAGTGGCTGCATCTGCACTATTAGCATAAACTACAGCGACTTGATCTGCTGTTGCTCTTTGGATATTAAAAGACTCTGATAGCCCATCTGTGCTCTTAGCTAGCGTTTGCTCTGATGTACTCCCTGTTTGATTTACTGATCGAACAGCAAACTTATAAACACCGTTGTTTAATCCAAGTATATCGAAACTATTTGTTAAACAGCTAGAGAGTATTTGCCAAGTAGCTCCCTTGTCTGAAGACAACTCTACAATAAACTGACTAACAGAGATAGTGTTAGGGTAAGTCCAAGTCAGTCTACCTGAGTTAGAGCCAAACAAACCTGTAGGGTTGCTACTAGTAAAAACAACATTAGAAGGTTTAACTACTTTAGTGTAAGGAGTAACCTTTGGGCTAATATAAGGTACGTCGTCTGGAACATTCCAAGCGATAGTAGTGTAACTATACTGTCTAGCTTCGATTGTTGCTGTTAAGTCTCCACTCAGCTTAACTGCATCGATCTTCATTACTTCATTGATTAGATTAGTTGTATAGTCTGTGACAGTTACAATGTCGCCGGGCTCTAGTAACAGCCCCTTCTTACCTACTGTAAACTTAGCTCTCATCTCTCTTCTAGAAGTTCTGACGACTTGTTCTGCTTTTGCTAAAGCGTGGTAAGGGTCTGAAGTACAGGGAAGATACAACTCTGTTTTTAAAAGTAAGTTAGAGTCTTCTGTTAGATAGTTGTTGTAAGGTACAGAGTAGGCTACAGGCCAAGTAACAGTGTCGTCAACAAAGTTTTCAAACTCGTTCATGAAACGAACAACACACTGATTATAACGGGAAGAAGAGTCTGGAAAATCTAGTTCCATACTGCCACGAATAATGTCGTCTTCTGTAATAGCTGCAACGATCAGAGCTGCTTCTTCTGTTTCATTTCGAGGAGCATCTAGCCGTAGATAGTACTTACCACCAGACCAGATTAACTCAGCTTCTTCCATAGACTCGAGAATAAGTTCTATGTTTTCTCTAATAGCTCTTTCAGTATCTAGTACTACGTTACACTCATAAAGCTTAAGTGTAGTCTTTTCCAACTCAGGTTGAGAGGTGATAGTCCCATCTTCTTCTTCGACATCTGGACGTCTTCCATTTACTCTACCGTCTTGTGCATAGGTAGAGGGTAGCACACGATCACAAAGTAACTTTGTTTTATAGAAAGACTCTAGATCTAGCAAGGAGTTAGACAGACCTTTACCATAAACTGGGTTTGTAAGATAGTCAAACAGAACTAAAGCAGGGTTATTAGAATAGGTTTTCGTAGAAGAAACAGAATAAACGCCTGTTCCTGTATTGTAAGTGATATTTTTTAGTTTGTTCCCTTTGACAAAGAAAGAAACATTAGGAGAACCATTGTAGTTATAGTCTTCACGGTTAAGTCTAAAGCACATACTTGCATAAGCTACGTTAGTGAAAGTATTTGTACTAGGGATACCGTTAGCAGTAGCCATAGGGTCAGCAATGCTACCTGCTTTGAAGACATGAATTCTTTGTCCATGTTTTAAAGAGTCGTCATCCCAGTTCTTGTCGTCTACAGTGACATCTACAACAGAGTCGATTTCACCATAGCAAATAGCTTGCTGAACAAAAAGGAATTCATTCTTAGAGCCTGTCTTAGAAGCATCTAGGCCGTTAGTAAATACAATAGCTTGACTAGGATCAGCTACGTGAGTGTAACTGTCTTTTAGAAGGTGTTTAACCTTTCCACCAGAGACTTTAGCTTTGCCATAAACAACAGATAGGTAAAAAGGTTCACCGTCAATTGCTACGTTTACTTGTTTTCTCTTGTCCATTTCTGCTTTTAGTTTTCTCATACGAGATTGCTGATAAGCAATAGAGGCTACTGTAAAACCAAGAGAAACAATCGTAGAGACTGTGGCTGCAGCTATGCCGGGGATAGCTGCTGTTATGAGTGCCGAAAAAATTACCATTAGTCTTTACCCCACTTTAGGTTAACAGTTTTTCCTCCAACGTAAACATCGTCGAAAGAAGTGTCAGTAGAACTGATTTGATCCATACCATCTTTGGAAACAATGTAACCTGAGATAGAGTCTAGAGAGGCCATAGGTGAAGCTGCACTGATAACTGCTTGTTTGACAGAGCCATCGTTAGAGATTCTTCCTGAATCTATAAGACCTCGGTAGGCTATTAGTACATCGTTTACCCCTCGTAAAGGCCAACCATCTTGATCGAAGAAAATTGCATAAACAGTTAGCTGTTTTCCAGTAATACCAGTTCGAAGTTCTGCTTGTAAGCTATTGTCATGATCTAGAAAAGTTAACTCATAGACTTCACGATCTACTGAGCTAGAAACTCTAGGAGGACCAAAGCCAACAATAGAGTTTTGAGAAGAAAAAGTATTTTCTAGAAAGTCAATATCGTAAGGGGCACTAGTAACCCTAATAACAGAGTTTGATAACTGGATTTCCCCTAGTAAAACGAAAGTAGGGTTAGGGAGATTTATTGCAGCTAACGCTGCTGCACTTAATTTTCTCATTTTATAAAGCCTCTATTAGTTTAATTGTTCCTGGGTTGATAAGAACACCGTCCTCATAAATAATACCTTGTAATGTCTCTAAGTCTCTGAGATATTGAATCTTTGGTTTATCAAAAGAGTTACCATGTATCACAGTAGTTCCTGTTCCAAAAACAGTACCCCTTAAAGGAGGGTAAATAGGTACTGAAACAGAACTTGTGGTAGTTTGTACGTTTTCAGTTACTAAATAAATTTTATAATGATTTGAAAATTTTATAAAACTACCTTTAGGTAGTAACCCTGCTTGACCAAAGTTTACAGGTACTTCAGTAGCTCCGGGCACGGTAGTGACTGCTACAGCTCCTGGAAGTGTAACAGTTATCTTAGACATAACTGAGTTTAACTGAGGCATGATCATTGTCTTTGCAGTAGACACCCCTGTAACTACACCTACAAAGTAGTCTTCCTCATTTCCTTTTGTTTGGATTTGAAAGCTTAACTCCCAGCGTTGGGCACCTTGCGATGCCCTTTGCTGTTTCAAGTTAGTTGTGTTTCCTACAAAAATAGGTTCATTAGACTCGATAGTAAGAGGAGCCACTATTGGGCTCCCCTCAAAAAGATATACTGTCATTAGCGTGATCCTCTCTCGCGATTAGTCATATTGACACCAGCGGTGATCTCCGGAATCATACGAGCAATCTCTTTACGAGCCTGCATGGAGACATCACCAGTAACATTAATATTGAACACTTGCTGTTGTTTGTTCTTATTGTTGTTTTCTCTTTGTGAAACCTTAAACGCAACAGGGTTACTTGGACCAACACTACCGCCACCAGCAAAAGCTGGTAGACGACCGTCATTGGAGTTTAGAGTTTCTAAGAAAGGTAGCCAACGCTTTGTGGTTGCTGCATTAACAACATATTCACCATTAGAAAGCATTGCCATGATAGAGTCGGAAGTAGGGCCACCGGGGCCTGAGATGTAACCGCCTGTAGCTGCCGCAACTGCCGGAGCTGCTGCCTTGAACAGGCTAAAGAGACCACCTCCGCCACCACCGCCAAATAGGCCAGAAAGTGCATTACCGATACCGCTAAATAGCTTACCAAAGAAACCTTGGATTCCAGAAAATAGCTTACTAAAGAAGCCTTCATTACTAGCAACTCCTTCAACCCCAACACCTTCTTGGCTTACATCTTTAACAAACATAGGTCTAAGTGCGCTTGCACCTAGCTCTCCAAAAACAGAGAGTGCGCCAGCTGTAGTGTCTCCTGCCTTTGTACCAAGGTTTAATGCACCTGAGAACAAACTAGTAAACAGCTGATCTAACCCTAGATTTGAAAAGAGAGAGTCTGTAAAACCCTTACTAAACTTTTCAATGATAGTATTAGTAAAAGTATCTAGTAGACTGTCTAAGAAGCCTTTAAAAGTCTTCTCTCCTTTTAAGAAGTCTGCCATACCTGTTTGGAAAGCTTCAGACATAACTTTAGAAGAAGATTGCAGTTCTTCTAACTTCATCTTTAGCTGATCCATAGCTGCAGTTGTGGCTTGCAACTCTACAGAGCCTGCTTCCATCGTCTGAGATTGGACTCTTAGTAGCTCAATTTGTTTAGCAACCCCTTGAGCATAGTCAAGTAAAGCGGGGGTTAGACTTCCTATGAAGCTAGCATCTAGGCTAGCCCCTAAAGCATCAAACTGAGAAGTAACTCCGGAAAAAGTACCATCGTCAAGAGCGTCGATAGCTTCTAACTTAGCTAGCCTCATTTGCTCTACAGAGGCTTTACGTAGTTCTACTTCACCCGCAACAGAGTTGTTAATTGCGTCTTGAGCAGCTTTGTATCGATCTCCTGCAGCAATCATTTCAGTTAAAGCATTAGAAGACAGACCTGCTAGTAACTCTTCACTTAGGGAAAAACCTAATGCATCTGTCTTAGCTTTGAAAGATTCATACCAGGTTTGTGAGTCACCACCGCCACTACTACCTGTATCAGGAGCGTTAGGAATGTTAAGATCAATTTGATCCATAACCTCAGAGATTGCTGAAGCAACACCACTTAAGTCTCCAACAATATCTTGTCCAGTAATAGCACCAAAGGCTTTTAGAAGAGCCATCCTTATTTGCAGTGCTCTTAGGCGTATGGTTAGTATGCTGATTTCATTTAACTTTTCTCGGGGTAATTGAATTAAGTCGTTAAAATCAATTGGATTTTCTGCTAGTGATCTTGCATATTCCAATCTATCTTCAAAACTACTAAACTGTATTTCAGTATCACGTAATTGAGTTTCAATAGCACCTAGTGAATCTTTAAAGTCAGGCCTTAACCCATCAGACATCTTTGTTTGAAGTAAGTCATAAGCTTCCTGTATAGCCTCAATAACTGATATTGCATTGTCTCTATCTTCAGGACCCATGATAGTCAAAGGAAGAGGAGCTAGCCTGTTGTCACTTAACGAACTGAAGAAAGTTTCAATTTGAGACTCTAGAGCATTACCTTCTGTGAAATAATCAATATTGCGAGTTTCAATAGCTGCTTGACGAAACAGGTCAACTATTTGTTTGACAATTGAACTCTTTTGAGCCTGTATACCAAGCTTCATACTCATTGCGTTTGAGATAAATGCTTCATCATTCATTTGAGTATTCAAATCTAGTAGTTTTCTACCTAGATCAGCTATTTGATTTTGAGTACCTATTGAAGAGCTAAAAATCTGATCAATAGAAAGATCAGTTGGCACTAAGTTAGTAATCTCACCTAACAGCGATTTATACTCTATTAATTGAAGTTTCATAGCCTGTCTAGCAACATCTAATGCTTGTGAAGCAGCTGCAGAGTTACCTGAGGCAGCTTTAGCGGCTTCAGCAGCTAGGACTTTTTGAACATTGTCAAAGAAAACAGGTAGTTTAGTAAAGTCTATGTTTTCAAGACTTAGGCCAACACCTAGTTCCCCAAGTATAGTGTTTACATTAGTAACTAGCTCTTCATTTTTACCTAGATAGATCCTTTCAAAGATATCATACTCTTTAAGTGCTCTTGCTCTTTCTGCTTGATTCTCATCAGTAGAAAAACCTGTTGTTGGGAAGAGAGGTAATGTCTCTCCAGCTACAGTCACTGACCGATTATTCAACTCTTGTAGTTTCTGTTGAAGAGCGAGTGCCGCTTTTCTACTTACTAAACTTTCTTGATCATTACTTAAAGCCTTAAGACCAAGCCTAGCCTTATCAGTGTTAATTCTATCAATTGCTTGTTCAAGAGCTAGTTTTTCAGCTGAAAAAACAACTTCAGTTTTATACTGGTCAGCAATTGAAGTTAGAGAATTCTTTCTGTTTGCATAAAGCAAGTTAATCCTATCCTCTAACGATAAGCTAGCGTCATAGGTGTTTAGTAATTCTGTTCCTGCAGCACTTAGATAGTAAGATAACTTGCTTAGCTTACCTTGATCTTGTAAAACTAATAAGTCTTGCAAAGCTTCATTGAAATCTCTTTGAACTTTAGGATTAATAGATAACCCTTCACTAACCGCAAAACTCATTGTTTTGATAAGGTCAGCAATAAAAGGATCTTTCGCTTCTAGCCCTTGAAGGTCTATAAAGAAAGAGAGAGGTTTTTTTCCACTAATTACTTCAGAAGTAGCTGATTCAACATCTGGTGTATTACTCCACCATCCTTCAATTTGAGGTAGTTGTCCAAATCCCATTGTTTCCATAGAAGAAAGAATTGCAGAGATGTTATTAGTTTGAGAGGCTCTAGAACCTACGTCTGGAGCTTCTAGTAGAGTATCATCAATACTCCTTAGTAACTCGTTAGCTTCTCGTCTCTCACCTCTAGTGAGTCTGCCCTCATCGGAATAAATTTGTTTCAACTCTTCAAGTCTAGTTACAGACTTTTTAAGACTTGCTCGCATATCTCCTATTTGAGACTCATTTAAACCACCAAGGTCTACTTTATCTAACGTATCAAAAGAGCCCCCTAGTTTAATATCACCTATCTTATTAAGTTTCAGAGGATCTAGAATACCTTCAATACTTTCTCTAGCAGCACGTCCTCCAGCTGTAGTGTTTGTGAAAAAATCAGCAACGCTTGTTTTAAAATTATTCCATTTTTCAGTTAAGGAATTACCTTTACCAAAAAGAATTAAACCAAGAATACCTATACCTGCTATGATTACTGCCACTTTACTAAACAGCAATGCAAAAAGACCACCAATAAAACGAAGTAACAGTACTCCAATATTCAGTAGACCAGCTTTAAACCCTGCACCCATTGCAGCAGCAATAGCCGCTTCGATGCCCGCTCCAACTACCAAAGCTCTAAACTGTAGTCTTATAAAGTTTACTAGTCCAGTTACTGCTGCTTTAAGCTTTTTAGGACCAGCAATACCTAGCAGCATGATACCTAGTAAACCGTACTCAAGGGCACTAGCTCCAAATCCAAAACCAGAACTTGCAGCTTCTTGGCCTGCCATTGCAGCAGTAGTAAATATACCTAGTACAAGAGTCGCAAGAATAACCGCGCGACCTACTTTACCAAACAACACGTTACCTACCGCACCTAGTGGACCCCCAATAGCTAGCGATCTTGCTCTCAAAGATACCATAGAGTTAATATAGAAAGCAGTGAAAGCAGTAAGAGCTTGTCTTAGTTTGTTACCAAACACAGTAAGAAGAGTACCACCACCTAAAGAACTATAATACTGAAACCGGAACCAAGCAAAGAAAGCTAAAATTCTAGCTCTAAGACCAATGGCTCCTGTAGCTGGCCAAAGATATCCAGCCAAGTTAAAGCGAGGACCGTTAATTGCCATTAATCCAGACATCAATCCAATATAGTTCATAAAGAAGTCGAGAGACTTAATTATACCTTTTGCTGTTCCACCGGGTCCAAAAACCAATAGTGAAACAATACCACCTAAAGTTACAAAAGTTGAAATACTATTTCCAATATCATTGAAAATACCAGGGATTAGATTTAGTACTGCAATTACAGAAAGTAATCCTGCAATAACCATCCTTCCTCTACCTAGCAAGAGATACTGCAAGATGCCAGCTTTTTTACCCACTCCACCAACAGATCTATTCAGTAATAAAGTAAGACCAATGTTAACTATTGACATTATTGATTTAAATTTACCTAGTAGAACAGCAACACCTGCTCCAAACAAGATTAACTCAATAATACTTCCCGCTCCACCTATCAAACCTAAAATAGTAGAAACTAGTGAACCAAGGATACCTAATTCAGCTAATAGTCCTTGTGCAAATCCTTTTGCAACATCTAGCAGACCTTGAAGAATAAGAGGTAGATTGCTTATAAAAGTAGTTATAATACTACCTAGTAAAGACCCAAAGTTTTGACCAAGTTTAGTAAAGAAGTCTTCTTCGATAAGAAGTTCACCAACAGCGGAAGAAACCTCATTAATTACTGTAGCCACTAAACCAGCTAAAGCTAGCGTCTTTACTTGTTTTAACAGGCTAACACCAAAAAGCTCAGCTAGACCAACCACAATACCTATACCGAGAATGTCTGCTAGTATAGGTGCATTCTTAGAAAGATAAACCCAAAGGTTTAGAATAGCCTCCCCGAAAGTTACAGCTATGTATTTTTCTAGCATCACGACTAGAGAGATAAAAGAACTAAGTAGATTAACTGTTTTTAGTTTAATATCAAAGTCTATTGAAAAGTCAAGAGAACCTAGCTGAGCAAGCCTATCAACAACACCTTCTTTTAGCTGTTTAGCGAAAGAGACTACTTGGTCAGTCAGCTGAGTCAAGAATAACTTAGCTGATTTAAACTCTGAACTATCAAAATTAAAAACACTTGAAAAGTCTAGAGTTGAATTGCTATTGGAAATATCTCTAATAAATCGGTATAGTTTAGAAAAGGATGATTTCACTTTTTCTACAAAGTTAGTAATAATTGGTAAAACAAACTTCTTTAGTTTAGTAGACCAAGCAAGGATACCTTCAATAGTGTCTGGCCAAACAGAGTTGCCTACTAAGTAGATGTAAAGATCATAGAACTCTTTTTTAATAGAAGTAGCAAATTTCCGAATAACAGAAAAAGTCTTACTTAGATAAGAGCTAGTTGCAGTTTGTATTTCTTTAAAAGTATTTATGAAAGATTTTCTTAGAACATTTAAATAAGACTCAATAACTAGAATCGCAATTAAGGCTTTAACTATTACTGGTATGGTCAATAGGTTTTTATAAAATTCCTTAAGCAGATAACTTCCTGATTGTAGTAACCAGTTGAAGTCTTCAAAAGTATCAAAACGAAACCGAATAACTTGTTGATTAATTAAGCCTAAGTATATACCTGTTTCTAGCAGAAAGATATTTGTTTGTCTAACTAAGGTACGAATATAATTAAATGTATTAAACCATCTTTTACCTGCGTTATCAATTGCAATAGCTAAAATATCTAAGTTATCTCGTAATTCTTGTGGTGTCTCAGAAGTAAAGACATTAGCAATAGCTCCAGCTACTGTGTCACTAAGTGTAATGAGGTCTAAAAAACCTCCTCTAATATCAAGTAATGCTCTAGAGATTGTAGATATGGTTTCCACAAAAGGGATAGAAATCCAAGAAAGATACAGTTGATTAAACAATGTTAGTACAGGAATGATTACCTTAGGTAGAGAGTCTCCGATCCTACCAACAATAGCTCCAAGCACATTAAAGATACCACCACTAACAAGTAGAATATCTTTAAATGTTTGTACAATATTTAATCCGGAAATCTTTTCTGCCATCCGTAAATCAAGATCAACAGAAGCCTTGTTTAGCGATCCTGAAACTTTTAAAATACCAGTTGCAACAGTTTGGCTCAGTCTTAGCCCCTTATCTAGTTGACCTATGTAGTTTGTAACTGCATCTAAGAAAACTACAGAAGCTTTTGAGATAGAAGGATTAATTCTATCAAACTCATCATTAATAGTACTTCCTTGATTTAGAAGAGAATTGAGAACTACTTTAGTAGTAATACCACCTTCTTCGGCTACTTTCCTGAGTTCACCAATAGTAACACCTAACTCATCTGCAATAGCAGTAGCAATACGTGGCGCTTGTTCTAGTACAGAGTTAAGTTCTTGCCCTCTTAATGCACCTGCACTTAGACCTTGCCCTAGCTGGTAAATTGCAGCAGAAGTAGATGCTGCAGAGCCTCCTGAAATAGCAATTGCTTTTTGAACATTTTCAGTCACTGCAAGAAGAGTGTTTGTTTCAACCCCTGCATCTCTTAGAGCTAAACCAAAACGGTTAAAAGATTCAACAGAGCCG
>Ga0208160_1001475_pt1 | contig 9916 bp, 9 predicted proteins | sample CB_VirMetaG_FD_184536 | JGI IMG/M metagenome (GOLD analysis project Ga0208160, IMG submission 184536) | Freshwater to marine saline gradient viral communities from Chesapeake Bay - CB_1504_1 Viral MetaG (SPAdes) (version 4) | ecosystem: Environmental > Aquatic > Marine > Coastal | place: USA... | reverse complement strand
CGCGTTCGGCATCTGTGCGCTTGTATCCTTTGGCGCATTGGTTCCCTTTAAGTGCATCTGACATTTTTTGCCGTGTTTCAGCGGAGGGAATGAATTTGCCTCCACGCCCGTTAGCAAGTGAGGCTTGAACTTTGGCGCTTATTTTGGCCTTTGCTTCCTCAGAGTGCGTTTTACCTACTCGCGGGTGATTGAAGTAATCTTCGGCATAGAACTCTTTAAGAGACGTAGATATTTGTTGTTTTTCTGAGGCCGTTCTAGGAACTCCAAACTTTGGATTCTTTGCGCCATAAACACCACGCCACGGAGCATCTGCGGTAGCGCCTGAGTTGTAACAATATTCCGCTCCTACGTGCTCTTTCAAATAGCGGTTTTCTACTTCTTGCAATGAGATTTCATTTGCAACATCTTCAATAACAACAAAATCAAACTTCTCTTCCCCATACTTGTTCCACGCTGCCTGTAAATGTTTGCAGTGATGGCGATTTCCCCGCAGCAACTTGCGATGCTGTCTGAATCGCACCTTCTTGTTGGTGGTGCTGCCTACATAAAACTTGTCATTGACGAGGTTAACGATCTTGTAGATTACTTGGCTCATGATTATCTCCGTTACAAAGCTATTAACCGTAATGTACCATCGGTACACAATGGTGTCAACAGGCAATAAAAAACCCCTCCGAAGAGGGGTTCCAATCATGCGTAAGTGCTTGATTTATAAGGTTAAGACGCTCCGGGGCTGCCAAAAACTGCCAACGGATCAGAAACTCCAAACGAATAACGCTCGCGGGCCTTGTAGCGGCTATTGCCAGTATCAAAGTCAGATTCCATTGCGGTTTGCATTGGAGTGCGAACGAAGTGCTTCAGACCGTTAGGAATGTCTGTACACAAGAACCAAGCGTTTGTGTCGGTCAAGTAGTGGTTAACTGCATAACCACCGGGGATTGAACCGTTGTTCTTGATAGCGTTCAAGTCGTTATCGGCTGTACCCACACGCAGTTCTGTTTCGAGCAAGCGAGTTGCAACGAATTGGAGTGCGCTAGGAATAATCAGCTTCTTAGGCTTGGCGGCGATCAAAAGACCACGCTCGTCTGTGTAGGCTGCGATCTGAATAACGGCGGCTTCCAAAGAAGTCTCGTTCAAGTCAGAAGCAATTGTAGGACGGTTACTGTTTGTGCCACCAGACACCAATGGGTGTGCTGTTGAACACAGAACTTGACCGTCGCCGTAAGTTACGCCAGCCGCAAAAGCGTTATTAAGGATGTTTGCAGCCTTAACTTGCTTTGTGTAAGCCATACCGCGAGCCAGAGCCTTCGTATAACGCGAAGACAGTGAATCGTACAGGTTATCTTCAATCGCTTCTTCAGTGATCGAAAAGCCCATTGCGATAGTCTCGTGGACGTAACGTGCAGTCCATGCTTCCTGAGCATTGTCATACGCAAGAGCCGCGCCTTCGTTCTTGACAGGAGCTGCCGAGAAGCCAGAAAGCTTTGTCTCTTCTTCGAATGAACGCTCTGAAGATTCCGTTTCAAAAATCTCTTTGTGCTCTTCGCCGTACTTTTTATACTCAAGACCAAAGAGTGCATTGAGCCCGGGGAGTAATTCCTTTAGTAACTGCGCGCGTGAAATAGCCATGATTTAGCTCCTTATACGCCGATGGCGGTGTCGTAGGCGTGCATACCGAAGTTGAGCTTGACGATCACTTCCGGAAAGAACGTGTTGCCGCCAGAAACAAAAGCGGTAGCAGGAACAACATCAACAATGCGAATTGGCAACGTATCAGTCGTAGCGGTTGTAGCAAGCAGCGCAACTTGTGAGTTACCTGTTGATGCCAATGCAGCGTTATTAACCAAAGTAGCATTTTCGCCAACCGAGGTGTATTGAACGCCAGTCACAACAGTTGTGCCTGAAACGACAGCAACTTGAAACAAAGCATCTGGATCATCACAAACAAAAGCCGTGATAAAGCCACTTGTTACAGTCGTATTGGCGGGAAAGTACTGGCTAAACAGTAGCTGCCCTGTGCTCGGGTTGATGTATTCACAACCAAGGAATACGCCAGCGAAGCCGCCGGTGGGTTTAGCGGTAGTGGCAGCAGAACGCGCCACGGTGCCGTCGCTCACTTTGACCAATAGGTCGCCGTAGCCAATAGTGGTGTCATAACCACTTGCGATGCGCATTTTGCGCGTAGAACCCGCAAAGACCTGTCCACCGATCAAATTGATCGGCTTCAAGCCATAGGGGGCGCTTACAGTAGGATAAGCCATTGTTAACTCCTAAGATTAATTACCTTTTCCGAAAGTAACCTTTGTTTTTCGCTCATTGAATAGCGGCATACGTGGGTCATTTTCGCGCATGAAACTGTGATCTACCGAACGCATTTGAGAATCGGTCTGAGCTTGATAATGCTCGTTCCGCTCCGCAACCATTTCGGACGGGGCCTTACAAAGCATCAAACCACCAATCACGATATTGTCCTTGAAGCGGTCGCTTTCGACGTGCATCAAATGAATCTCGGGGTGATCTACTGCCTTACATGGTTCCCAACCTTCACGAAGTTTAGAAGAAAAGTTCATCGCGTCTGCTTCACCACGCGTCGATACTCGTACCCAATGGAAACTCCAGCCGTCTTGTGGCAGCGGGCTTGGCAATGTTTCAGGCCGTACCCACGAACGCTTACGGGTAGTTTTTTCACGGGTTTCCAGTTCACGATTTAAGCGGTTTTCAGCCATGATTATTTCCTCATCTCTTCAGCAACCTTTTGGGCGTATAGTTCAAGCGGTACTCCAAGCCGTTTTGCAATGGCAACCTGCGTTTGTGTCAGCACGATCTTTTTGGGCGCAGTGCTGCGCGTTGCAGGGGCGACTACATTTGCCTTTTTGCGGGGCTTATCTTCCACTTGTTCGGATTCTTCAAAGGAAAATTCCTCTGGGAACACCTGTCGCATACGGGAATTAATCTTCTCGTAGTACTCATCACCTCTAGGGTCTACACCCTGTTTTACTAATTTCTGATGCAACCCAAGCGCGAAACTTGTCATTTCATCGTCTGATCCGAACCATGAGTTGTTTTGTTGCCATCTCACAGCTTTGTCGTCAGCAGGCGGTGCTTGAGCGATTTGTTGTTGTTGTACTACTTTTTCCTCTTGTTGTACAGGAGGTAATTTGAAATTACTTAGCCGGTCAGCTTTAATCTTTGCCGCAGTTAACGCTTCTTGCGCTTCCAATACCGCATCGGAGTCGCCGGATTCATACGCCTGCTTATACCGCACCTTCGCCTGCGCAAGCTCGGCATTCGTGGCTCTCTTGGCTTGGTCAAGCAAAATCTCTTGGTTTTTACCTACCGTGCCTTTAAGCTTACTGTTCTCTTCTACCAGCTGTTGTGCAATGCGTAGAGCCTCTTCCTTTTCACGGAAAGCTGTCTCTTTTGCGCGACGTTCATCGTGATAGCCTTTACTAAAGTGCTGAAGACGTTTGCGAACCTTCTCAGAGTAATCCTCTAGTTCGTCGTCGGTAATGTCTTCTGGGGGTTCTGAGGGTTTGCGGTTGCGATCGTTTTTAGGCGTATCGTCAACGACTTCAATCTCAACCTCTTCGGATTCTGCCCGCGCTTTCTTAGCCGGCTTTTCCTCTTCAGGTTTTTCTGAATCTCGCCCTTCTACTTCTAGTTTAAATTCCTGATCTGGATCAGGAAAAGTAAATTCTACTTTTTCCATCTTCTACTCCTTGCACACGCTAAGCGTGGGTTATGTTGCGCGGGTTACACCTTTTGGATCTGGCACCACGGCCTCGATAGAGTCGTCATTAAGAAGACGCAATTCTTGACCGTTGACTTTAAAGCGAGTGCCGGAGTTGGGACGGAACATTACAAAGTCACCAATCTTGCACCACGGGCCGTTAGGGAAACGCTCTTTATCGCTATAAGCTTCGGCGCCCATATCAAGAACAATGCCCATCGTAGACAGGATTCGCTCTTCATTCAGAGTGCGGTCAGCTTTTACAATCCCTGATTCGTACTTTTCCTCAACCGTTGGGAGGGCGATTAGCACTCGGTATCCAACAGGCTTAGGGATTTGTTGTTCCATTTCTTCGTCAGATACTGCGACTTGTTCAGTCATTGTCTTCATCCATAAAGTTGCGCATAAGGTCTCCTAACTCACGTTTTGCGACATTCAGACCTTGAATGAAGCCGCAAAGGTTCCTGTAATGGGAAAAGTCTTTACAACCCCCATCAGCAAGTAACTCCTTAGCAGAGCGTATATGCTCGTCATACTTTTCATCTAGCACGTCAAAGACGGTTTTTGCCATTATTAAACTCCGGGTTTACCCTTGCTCTGAGCCATAGCGGCTTTTAGTAACTCCATTTTGGCTCTCTGCTCGGCTTGCGTTTGCTGCGAGGAAACTCGCGTTTGTTCCTTCTGTGCTTCTACTGACACCTTCACTTTTTCAAGTTCAAGTTTCTGCTGGGCAATCTGAACGTCGGCTTGGTCTTTTTGAGCCTTGCGTTGGACGTCGGATTCCTTAATCTTTACTTCAGCCTGCTGCAACTGGAACATTGGGTCTTGCTGCTGTTGTTGCGCCTGTTGTTGTGCGGCCTGCTGTTTGTTCATTTCGGTTAACTGCGCTCCTGCCTGAGCAACAAGCCCCGCAAGCTGGACTTCAATTTCCTCTGGTAATTCTGCGTCAGGAGGCGGAAGTGGTGCGCCGAGTCTTTCTTCAATCTGCTTGCGATACTTAAACGCCAAGTGTTCTGCAATGTGCGCCTGAAGTGAAGCCATTAACTGCTGAGCCATAGGGTTTTGCCCTATCGTTTGCGCAATCATTGGATCTTGCATGAAGGCTTGGTGCGTTGCAATATGAGCGTCTTGATCTTGGTAAATAAACGCTTTGACTGGTTTGCCGATAAGCACCGCCATGTTCTCAGATACAGGATCTTTGGGCTTCTGCTCTTCTGTATTGGGTACCAATTTCTCAGCATTCTTAATCCCAAGTACGTCAATCATCTGCCGGTGTAACTGAGGTAAGTCATAAATCTGAGGGGCTTGTTGCGCCATTTGAAGCACGGCTTGATACTGAACCACGCGCTGAGCCATTGTGCTGCTATTGGGGTCACTAACCGGAATGACTTCAACTAGCTCATAGTCTTGTTGTCGAGCGCGGATCTCGCCCTTATCAGGTTCATAGTCATACTCGGTTGGAGCGTAGTCTGCAATGATACTTTTCAGAAGCTTGAACTCTTGCTTCATCGCATAGTGAACACGAGACTGCACAGCCGCCATAGGTTTAAGTGTGCGCTCTAATAAGGCCAGAGTCGTGCCCACAGGGGCGTTCGCACTCATGTCAGAGATGTTCATGTCACTAATGGCGCCTAAACGACGGCCTTCATTTGTGATTTGCTCCAACAACATAAACAACACTTGGCTCGGCTCTTTGTACGGCAGCGTCATGATGTTGTCTTTGATGCTACCGCTTGGTACGTCTACATCTCTAAACTCGCCCGGTGCGATCGGTGTATCGTCACCTTTAACTCTTAAGCCACGGGACTTTAAACCGCCGGGCAAGTTGGCCAAAGTTCCAGCATCGACTAACTGACGAATGATAGAAGTACCCGCACGAGCATATCCGCCGATGATATGGATCAACCCCATGCCATAGAACCCAAAGCCCGGTACATACACGTAATGGACAAAGTGCTGGCGCTTGAGTTTTAGCTCATCGTCTGGATTCCAATTGCGACGGATAGCCAGAATTGTTGAACTGCCACGGTCAATCGTCACTACATACGGAACCGCAATATCATCTTCGTCGTCAATGCCGGGCATAACGTAGTCTATGTGCATTTCACACAAAGAATACCGATCGTCATCACTTAGGGTAAACCCGCCCTCTTCTGCTTTACGTTCTTCAATGTCGGTATGGAATGTAACGGGTTCACCTAAATCCACATCACGGTAGAAGCCGTTAGCTTGTAGCTTTTTAATCTCATTCTTTGTCTTGCGCATGATGTGTGTCACACGCTCCGCGCTCTCAATATGGGAGGCGCCGTAAGGCACAATCACATCTTCTGCTGGAATATAGATAGACACTTGACGGGCAAGGTTTGGATCGTAGTAGACTTTTTTAAACGCTGAGCCGGCAAGTCCTAGAGAATAAAGTGCGCGTTCATGTTCAGGGCGGTACTCAATCATGCGCTCTGTTAACTGATAGTTCATATCAGCTTGCACACGACTAGCGGCTTCTTCTTTCTCTTTTGTCAGCTTGCCGATAATTTGGGTCTTAACAGGTCCAGCCGCAGGGAACGTCTCTGACATAGCTTCTGCTTGGAAGCGAATCGCAGCTTCTGCAAGCACAGTCGAGTACACGCCACACGCGTCTTGCCAAGGTTCTGTACGCTCTTCGTATTTAAAGCCAAGCACATCTAAGCCTTTCACATAAGCATCAGCCCAGTCTTTGCGGCTACCGACGTCAGAGTCCACTAGACCTAAAAGATCAGAAGCCAACTCATCTAGCTCACCCTCGTCCATCTCGTCGGCAAGGTTTGCGTTAAAGTCATCGTCAATTTCTTTCTCTGGGATGAGCGTAATCTCTACGCTACCATCATCGAGTGTCACAATATCTGGGTTAACAATCTCAATTTCCAACGCCTCAATGCCGTCGGGGGAGCCAGCGGCATCTTCTTCGATACCCATCGGTGCCGCGTACAAGCTTTTTTCAATCGCCATGATAGTCCTTAGTAGTAAGCGCCGCGACGCCTAAATGTTCTGGGTTCGTCTTCTTCATCCAGCCTAGCTCTAACCATTCCACCGCGCCTAAATCTCGATAAAGCCAATGAAACAGTATCAGTATAGTCATCGTTTGGCGCATAAGGGAAGGATGCGACTTCCTCAATCACCTCATCTGCCCATCTTGTAGGCGGCGCCCATACCTTTCCAGACGCAAATAAATCAGAGACTGCATTCAATCTGACAACTTTGTCATTGCCTTTTGTAGGCGTAAATTCGTCGATCGCAAGCCCCATACTGCGTAATTCATAGATCAGAGGCGCACCAGACGCCTTCTTTTCAATAATCACAATATCAGGACTCCACTCTTCTCTGTAATCTAAAGCCTTTTGCTTTAACTCTGGAAACTCCATTCTCTTCTTAAAAGCATCTAACAGAATAATATGCGCGTCGTCAGGATTCTCGTCTTTATGAAACACTCCCCACGTCGTGCAAGCCGAATAGTCAGAGCGTGTCTTGGCTTCAAATGCCGTATCCCACGATTGTAAGATAATATCGCACGGGGGCGGGTCTTCTTTGTCCCATATTTGCCACCATTCCCTCTTAATAATCGCGCCTTCCTCTGCTGTAGGCGTCTGTTGGTACTGCGCATTCCACTTCCCAGCCGGCAATTCATCTCTTAGCGCAGATAGCTCTTCAAGACTCCAAAACTCAGGCCATAAAGGATTGCCAGAGGGAAGAATCGCGGGGAATTCAATCAATTCCCACTTTTCACCATCCCTTTCAAGGGCGCTTTGCATGATCCTTCCACTTAAGTCCTTCTTAGACCATCTTGTGTTGTGGCTGACCACACCGTTTGCAATAAAGTTTTCGGTGCGGTCAATCTCTACGTCAAAAACTTCTTCTTTTCCGTCAGGCGTTATCGTCGCTATCGGGTCTGTCGTGAAGTCTGATATAAGATGCAACTGACTCTGCGATTTCTGCGGTTTTTGCATACCCAACTGCGAGGTTGCAGTCATTGCAGAGAAGCCCTCTAACCCTGCCGGTATCGTGGCAGTGGTCAATGCACAGTTTATTGTTCCAGTGGGCGCGAGTATTTTTGTCTGTTGGTGGCTGATGGCATATATCACACCTGTTGTCGCGCTCTGCAACCATTGAATCGTACTGTTCCGCAGTGATTCCATAGCGACTTTTAATACGGTGCTCTCTGCGCTTTTCCGGGGACTGCCTGCCTTTACCAGAAGCCCAATAATTCTTTGAATAATGGATGTTACAGAGTCCTTGGCAAACAATTGGCTTGTCACATCCCGGCTCGGAGCAAGACTTTTCCTTCCACTTGCCGTGGTGTCCAAGAGGTCGGTATGGGGCGTCAGGATTTTTTTTGTGGTAGTTTGCTGTTGATTGACAGGGGCCGCACTTTCCAGCTTTTGTTTTAGCTCTTGAGGGTCGGTTGCATCCTTCAACGATACAAGTAAATCCCCCACTTCCAGATTCTTTAATCGCGTCCATTCTAATACTCCGTTATTGTCGATAAGAAACGGGTGCCTCTCGTTCGCTCGAAGTATTTTACCAGATTGTGTTTGTATTTTATATATGGAATCAAAACCATTTGACCTCCAGCCATTAACTTTTGCCGTAGCTAATTCACCTTTGTCAAAGGTGGCTACAAAGTCTCCAGCACGGACGTCTTTTAATGGTTTTTCTTTGCCATTAGCCATCAGGACCGGAGTATCCCCAGTCATGCACATTACGACGATTATGGTTCCACCCGGCTGAAGTCGCTGTCTAGGGCCTGATGTGTACCACTCATACACAGAATCAAAGATTTCCGGCGACGATGCCGCTAATCTAGCCTCTTGCTCGGAGTGTGGATCGTCAATAATCAGTAGGTCAGCACCCTTACCCGTTACCGTACCTCCTACACCGATAGCAAAGTACTCGCCGTTATGATTCGTAGACCACCTGCCCGCCGCTTTCGAGTCTTGTCTCAGGCTTACATTCGGAAATACCTTCGAATACTGCTCAGACCCCACTAAGTTTCTCACCTTACGACCAAAGCCAACTGCCAAATCTGCCGTATTAGAGCATTGGATAATCTTCTTATTCGGGAATTTACCTAAGAACCACGATGGCAATAAGTACGATGCAAACTCTGACTTCGTATGCCGAGGAGCCAAGTTAATAATCACCCTCTTAATCTTGCCCTCCGCAATCTCCTCAAACTTCTTTGCCATCACCTTATGATGACGCCCAGCAATAAACCCGGGCCACATCTCATTGACATAAGGAATAAAATTCTTCTGCGCCCGCTCTCTCTTTACAGACGCCTCATACTCCGCCAACGTCGCAAGTAACCCCTCTTGCTCAGCCGCCGGCAATCCCTCTATGGCACTCGTAATATCCTCTAAATTCATAAATCCCTAAACCTTATCCACGAAGGACGAACACTCCTATCCCTATTAGGAACCCTCTTACACGCCCCACTCTCACACAACCTCTTTATCATCCTATGCACATTCGCTCTACTCTTGTCCCCAGTAATAGTCATAATGTCATCTATAGAAGGCCCAAACCCAAACTTCTTCCACCACTCCTCTATTACAAAATATATCTCCTTCTGTCTCTCAGTCATAATCTTTCCTATACAGTCATCTCGCTTCATCTCAATTCCTAAATTTTTTACCCCCCCACCCTTTTCATTCCAACTCATAAGGGGGCCTGTTTCTCACTTCATCTCAGACGAAGTGACCTAACTATTCCTTAATGTCGGGGGTGGGGTCTGCAGACTCTGGAGGGTTGTGTGGAATGGATTTTTGGTCTGGTGATTCGTGTGGAATAGTATGTATATCTACAATAGGGTGGTCGAACGGCTCAGCGGGGGGTGCGGGTACGGTGGGGGTCGCGTCATGATCTTTTGAAAGTTCGCGCATGAGTTCGTCCGCGTCATCGTTGGGCGTAACGTCCGTTACGTTCGTATTGATAACACCTTTGAGCTGTTCCAACAGCCGCTCTCGTATCTCACTAGACTGGTGGACTACTAAGGTTTCCTTACGATCAACGAATAGCCCGATCTCTGCTACTGAGCCGAGGAGCTTTAAGCATTGGACTCTCTGCGCTGGGGGAAAGTCTGGGTCGAGGACGTGATTGGTAAGCTGTGACACGACAAGTGCTCTTAATTGAGCGGGTGTTTGGTATTCCTTA
>Ga0208160_1001473_pt1 | contig 9951 bp, 24 predicted proteins | sample CB_VirMetaG_FD_184536 | JGI IMG/M metagenome (GOLD analysis project Ga0208160, IMG submission 184536) | Freshwater to marine saline gradient viral communities from Chesapeake Bay - CB_1504_1 Viral MetaG (SPAdes) (version 4) | ecosystem: Environmental > Aquatic > Marine > Coastal | place: USA... | reverse complement strand
CTTGGGCTAATAAACTATCTTTCTGGATAAGCTCAATATAGATTTTATCCATCTGAGAATATGTGATACAAACTAATGTATCTCCATCATTATCTATTAATTCTGTCTGCGAATAAGCGAATACGCTCAGAACGAGGCAAAATATGGTAATTAAAAACCTTTTTTTCATAATATACTTTTATGGTGTCGGATATAATTTCTAAGCTATCTATTTGCTTGTAAATAGTGTCAGTGTTGGTTAGCTCAATTTCTTGTTTTGTTGGCTGCAAATCTTTGCTTTTATTTATCAAGTCTATAAATATAATAGATGATATTGATAAAACTATGGCAATATAAATTAATAGGTGTTTGTTCATAATAATGTTGTTTGTTTTGAATTTGATTTAGATATTATACCAAGTGCAGTTTCAAAGATTGTTTTTCCTGCTTCATAATCTACAAGGTTACGAGCCATTTTATTTCTTTATGATTATGTCTTATTAAAGAATCGTACTGTTCTTCGTTTAAGAATCCTATTTTGTTTTTTTTGTCTATTAAGGATTGCTTTAAGTCTAACTCCTTTTGTGTTATTTTTGCTTTTATTTTATTTATTGCTTTCTCTTTCATTTAAAACAGTCTTATTTGTGTTTGTGGTTTATAACTTGCATCGTATCTTTTGTTATCTCCTTTTGGGTATTCTAATATATCCATTTTTAATTTTGTTTTCATTTTCTTAACTTCTGTTTTACTACCATTAAAAAATAAATACCTATGTGTTGGCTTTATCAATATTTTATCTACTACCTTACCTTTATTATCAATTCCACGTCTAATATCAAATGTGCTGCCATCTTCAAAAACGTATTTATGTTTTGGTGTACTTACACCTGTATAAATCCAATTTGTAGCTTGATAGATATATCCATTATGCCCTTGATTTTGGTCTGCATAAGAAACTATACAACTCGGTTTAGGTAACATCTTTAAACATTTAGAAACAAAAAAGGAGAGTGTGTTTTTTGGTAAACCATCATTTACAACTAATCTATTTAACTCAAGTGTTAAACATTCATAATCATTAAAAACGCATTTACCATTATTATAATTGTAATTTGGAGGAAACCCAAAAGTACAAACACCATTTAAAACATTATCAATATACAAACCAAAAGCATAAGATATACTACACATTCTTTTAGCATAATGTTTATTTAAAAGCCAATCTTTACACTCGTAATTTTCTATACTTTTAACTTCCATAAGTTTTAATTTTTTCAAAATTAATTTTCATTTTGTTCAAATTTAGTTTAAATTTTCGTTTAAAAAAAGTTTTAGGTGTTTGGGGTGGTTTGGGCTAACCCAAACTATTTCTTATAGTACACTATATACTTTATTCCAATATTTTATTGTTGCTCTTTTCTTATCTCCTCTTGGACCTCCGTTCCATCGCCTTGCTACTTTTTCTGCATACTCGACAAACGTGTAGTCCTCACAACATTCGTATTGCTCGGCTATGATGTTAAACATCTCTATTGATTTCTCTCTGCTATATCTATCCTCTAAAGTATATACCAATGGTATATCATTCCTGCGTAGGATTCGGTTAACCTCACGAACCAATATAGGATGTATTTGTAGGCATCCAACTGCCTTACCTCTATCGCCAATTGCAGAGTCATTGCCCCTGCTCTCAACGTAGATGATTGCCTCTATCAAATCAGCCCACTTTGGGTTGTCCTCTATTGTGTCAGCCTCCAAGCTATCGGTGGCTACAGAGATGATAGTTCTCTCCGTTGTTAATTTAGGATCGGCAGTCCATACTACCGACCCAATCATTAACAATAAAACACTAAACCTACTAATCATCATAACACAAATGTTAGTAGAATTATCATTGCTTGGAACAATACAAGTCCAAGTACAAATAAATTTATTTTCTTTTTGTCGCTCATTTTAATTTATCTATAATTTGTTTTAATTCTTTTACTTCTTTTTTAAGATGTTTTGCAAACCAATCTAAATCAGTTTCTTCAATCCATTTTTCTTTTTTTTCTACCTTTTTTTCGAGTGCAACTATAATTAGACACTCCTCATACGCAGTTAATCTTTCTCTGTTCATTTTATTATATCTTTTGTTTTTACATAAACATACCCTTCGTGGGTAATCTTCTCTGAATCATCCCACCAATCAATGCTTGGTGTGGGTAGGTGTCCACCTTCGATGCACACCCTTAATGTTCCACTATGTAAATAATTTTTAAGTTGGTAATTACTCTCAATTAGATGCTCTGTCTGTCTATCTACATCTACTACATACAAGTCTTCTTTACCCCAAAGACTCTTTGCAATATCTGTTACATCCACAAAGACAAAATCATCTTTAAATACTATTAATCTATTCATAATTTTCTATATAATTTATTACTGCTTGGTAAACCTCATCTATACTACTAAACAAGCTGATGTTTAGAAATTGATGAGGCACACCTTCGTTTACTTGCTCTATCTTTTCTACTACGGGCATCAGCCAATCCCACGAGGTGTGAAATTGCATATCATCGGGATGAAATACATCATAATCGTTTTCATTTTCTGTATTATCTGTATGCATAATACTTTCGCCGACATAATATGCTATTGTTCTATCGTCGACTGCATCTGTATGAGTAGGGAACTCCATAAATTCTGCTATTAGTTTATTATTCTTCATCATATTTTCTTTTTAATTTTGATTCAAGTACCTCAATGTATTTCATAAATGCTTGTATGTAATACACATCATCTGTTTTTAATTCTTCTAATCTGTCGTTAAAGTAGTTGAATCCATCATCTACTTGGTCTATTAATCTATTCTCCATCATTATCATATATTTTGTGATACTCCATAAATTCTGCTTGGTCGGATATAGCATTGAAGGTTTCTTCCATATAACTTTCTGATGTTAACACTTCATCCAAAACACTCATTGCATCTTCTGATGTGCAATCGTAGTTCTGCATCACATCATCAACGTGCCATAAGTTTTGGGTGTACCAACCTCGTAATTCTAACTCTTGCCTCAAGTCTTCGCTTGATATTTCTTTTAAATCTTTCATAATTTTATAATTGTTTTTTTGTTTATTTTTAGTTTTGTTACTCTTGCTAATGGTATCGTTCTGTATGCTGACTTATTGAGATCCCATACTACTGCGTTACCTCTCTCTCTTGGGTTATACTTTAACGTACCACCCTTCAATCCTTTTTTAACCCCATTGCGACATAGCATAACTCTTGTTGAGCCATCTCGCTTAATGAATTTAGCTGAAAAGAAAGTTCCTTTCGTGTTGTCGATTTCGTTTTGTAGCTTGTCTATCCAAGCCGTGTTAATTGTTTTGTTCATTTTGTTTTTAATTTAATTGTTAGTGAATACATTCCTAATTGTTCGTAATTTTAATGTATTAATATTTTAATATTCTTTTTACCTTTACCTTGTGTGCCACTACATAGCCCACACTTGTCACAACTTGACTTGTAACCCATTTCTTTACTCGCAGGACATCCTACGGCATCCTTTGCACTCAAGAAACTATAAACGTGGTTTTCAGTAGCAATAAAGCTACGATATCCAATCTCTGTCGCTTGGTTTGCTTCGTCTTCGTTGTGTGTACTTGCCATAAAATACTTTCCGTACTCTTTTGCAAATGGTTTCTGCCATTGGTGAGTATAACCCGTCCAACTACTCGACAATAAAGACATACTTTTAACTATGTACTTCGGTAATAGCGATGGTTCGCCATACGTTCCAAATCTTATGTATGTATCTTTTGACATATCTAATATTTGTCTATACTTGGTTTCATTTAATGGTGTAAGTAAACTTTTGTCTATACTGCGTAGCATTGATAAGAAACCTACATACTGATTAAATTTGTGCGTGTAACATCCACCATCCCCATTGCCCATACTGAATGGACAATCCAAACAATTGCTTTGGTCAAGTGTAAAAAACTTTTTCATACCAAAACCTTTGCTCGTTGTAGCCAAATTGTATTGGTCTAAACTGAACGTGTACGTTTGCACAATTTTTGTACGCTTGGAGCGTACAATTTTTGCGTTTGATGTGTTTGATTTACTCACAACAAATATATTGTTGTTTTCAATCCATACTACTTTACTCATAATTCTCTTTTTTTACAATTAGTTTTAATTTCTGCATAATAATCTATATTGTTTTCCAAACAATATCTTCTTAAATTTTGACCATAATCACAACTTATACGATTGTGTTCGGTTAATACTGCTTTTGCTTCTTCTTCGTACTGCGTACCATAGCCATACTGAAATGGTAACTTAAATACTTCTTTTTTGTCTATGATTACGTCAGCAGAAAAGTAGCTATTACCATTCCTTTTGTCGAACCATTCTTTTGCTTTGATTTCAATTGATTTCATTTTTTTTTATTAGTGATAAATACTCCAATGTGCTCACAGATAATCCTATAAAGAACACATAAAATAACTCTTGCTCATTGAGGTATAGCATCGCTACACCTTCGATTGTACATAGTGCCATCAGCACCATTAAAATTGATTTTTTCATTTTTGTTATTGTTTTATACCACAAAAGCCCCACATCGTCTAGCAATGTGGGGTAATTTCTTTTGTGCGTTTAGATGTGCATTTCGGTGCAATTCCTTCTTCTTGGATGGCTACTTCGCCTCATACAAGATATTATCTCCTGTATGTCTAACTACGGTTGTTTATAACATCATACGTTCGTGTTCGTATATCTGCCCAATCCACACCGCCTGTTGGTAGGTGTCTCACTCGTAGTGTGTCAAGATGTCAAAGAACAAGGAATATACTTCCTTCCGATTTGGTTTACAAAGATTGCAAATAATATTTTTATTAAACAAAACTTTTTTTAAAAAAACTTGTAAGTGACTGATAATCAGCGAGAATAATTTTTTAGTGTGTCAGATCATACTCAAAATGTACTCAAATTCAGATAATATTATTATCAAAGATTTCAGATAATATTTTTATCAAATACAGGAAACACATTATCACTATCTTTTGTTTAGGCATATCATAGGTGGTGAATGGGTAATGCTCTGTCTTCGTATGTCTATTAAAATATATCAATAGCAGCAAAGGTGTACGTATGTGCATAGCAGAGGTGTACGTATACATTGGTAGGTGGGCAGGGGCTATGGGGTGATGGGGTGGTAGGGGTGTAGGGTGGGGTGTGGGGTAGGGGCATAGGGGTGTAGGTAAATCGCCAAAAAATCTACATAAACGGATCAAATCGGTAGGGGGTAGGGTCAAAAAAAAAGTCGTTTTTCTTTTGGGGGTCGCAACGCATATCCTATATAGAACCCGTTGGTTACATATATCTAATAAAATGTTATATTTGCATATGGGGTACGAGATAAGTTTACAGAACAGATTATCAATAGGCTTTGCTTTAGGTTGGTCTTACTTTCCTGTTGATAATGAGTTTGATTATAGTGAGTTTGTATTGTACTTAGGATTATTAAGTTTACACATTAAAAAACAAAAATTATGATGAATATGAAGAACAGACTGAAGGGACATCTTCAGCAACGAGGTGATAATATCACAGGAATCCAAGAAGCAGTTAATGCTAAAAAAGCTATGAAACGGATGAAAAAAGTTAATATGATCGCTGACGGAATTATGCTCGGTGAGGCAAAATCAAAAATATTTGGCTATGATGACTAAATAAATTGTTTTATTATTTAATTGTTTTGAGGGGAAATTTAGCGATTTCCCCTTTTTTTTGACGATTTTTGACGATTTTCTGACGATTTTGTGACGATTTTTAGAGGCTAAAAACCTGATTAACAAGTACCTTGACGATTTTGACGATTTTAACCTTAAAATAATTGATAAAAAAAATACTACTACTACTACTACTACTACTACTACTATAGGGGGAACTAAAAAACGTCACTTTTATATTTTGATAAAAAAAATTATATTTGCATAAATAATTAAATCTAATATGAATGAATCGGGATACACTCCGAAGAACTTAAAGTTCGGCAAGGAGGGAAGAGACAAACTCATCAATGGTATCAAAACCATTTCAAGTGCAGTTAAGTCGACATTAGGACCGTCAGGTCAAACTGTACTAATAGAATCACCACATCACACACACGGCATTACGGTAACTAAGGATGGTGTCACGGTAGCTAAGGCAGTTAGCTTAATTGATCCTGTAGAGAACTTAGCTGTTCGTATGATGAAAGAGGCATCTGACAGAACAGCATCGTCAGCAGGTGATGGAACGACTACGGCTATTGTGTTGACTGAAGCTTTGGTTTTAAATGGTATGGAGCTAATTGATGATGCCAACAAGACTGAGGTACTCAGGGATATGGTGAGGATAACAGAAGATGTTGTAAAGAAATTAGAACGTAGGTCTAAGAAGGTTACAAAGAGAAACCTCAAAGATGTGGCAACTATTTCTGCAAACAACGACCCGGAGTTAGGGAAGATAATCGCAGAGGTATACAAGGAAGTCGGAGAGAACGGTATAGTGACCGTAGATAGGTCGCAGACATCTGAGACGTATTATGAGTCCACACGAGGTATAAAAGTGGATAGAGGGTACTCTAGTCCTATGTTCATTAATGATCAGAAAAAGGATGAGTGTATCTTAGAGGATACATATGTGTTGGTTAGTGATTCTGAGATAGCAAACATATTAAACATAGAGAACATACTTAAACCAATTATACAGGAGAATAAGAAGTTATTGATCATAGCACCGTGTTCGAGCAACGTACTAAACACGCTTGCAGCTAATGTTGTGAAGAATAACTTAAAGGTTTGTGTGGTACAGCCACCTAATTTTGGTTACAAGCAGCACGAGTTGATGCAAGATATAGCGATCTCGGTAGGTGCGACATACTTCTCTGAGAAGACAGGTGATGACCTGAGTATTATTACGATGGCTGATTTAGGTCACGCATCAAAGATTATTGCAGGTGATACGTCAACTATTATTATTAAGGATGAGGACACGCATAGCGAGGTGATTGACAAGAGGGTTGAGCAGCTATGGGAGCAGCATAAGAACACAAATAAAAAAGAGGACAAGGAGTTTATACTATCTCGCATCGCATCACTAACAGGTGGTATAGGTGTAATATATGTAGGTGGTAAAACAGACCTTGAGCAGAAAGAACTATATGACAGGATTGATGATGCTGTGTGTGCAGTACGTTCAGCACTTGAGGAAGGTATATTACCCGGTGGTGGACTAGCGTTGTGGGAAATAGGAGCTTTGATTTATAATTTGGATGATATTAGTAGACCATACAATTGGGATGCTATTAAGATAATGGAGAACGCACTAAAAGAACCGTTCAATCAGATTATAAGAAACGCAGGTGGTGATTTAGATAAAATTGTAGATGAAGTGTTTCAAGAAGATGATGTAAATTATGGATACAATGCTAAGACAGGTGAGTTTGGTGATATGTATAAGATGGGTGTTATTGACCCATTGAAGGTAACTAAGAACGCACTACAGAATGCTGTATCAGTTGCGGTAACTATTCTATCCACTAACGCTATTATCACAATGGCACGAAGCTACGAAGAGAAATGAATGAGCAATTTATAATAACAATAGAACATTACGACACAAAGGTGTCAGTACAAAAAAAACATAGTGATGTGGATGGAGTAGAGCTTAAAGAAATGTTAATTACATTATGTGTAGCAGCCGGGTATCATCCAAGTACTGTTAACGAAATTTTTAATATAGAAGAAAAATGAAGCCAATAGGGAAATACATAGTTATTAAAACAATCGAGGAGGAAATAAAAACCTCTTCCGGGTTGCTGTTGTCGGCAGAAGATGCTAAAGAGATGCGTTATAAACGTGGTTTAGTTGTTAAGCCTGGTAGTGACGTAACGGTAATTAAGGAGTCTGATGAGATATACTACGACAAGCGAGCCGGGTTCACTATGCTAATACATAACGATCCTTACACGATCATTACCGAGAGGGATGTTGTCGTTGTTCTCTAATATATTTATTCATATCTGTGATGAAATTCTTATAGACTTTATCTGAGTAACTCACGTTCCTAGCGAACATTGGGTTAGTTGTTCTGTCCATAGGGATTTCTTCACCATTTAGCTTATTATAGATAGAGGAAATCATTCGCTTTCCTTTGTACGACACTTCGTACAATGTCTTCTTATTACCTTCTCTTTTCCGAAAAACTCCAATCCATCCGTCGCGAAGTAATCTACTGAATCTATTCACATCCCAAGATAGTAGCTCGTCAAATTCATTAAACTGATGTTTACCAAAATACTTTTCCGAGTACAAGAATAGCATCATATCTAAATCTGCTGAATTTATTTTATATTTGGCTTTAACAAAGTATCGTATTACCTTCCAATATTTGAGGTAGTCGTGTGGTGGAGGCTTTCTATGCATAAAAATAAAATTGATTAAATTTGCAAGACAAAGATATTAAAAAATGGGGACTAAATCAAAACTAAAAAGAGGATCTGTAAAAACTAAGACATACGAGAAAGGTAGTATGCGAGGTGCTTCTGAGAAAACTAAAGAAGATTACGAAAAAATAAACTTTAAGAACAAAGCTATGGACCGTTGGGATAAAATAACAGATAGAGGAGAAAACCAAGCTGCAAAAAGACGCAAGTCTGCAACCCCATTTGCAGGGATATCAGGACTAGGAGGATTTGGAAGTACACCAAAGTTAGGATCAGCTCCACAAAGACCAAGAAGAAGAAATGCCTAAATTAGTATTAACTTCTTATAGTAATAAAAAAAAGGTTAAGCGTAAAGGAGTTCACGCTAAATCTAAAACTTCGAAGAACAAGGGTTCTAAGAATTATAAAAAAATATATAAAGGACAAGGAAAATGAAAAAAGTATTAAAACCATATTTTTCGGCAGCTATAGCTAAGAACGGAAGTAATGTAGAGAAATGGTCAGGTCAGACTAGCGAGAAAGCTATTAAGAATAGTGCTTATATGAGCAAGTGTGGTCATAAAAAATAATGGCAAAAAGAACTAAAAAGAAAAGCAATAAGATATGTTCAGCAGGTATAGCTTGGGCAAAGCGAACCTTTGATACCTATCCTTCAGCCTATGCGAATATGGCTGCAAGTAAATATTGTAAAGACCCTAACTACGCAAAGAAAAGTAAAAAGTAATGGGCGAGTTAAAAAAATGGCGAGACGAGAAATGGGTACGAATAGGTACTGACGGTTCGATAAAGGGTGCTTGTGGTACTAGCAAGGATAAGAAAAACCCGGACCGTTGCTTGCCGTTGGCTAAGGCTAAGTCTATGACTAAGGCTGAGAGAGCAACCACGGCTCGTAAGAAGAAAAGTGAAGGAAGAAAAGGTAAAACTGTTGTAGCTAATACTAAAGCAGGTAGAGTAACTAAAAAATTTACAAAGCGATGAAAAACCCATTTAAAAAAGCAAGAAGAAAGAATATAATTTCTAGAAAGGTGTCAAAGGGATTCGACCCGATAAATGAAGTTGTTAGTCCAGGATATAAATCAATATCAACACGATTCGGTCCAATAAAAAGAGAGAAGAATGTTCTTATTGATGATGAAGGACTGAAGCGTAAAAAAGTAGATACTTATGTTGGATACTCACATTCAGGTTCTATTACTCCTGACAACTTGGTTAAAAGAAAAGTTATTAAGGGAAAAGACGTAAAGAAAATTAAACCTAAAAAAACTAAAAATAGCTCTAGTAGCTCTTATTTTAATTATTGATAATGGCAACTAAAAGTAAAATGAAGTGTAATGTCGTAAGACCAAGTGATCGGGCAGGCAAAAAGAAAATGGTTAAGGCTTGTTCCGGTGGCAAAGAGAAGTTAATTCACTTTGGTGCTAAGGGCTATGGTCATAACTATTCTGCTGCTGCACGCAAATCATTTAAGGCTAGACATAAGTGCGGGACA
>Ga0208160_1001469_pt1 | contig 9961 bp, 20 predicted proteins | sample CB_VirMetaG_FD_184536 | JGI IMG/M metagenome (GOLD analysis project Ga0208160, IMG submission 184536) | Freshwater to marine saline gradient viral communities from Chesapeake Bay - CB_1504_1 Viral MetaG (SPAdes) (version 4) | ecosystem: Environmental > Aquatic > Marine > Coastal | place: USA... | reverse complement strand
TTATCTTTAACTCCTTTAACCTTTTGCATATAATCGAAAATAGTAGTAGCCATTTTGTGAAGTGTTAAAAAAAAGGGCGGCGTTTTTGAAGTACCACCGCCCTAAAAAACTAATTATGAAAAAAAAACTAAACTACAACTGTTGTAGCGATGTTTGATTTGTATAAAATGCCATCAACATCAACAATATAAGAGTTAATTGCACTATCAAATAAAGAAATAGTCACAACATCAGAAGTAGATAATGGAGCTGTTAAATTAACACCATATACCCCATTACCATTAGAATCTAATACATCTAATGAAACACTTGAACCATTTACAGTAACAACAAAGTCTGAAATATCAAGTCCATCAATAGATACTTTATGATTATCTGATAAAGTAGATACAACAATATCTAATACAGTAGACGCATCAGATGGAGCAGTTAAAACAATATTAACATCATTATATCCGTCTAAATCCTCTTGAGCATTGTAATCTAAATTGTCTGAAACAATCCAAGAAACACGCTCATCAAACTCTAATCTATTAATCATTTGAAAAGATACTGATTGAGAAGCTGCATCTGCACCGTTACTCATCATATACTTACCATTTTCAAACATTCCCAAAGTAAAGCCTTTGTAAAGTCCTGCTTTAGTTTGAGTGAAAAATACATCTCCTTTAGAGTCAAAGAAAATGATATCATAGCCTCTATATGAACTTAAAGTAGTTAAAGCCTTGTGGTAAGCTAAACCATTATCAAAAGTTACTGTATATTCATAAGGATTTTTACCTGCAACAATCTTCTCTCCAGAACCTGTACGAGTTATAATGTTATCATCTGCTGTATTATCAGCAATTTCAACAACACCATTTAAGATTATTGCTTTTCCTTTTTGTTGTAACAATCTTACACCTGCTAAAGTATCAATGTCGCCATCAGCGAACGTATAACCTCTTTCGATTAAAGCAATTGTTGTTACTCTTTTAATGTCTTGTTTGCAGTTTTTTGTACCTGTTCCAAGTACATCACCTGCTCCGCACATTACACTATTTACTATGTCTATTAATGCCATATTTTTAAATTATTTCTTGTTGTTTTAAAAAGTTTATTACTCTTGCGTCTTTGTGTTCAAATGTATCTCCTATTTCATAGATTTTATCATTTGTTTTAAAACGCTTTTTTAAAATATAACTATCGAGTTTTATAGTTATTCTTTTCTTCTTTGCCATATAATTAATATTTAATAGGTTTTAAACAATTATCAGTTAATTCAATTGAGCAATCTAATGTTATTGCGTTCCAAACATCTAAAGAGCCGTTATTATCATTAACACTATAATTAGGTAGTCTTTGTACTTTATACTCTAAATCCATTCTACTAATAGAACTGTTTTTTAACGCTTTTAAGACGTTATCTAACAAAGGATTTAAAACTACTTCATAATCAGTATTGAATACTTCTGGGTTAAAATAGTCGCTTTTATCAGAGTGCATTGCTAACACTAAACGAACATTATCACGTCTTACATAATTTGTTCCTGTTTTATAAGTGTCATCCGAATTGGTTAACCAAATTAAAGGGTATCTACTTTGAATATCTGGCAACGCTAAATATTTGTTTAAAACGTCTTGAGTTCCCCAATTAAAAAAAACTTTATAGTCATTGCTATAAACATTCATTAAAGGCAAAGTGTCAAATAATTCAGCTAACCTATTTTCAAAAACTATCATATTCCAAAACTATTAATTTGTTCATATAGTTTGAAGTTTGAAGGAATCCAAGTATCCCAAACGTCTAAATTATCGTTTAAATATTGGTATAAACTTCTTTGTATATTGTCATTATTCCCATAATAATCAATAAAATTTACACCGCTATCACTATAAATTAAAGGCTCAGCTAAACACCCATTTTGATACTTAGTTAGAAACTTTTGCCAAGCATAAGAAACTTTAGCATCATTTGACTCATTAGAGCTGTTTTCTGTATTTGGTTTTGCTGTTCCTGTAGCTGTTAGAAAAGTTGAATTATTCATAATGAAAAGAGTGTAAACAGCGTACAATAAAAGGCTCTTTGAATTGTCTAAACCCTCCCAAACTTTGCCGTCATACTCAACGCCATTTACTAAATCTCTCCATTTTTGGTCGGCACTTGCTAAATCTACTAATGCGACCGTTAGTTCATTGTATAAGTCTAAACCTAAAGCATTAAGTAACACATCTTTCTCAACTTCATTAATTAACTCCAATACATAAGATTTACTATTAGGTGTTTCAGTTGTTGCCGTACCGCTAATAGTTCCCTTTGCTAAAGGAATGTATAAATCATTTACGAAATTATCAATGTTACTAATACTCATTATTTATCTTTTTTAGGCTTTTCTTTTACTTTGTTTGCATCTTCAAAAAGTCCTATTTCAAAACCTTTATTCAACACATCTTTATCTTCTATTTGAACTAAGGCAGATTTTTTATAACCTGCCCAGTCCTTTAATAGTTTAACTTCCATTTAATTATGGTTTAGTCAATGCAGTAATAGCAGTTGAGAAAACACCTTTAACGAAAGCTCCATAGTGATTAGATTTTACTCTTTGAACTAAACGAGCTTCAGCTAAAATAGTTACTAAGTTTTTAGTAAAATCGTCATTCTCATAACCAACATTAATAGTCAATCCTTCTTTAAATCTTACACCCGCTTTAGTGAAATCTCCAACTAAGAAGTTATCAACAGCAACACCTGTATTAGCAACTACACGAATACCGCTTACAATTGTTCCATCATTTGAAGCAAATGGAGGCAATACATAATGACCATCAGAAGCCTTAGCTAAATCCATAGCTGTTACATCTGTTGGATGCATTACAATATAAGTAGGCTCAAACAAATTAACTCTTACTTGGTTAATTGCAGTTCTTAAAACGTCAAAGTTATTAGGCTCTGGAATAGCTAAAGCGAAAGAACCAGCAGCATAAGCAGTAGCATTTTGATTAATACCTACTAAATTAACAGTTGCCCCTGTTCCGTTTAGTAATTGGTCATCAATTTTTAATTGAATTAATTCAGTTAATTCTTGGTCAATTTCAGAACGCATTAACTCAACATCGTCTAACATCTCTTTAGTAACTTTAATATAAGCAGTTACTTTTTTAACATTAGCAGAAGCAACAACTAAATCAAAATCAGCTTGAGACTTAGCAGCACCCTCAGCAGTCATTGCAGAACCGCCATCAGCATTTTTCTGTTCAACCCATTCCCAAACATTAGACATAATTTGTCCAACATTAACTAATTCTAAGATAAAAGGGTTTCTTCTAACAATACGAGTAATTCCGCTTTCTCTTTCAGCTTGAGGAATTTGTCCTGTTGTGTTAGTAGATAAAGCCATTGTACCTGCTGCTTTCAATACGAATTGAACAGATGCGCCGCTTTTCTCTTTCATTCTTGCTAAATCTTCTTTCTTAGACTCTAAGATTGATTTTAAAGACTCAGTTTCTTTGTTTGAAGCTCCTTTAGTTTCTAACTCTAAAACCTTAGCCGCAACTTCTTCAATTCCTGCTTTTAAAGTAGCGACTTCTTCTCCTTTAGTTTCTAAGTCTTTAATCTTAGACATTGTTTCAATAAGTTCAGCCTTAGTAACTGACTCATTTTTCATAGCGTCAATTTTTACGCCTAATTCTTTGATAATTTCTTCCATTTTCTTGGTTTAAATTTTGTTTAATAAATCTTTTAATAATTCGGTATTCTTGTGAAGTGCTTCAGCGGCTTCTTTTTCAAGAGTGTCAATCAACGGCTCTTGTTTATCTTCTGTTAATGTAGGTGTTAATTCGTTACTACCAGCTAAAACGGCGCTAATTTCAATTAATTTAGCTTCACGAACTAACCAAAAATAACCATTTTCAGTAGCTCTTTCTTTATTCCCTAAACTATCTATATTATCTTGCCATACTTTATATTCAACATCATAACTTTCATCATTAACAGCTAAATCAATCTTTACATATTGCATCCCTACACTATGCTGATTTATGCGATTAGATTTATACTCGTTGTATATTTGTGAATTATAATCTTTGAATATTTCAGTGTCCATAAATAAAGCCTCAGTAGTACCACTTTTATTTATTCCTAAATCTTTCCACGCTATTTGATTTTCGTAAACGCTTTTAGGTTCTCCTACTTTAGACGTAATTTTAAATTCGTGGTCGTGTAAATGAAATATTCCTTTACTCTCTTTAATAGATTTAGCGAAACACCCTTTAGCGTGTACGTCATCGTGTGAATCCATCCAAAGATAAGTATTACCAATAATAGTACGTTCTAAACTATTTTCATTGTTTTTAAACGTTCCTTTTATTTCATTGGTAGTTGATTTAGTAATAGAACTTAAACCGCCTTTAACGGTCTTTATTTCGGCTTTCTTTAGCTTAATAAGTTCTTCTTTGTTTGTTACTAATTCTTTTATATTCATTTCTGTATAATTTTACCTGTAAGTAATAATTCTTTTCTTTGTTCTAAAGACTTCTTAAGTTTTTCGCTTAAATCATCACGCTTTAGATACTCGGTTATCTCTTTTAATTCCATTACAAACCTAATTTAATTCTTAAACTTTTAGTCATTTCAATAGCTTCACTGCTTTGAATAGTACCATTTTCTAAACCTATTTTAATAGTGTTTTGAAGTTCAGTTAATACCGCAATCTTATCCAACATTACAGATTGCATAATTGGTAAGTGGTCAAAAGACGCTACTAAACTTTCATTCTTATCGATTAAACCTAATGAACTTGCAATACTATTTAATATATTATTAGATGTACTTTGTATTTCATTTTGAACAAATCTAATTTCTCCCTTTTCTTGGTTTTCAAATGTAGAAGAACCACCTGCGAAATAGTTTAAAACGTCATTATTTAAGCCAAAAGCTAATAAACACTTTTGAGCATCTTCAGCGAACTGCTCATCTAAATAAAGTTTCTTTAAATCGTTTATTAAGTGTTTAACTTCAATATCTCCATTTGTAGTTAACAAAGATTTAGACATTAAAGTTTGTTCAATTAACTTTTTATCGTCTGGTCTTAAAGGTGTAGAAGCTCCATTAATCACATTCTTGTTAACTCCTAAGTACTTTTGTGACATCTTCAAATTTAAGTTCTTAGACTTTAAATTCTCATCAATGTTTTGCAACACCTTAGCAATAGACTTAACACGTGAAGGACTTTGTAGTAATGAATTACAAGTCAATCCGTTAGTAACATCGTAAAAAGGTATTAAAGTGTTTAATTGTAATTTATACTCTTGACTATCTAAAGTGTATTTGATAGTCTTTTTACCAACTTCTTTAAATTCTTTGTCATCAGAAATAAAAGTTTTAATGTTCATTACCTTTTCAAAATCTATTTCAGAAGGAATAAGGTTATATAAAGCTTTTGGTAATTGAGTAGAAAGTAATTGTTTTTTGTAAGTGTAGTTATTACCTGTAACAGATAAGAACCACGCTAATTGAAAAAAGAAGTCTTCTTGAGATTGGAAATAGTTAGGTTGTTTTAATAATTTTAAAACATCACTATTCTCTATAACATTACCTTGTGAGTCAAGGTGTGTTATTTTCATTTGTGAAATCATTTTAGAACGTAAAGCAATTATAGCAAATAATACAGGATTGTTCAAACTCCAATCCAAATACTTTTCAGAATTACCAAAAGCACTCTCTTCTAACATATAAGAAAATGAGCCTGTGTTATCTCTAACTATTGTTTTACTACTTTTAAAAAAGTCAAATAACCCCATAAATGAAAAGAACGTTGTTTATAATTTACAAATATATAAAATTATATTTTAATAATGCAAATTTTTTTTAATTTATTTTTAATTTATTTTTAATTTATTTTTGATTGATGCCTAAATAGAATTGTAAAAACGTTTTGCAATACCTATCAGCATCTAAAATATGATCATCTTTTTTTATTGGTCTGTCTAAATTAACACCATTAACAACCTCCCATTCATAGTTCTCATATTCGTGTTCATAATTCAAAGAACATTCTGTATAGAAATTACGCATTGAGTTAATGAATCCTATACCTTGATTAACTGAACCTTGTCCTTTTACTGCTGGTATTGCGTTAAAACCTGCCATTTGTAGCTCCCCTATCCTTGTAGGGTCTGCACTATCACAAATTAAAGGTATATCTTTTCTTATTCCTATTGCTTCAAGGTTTTCTGCTAATGTTCCAAACATTTCTCTAATAGGTTTGTATAAATATTCGTGAGAGTAAAACTCATTTTCTCCATTGAATTTAACACCTACTACTGAACTCGGATTTGTAGAACCAAAATCCATTCCGTAATACTCGTTATAAGGTAAACCATCGTAAAACTCTTTAGTAATTGTTCCGAACCCTTTGTAAATTCTGTTTGGTTTTTCTGCTTTTAACCCAAGTCCGTAACACTCCCACATAAATTTATCAGCAGTACCTTGAGCATTATTATAATCATTTGGCTCATAACTTAAAATCTTTTTCTTTTGCTCTAAAGGACAAAAAGGATTGTCTTTAAAAGTAGAGTGAATTACAATGCTATTATCTTGTTTGCTTAACGTATCAATCCAATGTGTTTTTTTAGGATTCCAATCTATTAAAACAAAATCTGATGTTCTCATTGATAATTGGTCGAAAGTATCTTTACTTATTTTATAAGGTTCGTTTAACCATATAACATCTCCTTGAAATCCGTGTATTTTTTCCTCGTCATCTGTTCCACATATTTCAATAGTTGAATTATTTGGAAAAGTAAATATACTTTCTGTTTTATTAAATGTTATTGATTCATAATTTTCAAAATCAATAAATGCTTTTTTCATATCTGCTAATACAGTGTCTTTACAATCCTTTTTTGTATCACGCCAAACAGAAAGTCTTTTGTTTTTATTGCTAAAAGCGTAAAGATAAAATAATTGTATTAAAGAATATGTTTTACTACTTCTTGAGCTACCTGTATTTACAATGTGCCTATAAGTACGAATACCATTAACATCAATTGCGTTAATTGCATCGTAATTTTTTTGAAATACAATAGTAGCTTTCATTATTCTTTATCTGGTGGTATTATTTCTATTTTCATAGTTGTAGGAACTTGTATTTTTTCGTTACCGCTTGTCAGGTCTAATTTATCCCCATATTTTTTAGGCTTCTTTTTTCCTGCACTCCACTTATAAGCATCTAATGCTATTCTAGCACTTTGAGCATCATACTTACCTTTTAAAGTCAACTCTGCAAGTTCTTGTATTTTTTCTGCATCTATATCAGCAGAGTCCTCTCGTGCGCGCGCGTAGTTGTTAAGAAACTCTTTATCATAATTAATATGTTCCTCATTCAACCAAGTATAAACAATAGGTCTGCAAGGTAAGTTTTTATTATTATCTAAAATAGATTTCAAACTTTCTCCAATAGATAATTTTTCAATTATAATTTTTTTAGCTTCGTTTATTTCTTCTTGACTATATGCCATAACTAAATTAATTCAATTATTTGTAAATCTTTATACTCCGACATTAAAGACAATTGTTTTTCTTTCGCTTGCTCAACATTAGAACTAAAGCAATAGAATTTAAAACCATTTTTAGCTTGTGCTATATAATATTTAAACATCTTTATTATTTTTAATATCTTTTAAAATCTCCTTTTCGTGGTAAACATAATTTATTCCACTATCTTTAGTAATGTCTTTTAAAGCTACTTTGCGTGCTTCTATTGTACTGATATGTTTACTCTTTTGTTTCATTTTATAAATAAAGTCGTAATATTACAAAATTAAACTGATTTATGCAAATTAAACTGACTGAATTTTAATTGATAAGCTTTATAGTAATAATCTTTAGTGAACTTTTTAAAGTCTTTCCATCCGTCCAAAGTCATTATCTTTTTAGCAATTGGTTTATTAGTTGTTCTTTCAAACTTTATTACTTCTATTTCTTGCATTAAACGTCTTTTAAGTAACTATCTATTAATTTACATATACTAACTATATCCCAAGCAAATAACGCCTTATATCCAAGTTTATTAAGTTTGTTAATAGCGTCTTGTTGTTCTTCAAGGTGTGCATTTTTATAAAGCGTTCCGTCTTTTTTAAAAGGACTATCTTTTTTAAGTTCAATAAACAAACCTTTATATTTTTTATTTGGTTGAAGTATTAACAAGTCTGGACACGCAAACCCTGTTTTTTGTATTGCCTTATTTCTTGATGCTTGTAACATTGTTAGTTTTACATTACCTATTGTGTCGGATAAAAATAATACATCTGGATAACGTAGACTTAAATACCTACATACTTCCTTTTGTAATTGATATTCTAAATGTTTCATAAACAAATATACAAATTAAAACGGACAATTTGATTTTTTAACACGTTCTTTTATTTCTAAATGCTCCCTTTGTATTTTTTCGTTTATCGCTTCCCTTATAAAATCACACACTCTAACATTATAACTTTCTAACTTTTTTAGTGTATTATATTGTTGGTCGGTTAACTTAATAACTTTTGTTTTAGTGTAGTGTTTCATAAGGGTTAACGAATTAAAGTAATACTTTTGTAGCGGTTAGCGAATAGTTAGCCACAATTATTAGATTTTAAGTAAGCCTCTATTTCTTTTTTATTACCCACTTCGTCATTTATACAACTATAAGCCTTAGACTGCCAACCAAGAAAATCTAATAACAGTTCACGTTGTTGGCTAACACTATGTATAGTTAATGCTTCATCTACTGCATTTCTGCAAGCTACGTAAACAGCACCATTTACTACTAATGTCTTTTGTACGCCTTTTAAAATTAAGTGTTTATCTAATAACTCTTTTGCTTTACTCATTGTATATTTATTTAATTTGTTTTTAAATTCACAGCACTAACCATACATTTTAACGTTGTAGCACATTAAAACGATGCTACAACACTATATATAATTAATAAAAACCAACACCGCCCAAAACTTTAGTTAGTGCTTGTATTTAATACATTCTTTTCTACTGTAATTTCAAAGTCATAGTGCCAACTTTCATTAGTTCCACAACTCAAACCATAAGTAATACTTGTTTGCCTAATATAAAAGCCAGTTACTACTCGCTCGTTTTGGTCTACATCCGTTTCTAAATAGACTTTATCGCCTATATTAAATTTGTTGTCTATTAACATCATTTTGTTTTTTGGTTTTTACTAATCATATATTTTAACGTTGGCAGCAATTTAAGAACCGCCAACTTTTGACTTCCTTTGCTTCCAGTGTTCAATGAATGTTTTACGCATCAATTCAGCGTATTCGTTTGCTTCTTCTTCGGTAAAGTTGGCTATATCAAATCCTTCATCTACCTTAAACCCATCTTGACGAAGTTGGGCTTCTTTTTTGAACCTTACGAAGTTTGGCATTGTGGGCGGTAATACTTCAAATAATTTTTTCATTTTGATTAAATTAAAACTGCTGCCAACAATAAATAAACCCAATGCAGCAAGGCAGTGTTTTGCTCCGATTAAAGTGCAGTGGGTTGCTGCACTGTGTTTATTAAGAACGTTAGCGGTCAGTTTGACCAAGCAACGTGATAACGACAACATCTGGAACTTGATATTCTACATTGGCAACATAAAATAAAGTTTCTTTTAACTTCCCAAAAATATTTGGTGCATCAATATTTTTAAATGTTATTAAATTTGTTTCTACTGGAATGTAAACAGGATTCCAATCTCTGTGTATTTCCTTTTGTTCTTTTGTAACATAAATTACAACCAATTCTTTTTTGTTTTTTTCTGACATAATCTATATTTTTAAAAACCGAACCGCTAACATTTCATTGTAGCAATTGTGGTATTTGGCTTAATTAATAATTTGTTTTTACTCGGTTAGTTTTTGTATTTAATCTAAACATTGTGCAAGTCTAACCACAACTTCTACAATGCTTTTACGTTAGGGTTAAGTTTTCCAAACA
>Ga0208160_1001466_pt1 | contig 9970 bp, 10 predicted proteins | sample CB_VirMetaG_FD_184536 | JGI IMG/M metagenome (GOLD analysis project Ga0208160, IMG submission 184536) | Freshwater to marine saline gradient viral communities from Chesapeake Bay - CB_1504_1 Viral MetaG (SPAdes) (version 4) | ecosystem: Environmental > Aquatic > Marine > Coastal | place: USA... | reverse complement strand
CTGATTATGAACGCAGTCGATGAGACTAGCCGCGCAACCGGTAGCCGTTGGGGTGGCGTGCAGGCATACTGGGCCGCCGAAGGCGACACCGCTACAGCGACAAAGCCGAAGTTTCGCCAGATGGAACTGAAGCTCAACAAGCTCATGGCCGTCATGTATGCGACCGACGAACTGCTGGCCGACACCACGGCGCTGGGCGCAATCGCACAGCAGGCACTTAGCGAAGAAATCACCTGGACCGCTGAGAATGCCATCTTCCGTGGCACGGGCGCTGGGCAGCCTGTAGGCATTATCGGCAACGCTGCAACGGTCAACGTGGCAAAAGAGACGAATCAGCCCGCCGCTACCATCCTGGTGAACAACATTTTCAAGATGTGGGCGCGCATGTGGTCACGTAGCCGCGCGAATGCTGTGTGGTTCATTAACCAGGACATCGAACCGCAGTTGCTTGCACTAGAATTTCCGGTCGGCACTGGCGGTATGCCTGCCTACATGCCACCTGGCGGATTGTCTCAATCGCCCTATGGCACGTTGCTGGGTCGCCCGATTATTCCCGTCGAATACGCTTCCACGCTTGGCACCGTCGGCGATATCATCCTGGCCGATCTGACGCAATACGTCATGATTGACAAGGGCGGTATCCAGGCGGCTGAGTCGATGCACGTGCAATTCCTGACCGACCAAATGGCGTACCGCTGGACCTATCGCCTCGACGGTCAACCCGCATGGCGCACCACTTTGACGCCTGCCAACGGTAGTGCCACCCTTGCGCCGTTTGTCACGCTGGCGACTCGCGCATAAAGGAGATAAACAATGATGCTCTCTAGTGTTTCCGAACAAGTCAAAGTTAGCCTGTTGTATCAGGGCGCTGCGAATGCCGTCGCTTGTGACGTGGTGAGTTTCAAGAACTTTCACCACGGCGCATTCGTGGTCATGCACAGCGGTAGCAGTGACACCGACCTCGTGTTGAGTCTCTATGAAGCTACGACTGTAGCCGCTGGCACGAATCAGGCGATTACCACCGCCGTGCCGTTGTATGTGGACGCCGACATGGGCACGAGCAGTGACACGCTTGTGCGCCAAGCCGACGCCTACACATACACCATCGACACCGGCGTATCTGCGAATCAGATGGTTGTCTTTGAAGTTGACCCGTCGATTCTGTCCGATGGCTATGATTGCGTGTACCTGTCTGACAGCGGCGGCAATGCGTCGAACACCGTTACCATCCTGTTTGTCGGTGCACCCCGCTACAGCGGCGCAACGTTGCCGACTGCTATCACTGACTAAACATTCCCCCGTTCTAAGTGTGCCGGTATCCACTACCGGCACACTTGCGACGGCGGAACCACCGCCAAAAACGCCTAGAGCGTATGGAGATAACAATGCCACTTGCAAATGTAAAGTCCACTTGGATTAACGGCAATCTGACTTTTGCGCAGAAGTACGCCAACGGTACGGCCATCATCGACATGGATGGTGTGTCGATTCAGGCGAACAACATCGCCGATCCTGGCGATGCCGCTGCAATTCCCGTCACGCAATCAGGGACCGTTGCGATTGTCACGGGCGGCGCTGAGACGCGCACCCTGGCCGCTCCGTCGTATGTCGGTCAAGAGTTGCTTGTGTACATGAAGACGGATCTGGGCGATTGCGTGATTGCCATTGCAACCGGTATCAATCAGACCGGCAACAATCGCATCACGCTCAACGATGCTGGTGATACGGTGCTGTTGCGTGCCATCGAATCAGGCGCAGATTTGCGCTGGCGTGTTGTGGCGAATGATGGCGCAACGCTGGCCACCGTCTAAGGAGTGACACATGATTCCTAGCGTTCGCCTCGGCGATGGCAACATCCGAGAGCAACCCGGCACGTTTAGCATCGTCAAAAACGGCGAGATTCAGGGCAGCGCATCCGCTGTGCAATTGCCAGATGTGCCGTGCTATATGGTCAAGTTCAAGTCGGCTGGCGGGAATAGCGGTAGCTTTTACATCGGCGGTGCCGGTGTGACGATTCCAGATGGTACAGCCGACACGACAAGCGGCTTTGAAATCGAAAAGGGCGAACAGACCGACTGGATTCCCGTCAACAATCTGAACGTGTTTTATCTGATTTCGTCACACGCAACTGACGAACTCACCTATCTAGCGTTGATTTGATATGCCATACACTACAGCCGCCGCCGTTAAAACGTATCTTGGTATTACATCGGCGACCGATGACGCTCTGCTCACGTCGCTAATCGAACGTGCGCAGGCGTCAATCGACCGTTATACGCATCGAACGTTTGAAGCGGCAAGTGATACGACGAAACGCTTCGATGCTGAGTACGACGTATCAGAGAGTTACACACGGCTGGACTGGACGCCATACGGTCTGGACCTATGCCAGATAACGAGCGTCGTTAATGGAGATGGCACGACAATCAGCGCATCGTCGTATGTGACCGAACCGCGCAATGAGACGCCGTACTTTGCGTTAAAGTTGAAAGTGTCTAGCGGTCTGTATTTCATGTATGACAATCTCGATGACCATGAAGATGCTATCCAGATCACGGGGCGATGGGCCTATAGCATTACGGCCCCGGCTGATATCGTACATGCGTGCGTGCGTTTGGCGTCGTACTACTATCGTCAAAAGGACAGCAACACGTATGACGTAACGGCAATCCCCGGCGCTGGCGTTATCGAAGTGCCGCAGGGAGTGCCGAGAGATGTGGAGCGTATCCTTGCGCCGTATAGGAGATTCCGATAATGAGCGCAGGCGTATCAGACACGATTACCAAGATACAGACGATTGCGGCGGGAATCACCGGCGTCGTCTCTGCGCCTACGTCAAGTTATCCAAATGCCGTTGATACAGCCGGACTGCCTGCCGTGTTGACGTATTCTGGACCGGCTACGACAACGGCGCTCTCGTTTGGACCTGTTCACCGTCGCACAGAACGAACGTACTACGTCGCCTGTTATGTCGAACCGTTGGGGCAAAACACAAACAATCAGCGCATACAGGACGCATTGACGTTGTTGCAGCGATTCTTGGATGTGTTTATGACCAACCGACAGATTGCAACAGGCGTGCGTGTGACCGGCGATATCCGTGACAGTGGTGTAACGTCGGGGCAGGATGTGATAACAGGCAATGCTCAGTATCTTGTTTACAATGGACAGCCCTATACCGGATTCGTGCTTGAGATGCGCGTCGTGGAAGTGAATCGAGCATAATGCACAAAGAATCACATGCGTTAATGGTTGAAATGCTGAATCGGATATCGGGCAAAGGATTAAGCGTTTTGGACGTGGGCAGCTTGGATGTAAATGGCACGTTTCGCCCGTTGGTTGAGTCGCGCGGATGGCAATATACGGGCCTAGACGTGACGGAAGGCGCAAACGTGGATATCGTGGCAAGCAACCCATATCGATTCCCGATTGCCGACAATGCCTATGATGTCGTGATCAGCGGTAGCACAATGGAGCATGTACAGGCCATTTGGAGATGGATTCCCGAAGTCGTGCGTGTGCTGGCAAATGGTGGATTCTTGGCAATCCATACGCACTGGAAATTCCCTGAGCATCGATATCCGGTTGATTGCTGGCGAATCATGCCCGATGGATTCCGATATCTCTTTGATGATACGTGCGCCTTGTCTGATTACGACATACGCATCGCGAACGATATGGATATTGTCGCAAGTGCGTTCAAGGATGTTCGATGAAAATCTTTCTACTCGTGCCATTGCATCCGTTTGTTGGTATCTGCGATGAGACGCAACAATCTATCGACGCATTAGATACAAGCGGATTCGATGTAACCATTCACTATGACAGTACAGAAACGCAATCAGGCAACATAGACCGCAATCAATCGGTTCTGGAAAAGTTCCAGAATGGGCGAAGGCTATTTTTGGCAGGCGATTATGATGCGATGCTTACCATCGAATATGACAACATTGTACCGTCTGACGCATTGCAGAAGCTGTCAAAGGTCGATGCCGATGTAGCCTATGGCCTATATTGCGCTCGTGTTAGTCCGCGCTGGCTTGCATTTTGGCGACTGTTTGAAAATAGCGGGATTACCTATAGCAAAGACGAACCGACAGCGCAATCAGCCTGGGGCAATGTGATTGAGACTCAGGGCGTAGGATTCGGATGTACGTTGATTCATCGCCACGTGTTGGAGTCGATTCCATTTCGCATCGTCAACGGTCATCCATGCGCTAATGACTGGCATTTTTCGTTGGACTGTATCAAAGCGGGATATCGTCAAAAGCACGATTGTTCGGTAATCGTCGGTCATATCATTTCGCAGAATCCCCGTGAAGTCGTTTGGCCGATAGCCGATTATCCGTTTCATCGAATTGAGAAAGCGGAAGGAGTGAAACAGTTGACCAAAACAACTGAAGGCGTAAGCATCTATATCTGTTTGGATAACATTTTCCACGCTGGCCATGAGCATTATTACGGCATCGGGGAAGAAATCACATTGACAGATGAGACGGCGGAGAAGTTACTTGCGGCGGGCAAAGTCATCGCACCACGCAAGATTGAAGCGGTCGCAACCAAGGCGGAACCGGCAACAGAACCGGAACCGAATATCGAATCATACAAGAAACGTAAAGGGAGTGTGTAACTATGGCACAAACTACAGGTGCAATTGTTGGAGCAGGCGCTCAGGTAGAGTATAGCCTTGATGCAGCCGGTACAACCGGCACGTGGGTAAACTTTAGCGGATATGCGGCGGGCGTTGAGGTATCAGGTGGCGAACAGGTTACCGGCTCACAGATGACACTAGATGGCGATGCGGCAATCGTGCGCGGGGCAAACAAAACGGAACCGTTCACCGTGACCGTTTCTGTTGTGTACACCGAAACAGATGCACAACCGTTCGATGCGCTGTGGGACCGATTCAAGGGCGCTGCTAAGACTGTCGCTTTGCGCTGGTCGCCTGCTGGCGGTGCTGGCGGTGCTATTCAGTACGCAACCACTGACACGGCAAAGACAGCGCCGGTTCTGTGTCCGATTGTGAGTTGTACGCCACCTTCCAGCGCTGCCGATTCCGCTGACCCGCTCATGTTTGAGTTGGTTGTCGAATGTGCGGATATTCTCAAGACGACTATCGCCACCTAATCAAGTGAGGATTTATGGATAAGGCTATTCTGGTTCAAGTTGACAACGAAAAGCTGAGTACCGGCACCGTGTTGGATTTGATGGATTTACAGTCACAGTTGACAGGCGACGGTGCAGCGGGGGCAATGCGTAAAATGGTAGACCTACTGCAAACTGCTGTAGTCTCTATCGAGTATGACGGCAAGCCTGTAGCATCGCTTTTGGATTTGCCATTTCGCAAATTGCAACCGGCAATCGGCCAAATCATGGCGGTGGTCAACGAAACAGACCCAAACTCCGATTAAGGCTTACCACCGCAATTTGGACCAACAGCGGCGGTATGCCTTCAAGTTTGCTGCGATATCGTTTGGCTAAGGAGTTTGGTTGGACTCTGCAACAAATCAACCAAACTCCCTGGCACGAACTAAACGAGATTTTGGTAGCAATGGACGTAGAAGCACGGGCAGCGAATAGACGCCAACAAACACAGCATCGAAAACGGCGATAGATTGATTTATCGCCGTTTTTGCTAGGAGATAGACATGGCAACCATTGACATCCTGATTAACGCCAAAAATAACGCATCGGCTGCAATCGATGACGTGAATCAGGCATTAAATAAGCTAGACAAAAATGCCAACGGCGTTGATAAAGCATTCGGCAATTTGCAAAAGACAATTACCGTCGGCGTCGTTGGAGCGATGGCCGCGGTAGGGACAGCCATTGCCGGTGCTGGCGTTGCGATGGTCAAGGGTGTTAGACAAGCGGCTGACCTGGAACAGCAACTTGCAAACATTGCGTCTGTGACCGGCTCAACAATGGAACAGATGCAACCGTTCAAGGATTTGATTACCGACCTAGCGGTAGATCCAAATCTCAAAGTGACGACAACTGAGGCGGCTGATGCTATCGAGATGTTAGCGCGCAATGGTTTGTCAATGGATGAAATTCTGCAAGGTGCGACCAAAAGCACGGTGCTACTTGCAAATGCGACGGGTGCTGAGTTCGGCATGGCGGCTGACATTGCAACCGATGTGATGGCGCTGTTCAATATCAACGCTTCTGAGATGAGTAGCGCTGTCAATGGCATTACATCGGTTGTGACTGGCTCTAAATTCAGCATCGAAGATTATGCTTTTGCTATCGCTCAGGGTGGTGGCGTAGCGGCGTCGGTTGGTGTAGATTTCCAGGATTTCAATACAACCATTGCTGCTATTGCGCCGTTTTTCTCTAGCGGTAGCGATGCGGGTACGTCGTTTAAGACAATGTTACAAAGACTAGTACCGGCAAGCGGACCCGCTGAAAAGGCAATGCAAGATTTGGGCATTATCACGGCGGATGGTGTCAATCAATTTTTCAGCGCAACCGGCGAACTACGTAGCATGTCCGAAATATCCGGCGTTTTACAAAATGCGTTGTCAGGATTATCGGAAGAGCAAAAGAACAATGCGGTTAGCACTATTTTTGGTACAGATGCGATGCGCGCCGCTTTTGCGTTAGCTGAGATAGGCGAAGGTCAATTCCGACAATTAGCAGAATCCATGAGCTTGACGGATGCGGTTGAAGCATCGTCAACTCGTATGGACACGTTCGCCGGTACGATGGAGATTTTAGGCGGTATCGTTGAGTCAATACAGATTCAAATCGGCAGTGCGTTTATGCCTATTTTGCGCCGTTTGGCCGTAATACTTATCAGCCTGGCGGAAAAACATGGGCCAGCCGTTGTCAGTGCATTTGAGTCGTTTGCTGACATCCTAGGCATGTTATTTGATTACATCGAAAACGTGCGAGAAGAGGGGAGATTGCTAACTCTCCATATCGACTCGTTGCCAAAATCTATCAATATGGCAATCCGTCGATTTTTAGAATTTCAAAATACATTATCGAACTTTGTCAGACCCATCATCGAATCGATATCCAGATTCGTTACGTTGCAGGATGTGTTGGGCGCTGTTGGAATTGTTATCGCTTCCATCCTGATTCCGGCGTTAGGTTCAATTGTTATGGCCGCTGCACCGGTTATTCTTCTGTTTGGCGCGCTCGTCTTGGCAGTTTCAAGAATGCGCGCATTGTGGGATACCAACTTCAATGGTATTCGAGATGTCGTGCAACGAGTTATAGATGTTATATCGTCAAAATTTGGCGGGTTGATAGATGGTTCTACATCATTATCAGATGCTATTTCTGATGCATTTGGCGCAATTCTCACATATGTTACCGACAATTTGCCTAGTTGGATTACGAAACTAGGAGAATGGGGTAGCGCGCTTGTCTCTTGGATTAGTGACAACATTGAACCAGCAAAGACAAAATTAAGTGAATGGTACAGAGCGCTTAGTGGTTGGCTAACTGCGAACTTGCCTGCATGGATTGCCACCTTAAGTGGATGGGGCAGTGCGATATGGGGATTTATAGTATCTGCTATAGAACCAACTAAAACAAAGTTAGGTGAATGGTATAACGCTGCTGTGGATTGGTTAGGTGAAAATCTACCCGACTGGACTATTGCACTTTTGCAATGGTCAACAGAACTAGTCGATTGGATTGGTGATGCTGTACCAAAAGCGATTGATGCACTTGGCAATTTTGTTCTTGAAATTATCGGATATGGCAATAGCGATATCGTGCCTGAACTTGAAAAGCAAGGCGAAGGATTTGGAACGGCTTTAATCAACTGGGTAAATACAGTTTTAATTCCTAAGGTTGCGCCTGAGTTTGAAAAGTTCAAAACCGAATTGACTGAAACAATCGATAAAATCGTAGAAGAAATCACAGAAACGGCAGCGAAGTTAGGACCGCCATTGTACGAGTGGTTGACTGTCGATGCGTTACCTAAAGTTATCGAAGGTATGACAACACTACGAACTACAGTTATCGGTGATTTGCGTACGATGGATGAAGAAGGAAACATTTACGCTGGCGCTTTGGCAAATCATATGGAGCGCATATCGGGTGCAATTGAAACTTTAGGCACTTGGATTAACTCATTGATTAGATGGTGGCAAGGACTCAATCCAGATACACAGCAGGCTGTAGTTGAGTTTGGTTTATTGGCCGGTACATTACGAGTTGTTTGGCCGCTAGTTCAAACATTGTCGAATTGGCTTGGCGTTACTGGCTTATTAGGTGTAATCGGTAGAGTTGTAGCCGCTATTGCAGGTGCGGCGGGAAGTAGTGCATTGATTCCCGTATTGACGGCGTTATCGTCTCCGCTAGGTTTGGCAGCTACAGCCGTTGCCGCTTTAGCATTGACATGGACAACAAACTTTTTGAATATTCGAGATCATACCTTGGCGATGGTCAATGCAATTAGCACTGGATGGGGAAATTTAACTACAAATCTGGCGACGTGGTGGCGAAATGCTCATGCTACAATCGGTCAAACGCTATCAACATCAAGTGCTTCAATAAGTCAAAACTGGACTACATTTACAACAAATCTGTCTAACGGTTGGCGTACATTGACTGAAAATCTTAGTACATGGTGGAGTAACACACTTACTGGATTTAGGACAACCATACAAAATACTAGTTTGGCATCAGCCGGTGAATCGTTTATTCAGACATTATGGGCAAACTGGAGCACGTTTACCGAAGGCTTGGCAAGTAAAGTCGGTGATGTTCGTGAAAATATTAAAGCAGCTTTTCAGGGATTAATAGCTAGAAATGAAGCGCTGCAATGGCAAGGTAGAGCATTTATATCATCGTTATGGGCATGGTGGGGTGATTCTACTAGCATAAGCGGAATCTCTGCGGCTGTCATATCAGTAAGGGAAAATATCAAAACGCAATTTCGCAATTTACAATCCAGAAGTGATGCTCTAGAGTGGCAAGGTAGAGCATTTATATCATCGTTATGGGCATGGTGGGGTGATTCTACCAGCACAAGCGGAATCTCTGCGGCTGTTGTAGGAATAAGAGAACGTATTAAAACCGAACTTAACAATTTACAACGTGGAGGTGTAGCGCTGCAATGGCAAGGTAGACAATTTATTGCGTCATTGTGGGAATGGTGGGGTGATTCTACTAGCATAAATAGAATCTCCGCCGCTGTTGTAGGAATAAGAGAAAATATCAAAACACAACTTCGCAATTTACAGGCTGGAGGTGCAGCGCTGCAATGGCAAGGTAGAGAATTCATTGCCTCGTTATGGGCATGGTGGGGTGATAGAATTAGCTTAGATAGAATCAATGCAGCAATTATAGGTGTTAGAACAGCTATAACTTCAGCCTTGGGGGATTTATGGAGCGTAGGGAGAAATTTGATTGAGTCTCTTATAAATGGCCTAAGTAATCGATGGCAACAATTAATATCACCTGGTCAATCAGCTTGGCAAGTGTTTCAGGCCATTTTGCAATGGATTCGAGATCAATTCAGAATAGGATCACCGTCTAAAGTGATGGAAGATATGGGCGGAAATCTCACAGACGGATTGGCGCTCGGCATAGTGAACGGCTTACCGGACGTTATCAACGCCGCTCAATTGATGGCAAATAGTGTCATGGGCGTTGCGTCAGGTATGACCTTATCACCGAACATGGCGATGTCTGCATCAACGATAGCGGCGCAACGGATGTCGGGAAATATAATTCAACCATCAAACGTGACAAATAGTGCCACATACAATTTGAACTATCAGACGATGCAATCAGCCGGTAGTGTGCAACAGGACATCGAATTGCTTAATCTGTTATATGGAGGTCAGTTGTAATGGCTCAGACTTGGTATGTGATTCGAGAAGGTCAAGAAACGCAGATTAGCGGCGGTACTTTGTCTTATCGTGTTTCAGCGTCAAACATCGGAGCACCGCCAAAACGTAATCTGTCCATTCGTGGACCTTTCCAAAATGGCGAATCATTCCAG
>Ga0208160_1001458_pt1 | contig 10003 bp, 7 predicted proteins | sample CB_VirMetaG_FD_184536 | JGI IMG/M metagenome (GOLD analysis project Ga0208160, IMG submission 184536) | Freshwater to marine saline gradient viral communities from Chesapeake Bay - CB_1504_1 Viral MetaG (SPAdes) (version 4) | ecosystem: Environmental > Aquatic > Marine > Coastal | place: USA... | reverse complement strand
GACATTCTTTATCAGTAATCTCATGAGAATGTTGCCGTTTGACCGTATCCTAATTGCTTCAAGCACTTTTGAGAGTAATAAGAAAATGATGGCGAACCTGAATATTGCCGACGAAGATGTATTTGATCCAAACGACCCCGAAGTGATTGATAAGATTGCTGGTGTTGTGAATAGTGAAAGAGACGATTTAGAAAGATACAAAATAGAAATGAAAATGTTTAAAAACTTTGAGAAACTTTTAAAAAGTGGAGAACATATTCCAGATGAACTTTTACTCCAGTTTTATAATGGTGAAGATTTTAAGAAACCCGAACATCGCTACGACGGAAGAAAACCAACAATTGGGGTTTTTATAGATGATGCACAAAATAGTAAAATAATGTCCCCGAAATTATCTAATATGGTAATAAAACATCGGCATTATGGAACTTTTAAAGACGGTTCAAGACCAATTGGTTTATCATTATTGATAGCAGTTCAAAACTACACTTCACAGGGGAACGGACTTCCAAAGAGTATACGTGGAAATGCGACACATTTAGCAGTCTGGAAAACTGGTAATAAGAAAGAATTAGACTTATTAGCATTAGAGCAGAGCGGTAATTTAGATCCTGAAATCTTTTATAAAGCATACGATTATGTTTTTGATAATCCAAATGCTACACCGCATGATTTTCTGTTTGTAGATTTAGCAACAAAAGACGGACATGCACAGTTCCGTAAAAATTATGACGAAATGATGTTTATAACTTAAGCAAGAGTTCTTCCAACTTTTGTTTAACATAACTAATATCTTTTTCAACTTTTTCTAATTTCTCCCTGACTTCTTTGTCTTCGGGACTTAAACAAACCACACAGCAATTTTCTTCTCGTGGTTCTTTTATGTCGTCCATTATATTATACACAAATATTTTTTTAGTATCCATACACTCTTACCATATCACCAGTCATATTTCCAGTTGAAGTTCGCAGACCGAAGCGAAACCAAGCAACATTTGCTGTATACATACCGTGAATGGAGTTCTGTCCGTAATTTCCTGAACTGGTTTGATACAGGTTATTAGAGTAAAATTGTGTGTGCTGATTTGAAACTGTTGGATTATGAACTTCCACCGTCCAAGTTCGGGAATTGGATACGATACTTTGACTTATGGGAAAATATGACCTATTACTATCAGTATTTGAACCACCATTTAGCATAATACCGAAATCATAATTGTTATCAATTAAAACGAAACCGAGTGAGTTAGCAAAATAAAACTGTAATATTGCTCCTTGAGTAGTTCCTGAAGTTTTTATTATTATTTTATAACTATGGAAACTTGTAGTGAAAACATTTACAGGAGTGAACCACCCACCACTTCCAACGGAAGAAAACGAACTATCATACAGTAATGTAAATCCTAATTCACCTAAAGAGTTTCTAATTTTATTTGCTCGGATAGAACCGGTGGTTGTATCCGCATAGATACTATAATTCATTTCCAACTGTTGGTAAGTAGTTGTTGAACTGCTGTTGACGAATGTGAGATACGCAACGGTGTCTGTGTTGTCGTATCCAACTTTGATCGTATCTGCTTGTCCCGAACCACCACCTCCACCACTTGAAGTTCCACTCACATTACAGGAAAGCGTGTTTGTTGCTGAATTGTATGTTAATCCAGTTGAACGAGCAATACCAGTCCCCGAAGACAGACACACAGAACCGTCTCCACTTGTTGTAGCAGTTGTTAAATTATTTGTTGGTGCTGATAGATACGTGCTAATTGTTGTTGTTGGTGAGACAAGCATTGCTAACTGTGGATTGTAACCGAAACCGTCGGTATTATTGTGTCGTAGTTGTTTCACACCGCTAAATGACGCAGGACTGGCGAAAACGATAGGTAAAAAACTATTTGTAGTGCTATCTTCATAAACATTAATATCTGTTGGAGTTGGGATTGAAATTGGAGGGTTCAAAGTTGTATAATTCAGTTCATTTACAGTTATGTCTCCATTGGTGTCCCGTAGAACCAAAGTATCAGCGGTTGCTGACGAAGTAGCATTTGTTCCAAAAGTGATTGTCTTATTATCACTTGCGTCAACTGTGAAATTACCTCCACCCGTGAGACCTGAACCAGCGGAAGTTGCTAATGTTATTGTGCTATCATACGCACCTAAAGGAATGTTTAGACTTGTTTTGTCTACATTTAGAGTAATACCACTATTTGTTGCTTGATCGGTAGTGAAAGTTCCCCCACCAGTCATAAAACTTCCTGCTGTGATTGTAACTGTGCTATCATTTGCCGGTGCTGGGATATTTAATGAAGCAGTGTCTACATTTAGAGTAATGTTTCCATTTGTTGCTTGATCTGTTGTGAATGTTCCTCCTCCAGTTAAGGAAGTTCCTGCTGTGATTGTAACTGTGCTATCATTTGCTGGTGCTGGGATATTCAACGATGCAACGTCTACGTTAAAGTTAACCGTTTCAGTAGTTGCTTGATTGAGATTTATCACCCCTCCACCAGTCAACGAAGTTCCTGCTGTGAATGTGATTGCTGTATCGTTTACCGTTGGGACTGAAGCAGGATCTAAATTGAATGTTATTGTTTCATTGGTTGCTTGGTTCGTAGTGAAATTACCACCGCCCGTTAATCCAGTTCCCGCTGAAAGTGTTATTGTAGCGTCGTTTGGTGTCGCACCACCTGCGTCTAAATTGAATGTGATTGTTTCATTTACTGATTGATTTGTAGTGAACGCACCACCGCCCGTTAATCCAGTTCCTGCTTGTAGTGTGATTGTTGCGTCACTCGCCGGTGCTGGGATACCCAAAGAAGGGACGTCCACATTTAGAGTAATTGTTTCATTTGTTGCTTGATCTGTCGTGAAAGTTCCTCCACCAGTTAAGGAAGTTCCTGCCGTAATTGTTATTGAGGCGTCATTTGGTGCTGTTCCTCCGCTCACAGGTGGATCTAAAGTTGTGTATTTGAGTGTATTAACTTCTAAAGTTTTTGTTGTGGTTTCGTATGTTAGAACGTCGTCAACCATTATTGGATCTTGAACCCCACTTGTGCTATTCACAAATATAGGATAAGTGTAATGTAATGGTGCGGGAGGCGGTGGGAATGCTAAACTAAACTGAAATACTCTCCCGTTTCCGCTATCGCTTATGATTATGTTATCTCCTAAAGCATTACTAATCTTAATGTCCCATTCAACAATTGCTATAGGTTGATCTTGTGCTGGAACACCGTTTAAAACGTCAAACTGGAAAGGAAGAAGTGTTCTGTTAGCATTCGTGTATGAGTAAGGGACAGAAAGATCATATTCCTCAATAAGTCCTCCTGTCTGTAAAAACTTAAACATTTTTGTCCCGTCTTCTTTAAAACATACACCACCGAGATTAACTCCTGTATCTAAATTGGTGTTTGCTACATATGAAATTGTCTTTGAACCCACATTAAATAGATAGGTTGATATTTCACCGTTGCTATCACCAATAAAAATACGTTCACCACCTACCCACGAAACACTTTGCGGACCGGCGATACCACCATTAGTATTTATATTATAACTACTTCTTTGAACTGCTCCCGTAATATCCCAAGCACCCGCAACACACTCGTAGATTACACATGCGTCGCTGGATACATTTCTTACTGTAGCAAAATAAGTTCCGTCGGGTCTGAAATCTATACTTCTTGTATTAGTGCCTACTGTTACGGTTGCCTCAAGAACTGCTGTGGATACGTCATAAGGAGTTGATAAAGCATACTGTCTTACACGATTAACACTATTTTCCGCTGTATACATTCTGCTCCCGTCATTATTATACGTAGCACCTCTCAAGTTTGTTCCAATAGAGTAGTATCCTACATAAGTAACAACTACCGGCGATTGAATAGTCCATTTTTCTACTTCAGGAGTTGGTGGCGGTGGAACGGTATCAACATCAACCACAGTCAGGTCTCCTCCTCCGCTCACAGGAGGGTTCAAACTCGTATAATTCAATTGATTTACTGTAATATCTCCATTGGTGTCCCGTAGAACTAAAGTATCGGGTGTTGCATCTGAAGTAGCATTTGTGGTTATATTTATTGTTTCAACGCTGGACTGATTAGTTGTGAAACTACCTCCGCCGGTGAGACCGTTTGAAAGTGCTATAGTTATTTCTGCGTCATTTGCTGGTGCTGGAATGTTTAAGGAAGGAACGTCCACATTTAGAGTAATACTTCCGTTTGTTGCTTGATCGGTTGTGAATGTTCCTCCACCTGTTAAGGAAGTTCCAGCAGTTACTGTTATTGTTCCGTCGTTTGCTGGTGCTGGGATACTCAAAGAAGGGACGTCAACATTTAAAGTAATGTTTCCGTTTGTTGCTTGATCGGTTGTGAATGTTCCCCCACCCGTTAAAGAAGTTCCAGCAGTTACTGTTATTGTTCCATCATTTGCTGGTGCTGGGATATTCAACGATGCAACGTCAACAGCAAAATTAACAGTTTCAGGTGTTGCCTGATTGAGATTTATAACCCCTCCACCGGACAGAGAAGTTCCCGCTGTGAATGTAATCGCTGTGTCGTTTGCTGGTGATGGAATGTTTAAGGAAGCAGTGTCTACATTTAACGTTATTTCAGAGTTTGTTGCTTGGTCGGTTGTGAATGTTCCCCCACCCGTTAAAGAAGTTCCAGCAGTTAAAGTTATCGTTGCGTCGTTTGCTCCACTACTCACAGGAGGGTCTAATGTGGTGTATTTTAGTGTATTAACTTCTAAAGTTTTTGTTGTGGTTTCATATTTTAAAACATCATCAACATACAGGTCTTCTTGAACTCCGCTTGTGCTACTGACGAAAATTGGATAAGTGTAATTCGGTTCGGGTGGAAATGCTAAAGTAAATTGATATACTCTCCCGTTTCCGCTATCTGTTAGTAGAATGTCTTCCCCGAGTAATTTACTAATCGTTAGGTCTTGTTCTACAATTGCTGAAGGTCTGTCTCCGGAAGGGATTAGATCTATCAAATTATAAGTTGTTGCTTGTAAAACTCGTGTAGCAATATTGTAAGGTGTTGTTAGTTCATACTCTGATAAAACGCTTGTTTCAGAAACAACGAAAAAGCGTGTTCCGTCGGGTTTAATCATAATTCCCGAATGATTTGCTCCTATGTCTATATTTGTTCCACTATCAAATGATAATGTATTACTACCTCTGTTTAATGTATATCGTGAAACTTCACCATTAACGTCTGCTACAAACAATTTATCATTATCAGCAAAAGTTGCGGAAACTGGGGTAAGTATTCCGCCATTATTACGAATATCAAAGTCCAATCTTTCAGTTGAACCGGTTATTGAGAATGGTGTTGCTGTTTCATACAGAGTTGCTCTATCTGTGGTTACATTTCTAACCAAAACATAATATAAACCGTCTGTTGTGAAGGCGATACCAGTTGCTGAACCACGATTAAGGGCAGGTTGAGAGGTAAGACTTGCTGTGGTAATATCAAACGGGGAGGACAAACTGTATTCTTTTGAGGTGTTAGTAAAGGTTACTGTAATGAGTTTTGATCCGTCCGCATTATAAGCAGAACTTCTCAAGTTTGTTCCTGTCCCGTCATTTAAAAATCCTCTGTATGATAAAATCGCTGGTGATTGAATAGTCCATTTTTCTACGGGCGGAACTACGACGGTATCAATATCTGATACGGTAATGTCTGCCGAAATTGGTGGGTTCAAAGTTGTATAGGTCAATTCATTAACACTAAAATTACCTGAACTGTCCCGTAGAACCAAAGTATCAGCGGTTGCTGACGAAGTAGCATTTGTTCCAAAAGTGATCGTTTTATTATCTTGGGCGTCCACCGTGAAATCACCGCCCCCCGTGAGACCCGAACCAGCGGAAGTTGCTAATGTTATTGTGCTATCGTATGCTCCTATAGCATTATATAGGGCATTTGCGTCAACATTAAAAGTAACTGTTTCAGGTGTTGCTTGATTGAGATTTACTACACCTCCGCCAGTTAAATAACTTCCAGCATTTAGAGTAATTGCCGTATCGTTCGCTGGTGCTGGGATATTCAACGATGCAACGTCTACGTCAAAGTTAACTGTCTCGGGAGTTGCCTGATTGAGATTTATCACCCCACCACCATTTAGTGAAGTTCCTGCTGTGAAAGTGATTGCTGTGTTATTTGGAGAAGGAATTGCTGGAACTAAAGTATTATAATTCAGAGCATTACAACTCAAATCTCCATTCCCGTCTCTTGTTGCGATTGTATTTGGTGCTGGAGCGTTACTTGTATCTAAACTTAAATTAATTGTAGCATTTGTTGCTTGATCTGTTGTGAATGAACCACCTCCCGTCAATAAAGGACTTAATGAACCGATTGTGATTGTGGCGTCATTTGCTGGGTCTATATCTGAATTAAAAGTTATTGTTTCATTTACAGACTGATTTGTAGTGAAGTTTCCCCCTCCACTGAGACCACTTCCAGCATTTAATGTTATCGTCGCATTTTCTACTGGATTTGTTAAATTAAAGGTGATTGTTTCATTTACAGACTGATTTGTAGTAAAATTACCACCACCGGACAATCCTGTCCCAGCATTTAATGTTATTGTGGCGTCATTCGCAGACCCTGAAATTGGTGGATTGAGAGAATTATAGTTGAGTGTATTACAACTCAAGTCTCCATTCCCGTCTCTTGTTGCTATTGTATTTGGTGCTGGGGCATTACTTGTATCCAAACTTAAATTAATTGAAGCATTTGTTGCTTGATCTGTTGTGAATGAACCACCTCCCGTCAACCAAGGACTTAATGAACCGATTGTGATTGTTGCGTCATTGGCGGGGTCAGGAATGTTTAATGAGGTCTTATCAACATTAAAGGTTATGGTTTCAGGTGTTTCTTGGTTCAAATTGATTACTCCTCCACCGTTTATATGAGTTCCGGCATTTAGTGTAATTGCTGTATCATTTGCTGGTTCAGGAATGTTTAAACTCGCTTTGTCTACATCAAAAGTAACTGTCTCGGGAGTTGCTTGGTTCAAATTGATTACTCCTCCGCCGTTTATATGAGTTCCTGCTTGTAGTGTAATTGCTGTATCATTTGCTGGTTCAGGAATGTTTAAACTCGCTTTGTCTACATCAAAAGTAATTGTTTCAGGCGTTGCTTGATTGAGATTTACTACACCTCCGCCAGTTAAATAACTTCCAGCAGTTAAAGTAATTGCTGTATCATGCACAGTTGGAATATTGATAGCGGGGTCTAAAGTATTATAATGAAGAGTATCACAAGTTATATCACCAGTTATATTAATTGTATTTGGAACATCATTGGTTCTACCTGCTCCTTGAACTAAAACATCAATACCACTTCCATTAACTCTTACAATTTGCCCTATATTTTGAACCAATTCTAAAGCACCATTTGGTCGCACTAATGTAAGTTTTCCTAATCCATTCACGTATATAACTTTGCCTACATTTAAAGAACCTGTTGCTAAAATAATATCAAAAACACTTGCGTCATTTACTATACCCACAACTCTCCCATTACGAACCACGTAACCGGTTTCGTTGGTAAGGTAATCTAACATAGCAATACCAACTGAAGGCATTAATTCGGGGTTAGAATTATCGGTTAAAACACCTTCAATAATTCCTGAGTTTCCTTGCTCTTGGAGATGTATTGGTTGACCCTTTAGGGTATTTTGTTTAAACTTGAGTTCTTTCACCAATCTCATATCTAAACCACCGTATCCGGTATCTTGACTAACTATACCCGTTGTTTCATCAAAAGTAAAAAGAGTTGTCGTTGAGAGTGTTCCGGTAGCGTCAGTATACACCATACAATTCGGGTCTAATGTGGGACTTATACTGGAAGGGTCGGCATTCACCCATTTATTTACTGTAGTATCAAATATGATTATCTGTCCGTCACTTGAGTTTGTAAAGCGAAAACGAGGGTCGTTTGAGTTAAAATAATGACTGGAATACGGCGTTAAACCGGCGGACATCTTTCTATTATGATATTACAATATTTTAATTTATTATAGATTAAATCTTTTTTTATAATCTGCTATACTTGCTTGTAGGGTTGGTTTGTTCCATAGTATCCAGCGTGATAATGCTCCCGCTGTATAAGGATCATTCCAGTCTTCATTTGTTTTATGTCGTGCGAGGTATGCATCTTTACGGTCTTCGTCTTTATGAGTAGTAAAGTCTTCATATCCTTTTGCTCCAAAATGAACTATTCTTCGTTCTACTGGACTACATTTGGAACACCCTTTACACATACAAAAAATCGCTGTATATTTTTTCTTCGGGTTTGATGATTTAATTATATCCAAGAGTTTCATTTTATTATAAACCTACATTTTAACGACGGATAGGAGCATTAAATAATGCGTTGTATGCCTGATGATTTCGTATCTCCTGTGCTGAAACTTGAGGTTGTTGTTGTGGTGCTGGTTTTTTGGTCTGTGATCGTTTTATATAGATTACCTGCTCGTCTTCGCTTTCATCACTTTCACTTTCTTCCACGATCACGATTGGTTTTTTGGGTTTTTTAGTTTGCTTTTTCTTGACTGGTTTTTGAACTGGTTCTTCGTCGGGTTCTTCTTCGGGTTCTTCGGGTGTTATTGCTTTTTCATATGTTTCTTTAATCTCCTGTGCTTTGGTTTGTTGTTCTTTTACCTTAAGTTCTTTTTCCATTTTCTTAAGTTTAGCATTCTCTGTCCGTTTTTCGTTTGCTTTTTGACGAGCAAGAGCGAGTTTTTCCAAAAGTTCGGGGGTCATTTGACGAGTTCTTTTTTCTTTGACTGGGGTTGGTTGTTCCATTATTAATATACTAATAGAAAATAATTGAAACTTATAGAAGTTTATAGAAAAGTTCTTTTTTTATATAACAATAATTTTTGTATTCAGGTCTTCCTCTATCACAACGACCGCCACGATCTAACCTGTATATATCTCCGTGTTGGTGATTTACACAAAATAAACCATCAAGAAACTTAAAGGCAAAGATAAACTTTTTATCGGGGTGTTTGTTAGCATATTCAATTTTATTATAACCTACCATACTATCGTCATGAGTATATGAGTAGCATCGTCTCGCCTTAAGTTCTATGTATGTTTCACCATCAGTAAAATCAAAGAGGTCATATCTTTTCGTCTTCTGTAGATTTTCACCAAACTTTTCCTTGAAGATATTTAAAGATTTATCTTCAGCAAGATTTCCAAAATTATTATCAAAAGTATTCATTAATAGTAGTCAATATTTTTTTATTGGGTAATAATAAATGACTGAAGTTCAGGAGAAGAAAAATCGTGGTCGGGGTAAAGGTTCAGTGAATTACAAAAAAAAGAAATGGGACATAAAAATTACAGACGCAGACGGGAATGTTAAGGAAGGACAGTATTGTAGCATAGCACAATTAAACGCTGATTTAGGAATAAACCTTAAGGGTGACGTCGTTTGGCGACTGACGTCAGGAAAGCGTGTTGATGCAACTTGTAAGCACGGGGAGAACTCATTTTTGAAAAAGTATCAGCACATTAACATTTTGAAAATTACTTAAAAGATTAAAATATTTATTTTCTATAGTATATTATAATGATTGCCGTAAAACAAAAGTGGGCGAAACCTGAAGGGTTCAAGGGAAGAACCAAAGGAACGACAACTTATAAGAAATATAAATGGTCTGTAGTTATGTATGATAAGGAAACAGAACAACTTAAGTCAGGCAAGTTCAGCACTGTTAAGGAACTTAATGAAGAGTGGGGACTGAAACTATCAGGCGATCACATATGGAGACTTATGACCCATAGTAGGGTTGACGAAAATAAACGAAACGGAACGAACTCATTTTTAGCACGATACGGACATATCAAAATTGAAAAAATTGATGAACCAAGAAATTATTAAAAAAAACCTCAGGACAACCTCTTTTTATTCTTTATAGTAAATCAACTTAAAGAATTGAAATGTAATATTTTTAGGAAAAATTATTTTCTTTGCTTATAATATAA
>Ga0208160_1001456_pt1 | contig 10005 bp, 13 predicted proteins | sample CB_VirMetaG_FD_184536 | JGI IMG/M metagenome (GOLD analysis project Ga0208160, IMG submission 184536) | Freshwater to marine saline gradient viral communities from Chesapeake Bay - CB_1504_1 Viral MetaG (SPAdes) (version 4) | ecosystem: Environmental > Aquatic > Marine > Coastal | place: USA... | reverse complement strand
CACAAAGGCGAGGGCGAGGGAGGCGGCTGAGCCCTGGCACGTTGTCGAGAGAATCCGCGCGGTTGCTTCTGCCCAGGTCTCGCCCTCGGAATGCTTTTGCGGGGTTGCGTCGGGGTTGACGGGAGGCCACCCGTTGCCTATTCTGCGCCCTGGTACGGAGGACGCGATGATCAGGGATGGCGCGGATACGATTCCGACAATGGCGGCGCTTGCAGACGCAATCGTTGCGGTCTGGCGTCACGAGCTGGGCCGCGTGTTCACGCTTGCCGGGCATCATGGCCGGAGCGCGCAATGGGTTGTCCAGCCTGCGGTCGGGGCACCCGGCGCGCTTGACGTGCGGCGGTTGACCATCGCGGACTCCGCTACGCGCTGGGCAGCGGGTGACATGACGGTGTTTTTCTGTTCGTCCGGTTCGCGTTGCGTTCTCATTGCGACGTTGTACCGTGGCCCGCCCGTTGCGCGTGCGGCGCGGCCTACTGTCACCATCAAAATTGACGGCAGCTATCGAGAGGTTGAGTCGCAGGTTGACCAGCTCGCACTAGAGCTTGACCAGTGGGGGGCTTGATATGGGGCTATTCGGTCGGATTCGGGAAGGCGCGCGCGCGGTTCGGGAAATTGCGCGCGACAGTCGAGAGATTGCGCGCACGGTTGGCGATGTAGCGGCGGGGCTCGCGGGCGACGCGGCTCGAGCTGCGGCGCGAGAGCTGGCCCGGCAGGTTGAGCGCGTCCCCGAGCGGGTGGAGCGTGCGCGCGCGGCGCGAGAGGTGCGGTCTGCGTCTCGAGCTGCGGCGAGGGCCCCAGCTCCGGCCCCAGCTCCGGCCCCGGCTCCAGCTCCGGCCCCGGCGAAGGGCAAGGCCCCGGCGAAGGGCAAGGCCCCGGCGAAGGGGAAGGCCCCGGCGAAGGGGAAGGCCCCGGCGAAGGGGAAGGGCAAGGCCCCGGCGAAGGCGCGCGCAGAGAAGGCGCGCCTAGAGAAGGCGCGCGCTATCGCAGCGGAGGTCAAGAAAGCCGCAGCCCGCGCGCGTGCGGCGGCAGGCAAACCCAAGGGGGCCCCGGCGCAGACGCGCGGAGCGACGGCAGAGGCGGGGCTTCTGCGCTGGGGGGACCACAAAAACGCCTACTTGAGCCGCGAGGACTTGGAGCTTGCAGGCATGGCCCCCGAGGCGCTGGATGAGCTGCGGGCGTGGCTGGAGGCGAAAGCGTACCCAGGGGCGAAGACGCTGGGAGGCTTCTATCGCATCGCAGGGCAAGCGCGCTGGGCGACGGCATGGCAGGCGCTCAACATGCAATGGGACGCGCGCAACGGGCGGTGGTTTGTGCGCGGTAGCGTGTCAGTGGGCACGGTAGGCGAGGCGGCGGCGAACGGTCAGGCACAAGCGGAGCGGTATCGAACGGCAAGTGGCCCCGATGCCATCATCATCACCGTTGTCTTGCCGGTGCGTCAGTGAGGCGAGCTGCGGCGCCCCCCGTTGCGGTGGCGAGGTCGGTTGCGGGCGAGTGGGGCCTAGCAACGCCAGACGGCGCAACGTCTGTTCATCGGTCGGTTGGTGCGCTGCTAGACGCGATGCCAGCGGGGTGTCCCGCCATATTTCGCGACCAGATAGCGGCGCGAGAAATTCTGGATTTTGGAATTCGGCGGTCACTCGCAGGCGCGGGCGAGCTGCCGAGCGTCGCCTTGAGGGCCGGGCAGACGTCGGGGGCGGCCCATGCCATTGCGACGGCGACCGTGGGCGGCAGGTTCTTTCTGGACGGGTCGCTGCACGTTGCCGAGGATGATATTGAAGCGGCACCCGATGGAGTGCCGGAGCTTGTTGAGCCGTGGCAGCTCCAGGGGCGCGTGGAGCTGCGAGCGCAGGCCGCAGCTATTCTTGAGCTGCTGAGGGCATGGCAGGCTGAGGTCGAGGCGTGCGGCATTCCCGCGAAGCTGGCGGCGGGCAGTACGGCGGTGCAGCTTATCCCGGCGAGGTGGTTGAGGGCCGCAAAGGCGATGCGCGCGGCCCATCCCGAAGCGATTGCGGCTATTGACTCCGCACGCTACGGGGGGCGCGTTGAGTGCTGGGCTCCGCAATGGCGCGGGGAGGCGGTCGAGTACGACATTAGGAGCGCATACGGGGCCGCAATGGCGGGCGCGTTGGGGCGCTTGCCCGACTGTCAGCTATACCCTGACCGAGAGCCATTGCCACGCCAGCCTAGCTGGCACCACGTCCGCGTGAGGGTACAGGCGGTTGAGGGTATAGCCCCGCTCCCGATGCGGGACCCCGAGCTGCGGTGGAAGCTCCACTGGCCAGTCGAGGGCGAATGGTGCGGCTGGTACTCGGGCGCGGACCTTGACCAGCCTGGGGTTGAGGTGGTCGAGACCATGCAGGTGCATGCAGGCCGCTATGGCGGCGACCTAGAGGGCCCCGTGGGCGACCTTCTGGAGCTGCGAGAAGGGCATGGGCCCTGGCGCAGGGCCGTGGTGAGGCAGCTTGTCAATAGCCTTGCGGGCAAGCTCGCGGAAGGCTCCGACGCGTGGCGCTTATGGGTGCCTGATAGCGCAGAGGCGGCAAGCCGACTGCCTCCAGGGCTGGTGCAAATCGGCGGCATGGAATCTCGCGTTATGGCATATCCGGTCAGAGAGCCCCCGAGGGCGCACAATCAACCCCAGGTGCATAGCTACCTGACAGCTCGGGTACGCGCAAAGCTCAATGCAGGGCTCCGGCAGTCGGGAGGGCAGGCGCTTTACTGCGATACGGACTCCATGCACCTACCAGCGGACGCAGAGCCTCCCGAGCTGGGGCCGGGGTCCGGAGCATGGGCGAGAAAGGGCGGGGGCGATGCCTTCTATCGGGGGCGCCGTAGCTATCGCATTGGAACAAAGACGGTCGGCATGCCCGATGGATAGCTTGACCACAGGCCGCGCGATGCCGCAGGATAGGCGCGCGCATTTCAGCGCGTGCGAGGGAGGTCGAGGATGGGAATCAGGAGCCAAGCCACCTATGGAGGGCAGCGGCGCTTGCCCGCCGTCCCCTTTGACTACGACAGCGGGGCGGCGGTCGAGCTTGTTATTGACGCAGGTCAGACGGCGCGGCGGGTGAGCTTCAAGGACAAAGCGACGGGCGATGCCCGGGCGAAATGGGTTGCGGTCGTCGGGGTGGTAGACCAGGGCGACGGGACCACGAGGGACCATTCCCTGTGGATGACAGACGCGGAGCTTGGGGCGCTCGCGGACGTGCTCCCAGACGCGGGCTCGGTCGTGGTGCTCGCGAGCTATCAGGAGCCGGAGGGCGCGGAGGACGGCGGCGACGGCAGAGGCTCCTTCAAGCGGTTGGTGGTGACTCGTGCCGGTTGACGCCACTGTCCTTCCACCAGCTCCGGCCCCAGCTCCGGCCCCGGCCCCAGCTCCGGCCCCAGCTCCGGCCCCGGCCCCAGCTCCGGCCCCGGCCCCAGCTCCGGCCCCAGCTCCGACCCCGGCCCCAGCTCCGGCCCCGCCCCCAGCTCCAGCTCCGGCCCCAGCTCCGGCCCCAGCGAAGGGGAAGGGGAAGGGGAAGGGCGCGGGCGCAGAGGAATGTCCCGACTGTGGGCGTTCCTTTGCGTCCCTAATGGCGCTTGGGGCCCATTCGCGCTTTTGCAAGGCAGGCAAGGCCGGGGCCGCACGCGAAAAGCCCCCAGCTCCCATTCCAGAGGACGGCAAGCCGAGTGCACCCCCCAGGCCGGTAGGGGCCGCAGACGCAGCAGCGGCGGCGGCGGTGGCGGTCGATAAAGGGGTGTCGAAGGGCGGTGGAACGGCTGCGGTCATGGCAGAGCTGGCCCGCGCAGAGGTCGGCGTGCCCGAGCTTGTCGCGCTGGTATGCTTGCGAGCGTTCCCGCCCGAGCTTGAAGATGCTGAGTATCGGGCGCTCAAGGCTGTTTGGCAGGATTCGCTTATCGAGCTGCCGGTATGGGCGATGCAAATCCTTGTGACGGGCGCCATTATGGGGCCGCGCATGATGGCGCACGAGACAGTAGGCCCAGCGGTGCGAGGGTTCTTTGGGCTTGACACCCCAACGGCCCCGGCCCCAGCTCCGGCCCCAGCTCCGGCCCCAGCTCCGGCCCCGGCCCCGGCCCCGGCCCCGGCCCCGGCCCCGGCCCCGGCCCCGGCGCCCAAGGTTGCCGGTTCGGTCAAAAGGGCATGGGAGGGCGTCTAATGGCAAAGAAGGGGCCGAAGCATCCTTGGGTGCAACTTGCGGTTGGCAGGCGCGGAGCTGGCAAGACTTTTTGGGCGATTCATGAGGCATGCCGATGGCGCGCAGAGCAGCGCGCGCGGGTGGAGCGGGGCGAGCGCGCGGAGCTGCTAGACGTGCTGGCGATTGACTCCGTAGCTACGGTCCCGCCCGATGGTTCACACCTAGCTTCTGCGAGCGATATTTACAGCCCGGTCATGCTGCCGGAGCTGCCGGAGGGCGTGGGGCTTGTCGCGGTGGACGAAGCTGACATGTGGGCCCCGCAGAGCGAAGCGCGGCGCGACCCGTTGCCGCCGCTCATCGACTTGCTTAGGCGCGGGCGCCATCGTGGGGTCTCGTTGCTATTGGCAACGCAGAGGCCCGCAAATCTCGCCTATGATGCCTGGGGCCTTGCGGACAGAATTGTTATCTGCCAGTTGACCAGCAAGCGCGACCTCGACCGGGTGTGCGAGCTGGAGGGCGTCGCGGAGCACCGCGCTTACATTGCGAGGCATGCGGCCCCAGGCCCCGCCGTCGTGTGGACGCCCTACGGGGTCGAGGTGGTGAAATGAAGACGCTAGGAGAGCTTGCAGCAAAAATCCGCGACAGCAGGTCCGCTCGCGGGTGGAGCCAGGAGGAATTGGCCCAGCAGGCCGGTGTCGCGGTGCGTACCGTGCGCCGCGTTGAGGCGGGGGAGCGTTGCCATTGGGATACGGCGACAGCGCTTCTCATGGCCCTTGAGCGCAGGCAACGTGCAGCCGGAGGGCGTGCGTTGCCTTGTCAGGATGAGAAAGCGCGCGAAGCATGAGGGCCCGCGCGCTTTGACGCGCCTAACTCTTGCGGAGAGCCGAAAAATGAGCCGACCAATCGCCGTTCGCTTTGTGGACCAGACCAACGTCACCGTGGCAGGCGGTCAAGCGCAGCTCAACGCGCAAGGCGTGATGGATGATCATTTCATCGTCCGCGCCTTGTTCTTGCGGCTCGCCTATACCTTCGGCGCGGGCGGCGGCGCGACGGGTGAAGCGGACCACGGCGGCACGACCTTCTCTGCGCGCTGGCGTAAGACCGGAAACCAGATGCTGACCAACGTGACCGCCCGCGCGCTTGACCTATGGTCGAAGGCGCTGACGCGGCCCCGTTCCATCGCCATTGACGTGCTCCAAGACCAGACCATCGGCGCTGGCGGCGGTACGGCCAATTTCGCCTACATGATTCCGCTCTACCGATGCGGCCAGCCCGCAGGTCAGGGCGACTATGAGCAGCCCTTGAGTGAAATCGGGGACGTGCTCATTACCATCCCGGCGACCTTCACGCCCGGCAATTTCACGAATTGCCTCGTGACGATGGTAGCGGTCGGCTACTACGACGATTCGCAGACCTACCGCGCTGGCTCGCAATTCCAGCTTCAAGACCTCGTAAACGACGGTTCCAATAACCCGAGCATCGTTGTCGGGGGCGGCCTACTCCGCGAGCTTGACAGCTACGTTGTCGACACGGCGACCGGCACGCAGGCCGATGAAATCCGACCGACCGTGAGCCTTGACGGGCGTCAAATCATCGACGGCAACGGTCTGACGCAGGGCGAGCTTTCGCGTCTAACCGTCATCAACGACTTGGGTGGCTTCGACGATTACGCGAGCTTCTATGTCGCGGACCAGCAAGGCGCGCTGAAATTCGCCCGTATCTACGCAGGCGGCAGCGAAGACCGCCTTTCGGACCTTCCTGCGGTCCGCGTCGCGCAAATCCAGCTTCAGGCGCGCGGCACGTCCCCGGCGACCAACGTGCGCTACATCGTCGAGAGCGTCTATCCCAACGGCGGCGCCCAGCTCGCGGCCCGCGTCCCAGGCGCGGAGCTGATGGGAGCAGGCGACGTGCAGGCGATGGTACGGCGCGAGAACGCTGAGGGCTCGCCCGTGCCAAGCGGCACCATCAAGCCGTCGCTGGCTCAGTACGCTCCGGCCCTGGTGTCCCGCTAAGGGACCAGAGGCCGCAACCCTTCAAGCCGAGGCGCGGAATGGACAAGAAGACCGCACTATCGGCCCTGCAAGGTCTGGGCGAGCTGGGAGGCGATTCAGCCTTCAAGGCCATCCCAGGCGGCGAGCTGGTCAAGAAAATCCTGGATGCTGCGCTAGCGGCGGCTACGACCTTCACCGGCATTCAATCGCCCAGCTCCGCGCAGCTCGCGGCCTTTGTGGCGCAGCTTTCGCCTACTCCCATGCTCGCGGCCCTGGCTGCGGGCGCGGCCTATGACTGGTGGAGGGACGACGGATGGGCAGGCGGGAAAACGCTACCCGTGCTTCTGACAGCTTCCGAAATCGCAGGATGGCCCGGCCCCGCGCAAGCGTCGCTCGCCTTCTATTGGTACTCGGCAGTCGAGGCGATGCCGGGCAAGGGCGGCTGGAAGGGCAAGGCGTTTTGGAAGGGCAAGCTGGACAGCTACAAGGCAGGCAAGCCGACTGTCATCGTTATCGAAACAATCGGTTTTGGTGACGTACAGAAGACCATTCAGAAGCCCAAAATTGCGGCATTCAAGACGCAGCTCGCGAACGATGTAGCCCAGCTCGCCCCGTCAGCATGGGCCAGTCCCGAGGACGCAAAGGGGCTCGCCAGCTTTGCTGAGGCGCCCCCCATTGACGCGAGCGGCATTGCGCGCATTGCCAAGGCCCTTCTCTTGGGCGACAAAATCGGCACGCTCGCAGGCGCCACGCTTATCAAAAACGGGCAGGTGCTACAGCTCGCAGCCAAAATCGACGCGGATTCAGCGCAGCTTCTCGCGGACCAGAGTGTCACCGCAGGCGGCGGCGCCGCAGGGAATTTTGTTTCGGATGTAGGCGCCAAACCGGGCGACACGACGAAGGACAGCGGCGGTATCGACGGCGACGCGTTGGCAGGAATTCTCATTGCGGCAGCCGTTGGCGCCGCGCTTTCGTAGGGGTTCACAATGAACATCATCAAGCTCAACACGCAGCTCAACTCCATTGCGGGCGGCGCTGCCGTTGGCGCTGGCGCGGGCTATTTCATCCTCAAGGACTGGAAAAAGGGCGCCATCATGGGCGCGCTGGTCACGGTCCTGGCCCCGACGGGCGAGGGGCTCGTTGCCAAGGTCATGCCCAAGGGCGCGGCGGGCGCGGCGGGTGCGGCGGGTGCGCCCGCTCTCTAGCAGATAGGCACCCTTCAGGCCGGAGGCCCATCATGTGCAGGCGCGGGATACCGTGGCCCCCAGACCAGAGGGCCGCAGCCGATACGGCGTTGCAGCTCCACCTAGTCGGGGTTGCAACGGCGAATGGCGCAATGCGGGCGCTACAGCTCCCGCCGTCGCACAATCGCGTCGAAGTGCTGGTGGAGCCTGGAAACGGGGCCGCTGCGGGTGACATTCTCGTGAGCCGAGTGGAGCGCGCAGAGGGCGAGACCGTCCGCGCGCTTGCGGCGACCGTTGCTTTTGCGGCGGCGGGCGCTCGCACGGTTCTCGAGGTGGCCCCAGGGGCCCAGCTCTCGTTCGCCGCTACCGCCATCGCAGGCGGCGACCTTGCGGTCATTGCGGCGAGCTGGGCGGAGTGGTAGCGATGGCAGACCCAGCGCAGGCGAGCGGCGTTGCCTCGATGATGCAAGGCCCGTTGGGCCCTTGGGTTGCCATTTTGCTCGCCCCAGCCATTGCGGCGGGATGGGGCGCGGACCAAGCCGTTGAGCGCGCGGGCGCGACGCGGGGCGCTATTGAGGCTGCTATCGCGGAGCAAATCCGGCCCGTGCGCGCAGAGCAAGCTGACGCCGCATCAGAGCGCAGGCGCAACGCCCGCGCGCTCGCAGAGCTGCGAGAGGACGTGCGGAGCATCGCGACGGCGCTGCGGCCAGGGCGCGCGACCATCCCAGGCCCATTGCCGGAGGTAGTACCGTGAACGGCATTCCAGACGGCGCATTTCTGGCCGCGTGGTCTACAGTCCTTGCCACGTCGGGGGGCAAGCCTCCCGCCGATGGCGCCGCAATTTTGCAGCTCCGCTTGGCGCTTGAGCTTGCTCTCTCAAAAGAGGCGGCGTGTCTCATTGCTACCTACATCGGGACAGGCAGGAAGGCGTCGAACATCGATTCCGTTGAGGGCGTCTATTCTGCGGAAAAAGACTGCGGCACCACGGGCTTTCTTGGCATCGGCGCCACGACCGTTGAGGACGCCTACGACGAAGCAAAGACCGCGCTTGCAGCCGTCCCGGGCGCTTATGATGCGCTGGTGGAGTGGGGGAGCGGCAAGGCGCTGGTCGCGGTGGCAGGGGCCAAAAAGAGCTACGCAGAGGACGCGGACAAGCTCAATCAAAAAATCGTGTCGACAGCGACAACGGGCGCCGGCGTCTACATCATCGGCGCCATCGCCGCGTTTCTCGTGCTGAAGGCGGTAGGCTAGTGGACTGGTACAGGGCTGCGGCCCTTGCAGCCGAAATAGCGGCACGGGCGTTCGGGCATACCGCGCGCGCGGCAGAGGCGTGTCAATGCCGCTGCGAGGAAGCGGCAGACCGAATAGAGGCGCTTCTCGAGGATGTCCCGGCCCCAGCTCCGGCCCCGGCCCCGGCCCCGGCCCGCAAGGAGCCCCGCGCGCGCAAGCCCAAGGGGGGCGCCTAATGCCGCAGCCGGTCCCAGGTTCGACGCTTGGCATTGACGTGTCCCACTGGCAGGGAGACATCAACTGGCAAGAGGTCAAGGCGGCGGGCGCCGTCAAGTGGGCCTATGCCAAGGCGTCAACGGGCGAGACGGGGCGCGATAAGCGATGGGTCCAAAACGCGGTCGACGCGACCAAGGCGGGCATTCCCATCGGGGCCTACCACTGGACGCGACCGGGCTACAATTCGCCAGCGAAAGAGGCGGCGAATTTTGTAGGGGCCATCAAGGCCGCTCGCGACGCGGGCGCGTCGGTCGGGCTCGCCCCGATGATAGACCTTGAGGAAAAACCGAAGGCCGGAACGTCCAAGGGCGCCACGCTCGCCTATGTCCGCGAGCTGGCAGACGCGATTGAAAGCCTCGGGGAACCTCGACCGATTCTGTACGTTGGTACCAACTATTCGGGCGTGTACCTGCCAGATGGTGCAGACGTTGGGATGGCGGTATGGGTGCCGCAATACAACGTCCCATCCGGCAACTACGGCCCCGACGTGAAGGGCCCCAAGTGGACGAACGCCATCACCGGCGACTGGTCGGTCTGGCAATACAGCTCCAAGGGTAGCGTGCCGGGCATCAAGGGCAGCGTCGATATGAACGCGCTCCGGCCCGGTCACGAGGGCGCCATTGGGCTTGGATGGGCCGGATGGGCCCCAGGCGGGGCGCTTGCCCTTCTCGGGCTCGCAGGCGCGGCGTGGTGGGCACGTCGCAAGGGATGGCTAGGATGAGACGCATCAACGTCAAGGCCCACACCCGAAGGGCCCCGCCCAAGCGCAGCTCGAGCCCGAAGCGCAGCTCGAGCCCGAAGCGCAGCTCGAGCCCGAAGCGCACCTCGAGCCCGAAGCGCACCTCGAGCCCGAAGGGCGGCTCGAGCCCGAAGGGCGGCTCGAGCCCGAAGGGCGCGCAGGGCGACTTGTGGAGCTGACAGCGGCAGCAGCGGCGGCAGGGCTTCTAGTCGCGCTACAGCTCGCGGAGATGCACGAGGCGTGCAAGCCCCGGGCGGGGCGACGCGAGCGCAGGGCGCGGAGGGCGAGGCGCCGCGCGCGTAGGCGCGTCGCGTAGCTAGGCGCGCGGACCAGGCGCGCAACACACCAACAGTAAAGGGATAACGACGGGTGGGCGACGCAAGTGCGCGGTTTCGTTGGATTCCGCGGCGGCGGCGGCGGCGCTCCCTCCCCGCTCCTTTGTG
>Ga0208160_1001453_pt1 | contig 10013 bp, 11 predicted proteins | sample CB_VirMetaG_FD_184536 | JGI IMG/M metagenome (GOLD analysis project Ga0208160, IMG submission 184536) | Freshwater to marine saline gradient viral communities from Chesapeake Bay - CB_1504_1 Viral MetaG (SPAdes) (version 4) | ecosystem: Environmental > Aquatic > Marine > Coastal | place: USA... | reverse complement strand
GTATCGCGGTAGTTGGTATCGCTAAAAAATTATTTTTTAGTACCACCAAAAGTTACGCGACTCTGTCGATCACTATCGATCGGCATACTTGGGTGCTGTTCCTTCATGAGATCGTTATTTACTGCTTCTTCTCGATCTTGTGTTTGCTTATTGTAATAAGCTTCTCGAGATTTTGCGAGCTCTTCCGGTATCCTTGCCAGCACAAGGCCGCCAACTCCAATCACTCCTGCGTATTTACCTTCTTTAACAGTTGCATAAGCTTGCTCCGGATATTCATCTCCTCTTACGAGTTCCCATCCGGATCTAAGTTTACCTGACATGTTCTTTGTATCGTCCATGCCCAAAACTTCAGTTCTTATCCATCTGTGTCTGAAACCATCAGGCGCAGGCGGTGCATCTAAAGATGACGGGGGAGTCCAGGTTGTTGGTCTCTTTTCAGAAACTCTTGACTGACTCGCACGAGGGGTCTTGTTTAGTTTATCGTTTTCCATATGCTTAAACCTCCTTCATGTATTTTTTTTGTTTTGCATAATCTTCTAATGACACTCCTAATTTTTTGGCGATAGCAACTTCAGAAGGGGTGAGACTGATAGTTTTGCGACTTTGTTTTACACTTCGCGTCGCCGACGCTACTGTCTGTGTAGGCTTTGTCGATTCACCTTTTATATTTATATCATTAGTCTTATCAAATTTATGCGGAAATTCAAGTCTCATTCTTTTATCAATTTCAGCATAATATTCATCAGATTTAGGATCATATCCTTCCTCATCAACTAGTGTTTTGTGTAAATCAAAAGCCGTATAAGTCATAGCTTTATCAGTACCAAACCATCTATTATTAGTTGCCCAAGACTCTGCTTTTGGATCTACTTCTCTAACAGGTTCTGGTTGTCTAGGTTGATAAGTTGGAATTACGGTCTCATTTCTAACAGCTTTTTGTTCTTCTGCTATTTGAGAAAGTTCCTGTAATCTAACTTCTTCATAACCCAATCGTGATATTTCTTTTTGAATATCTACTTCAGCATTAACATCGCCAGCCTCTCTAGCTTGAGCTAGTTTAGACTTTTGTGCATCTAAAAGGGATTGGATTTTACTTTGTCTATCTTTCATAGACGATGTTTCTAAAGAAGAGTATCTTTTTGATACTTCTTCCGCTCTCTGTTTTTGCAATCTTGCAAATTCAATGGCTTCATCTCTTTGTCTTTGAGCTTCTCGCCACTTGCCAGTTAACTTAGCTATTCTTCTTTGAACATCTTTACTATAGTTTTCTAATTCTTTATCTTTCGATTCTTTCTGATCGTCTTCACTTTGCTCCTCGCTGCTCGCTTCTTGCGGCTCGGGGCTAGTGTCTTGCTCCTTAGTTTCAACTTGTTCTTCAGTTTGAACATCGTCGTTTAATTCGACTTCTTGTCCTGGACCTGAAGTATCAATGTCAACCATAGGAACATCTCTTTTTGTTTCTTCTTGCATAGTTTCCTCCTATGTTATATGTGATGCAACACAGATTCTGGATCTTTGATAGTACCCAAAACCTCGTCGTCGTTTAAGATACGGACTTCTCCGCCTTCTATTGGTAAACGTGATCCTGCATATCTTGCAAAAATCACCCAATCTTTTTCTTTACACCAAGGGCCACTTGGAAACTTATCTTTATCTTTGTAAGCTTCTGGGCCTATCTTTAGAACATAACCACAGTTCACTGCAATTCTTAATCTGTCTAAAGTTTCTTGTGCAACAATAATTCCACCTTTAGTTTTATCTTTAGGTGTAAAAGGTAAAACTAATAATCTCCAACCCGTTGGTGTAGGTAATTGATCTTGAATTGAATCCACATTAGTTTCATCAATTCTTTTACGTTGTTCTAGTTTATCTTGTTCTTTATATTTTTCTTCCAATGCAAATTTAGTCTTCGGAACTTCCTTTGAACCGGATGATGTTTGACTCATCTCTTTCAGTATCATCTTTTTTATCCTCCTTTGGATTTAGCAGGTTTGATATTTCCTGATCTATTAATTGTAAGGCATGCGCCTGTCCTAAAAGATATTTATATTGTTCTATATCTTTTACTCCACCAGCAACCATGGTTTCACCAATCGACTGATAAGAATCTCTTATACGTTTTCTAATTGTTGGAATAAATGTTTCGAGTGTGTAGTGTTCTGCCATTTAGCAATTCCATTTTCTAAGACTTTTATTAATCCTAGAATCGGGATCGCGTGCAGTTTTTGCAGATGTTAATCTTTTTTTCATACCTGTCATACGTGCGCAGAACGATTTTCTACGATTAGCAGCCTTAGAACCTTTCTTTAATTTAGACGGTTTCGTTGTTACAGCTGTACTTAATTTAGATCCAGGATTAGCCGCTCTATAAGATGCAATCCCTTTTCTATTTAAACCACCGCTAGGTGATTTACCTTCTTTTCTTTGCCATGCAGCAGTTCGTGCCATTATTAACCTTGTGATCTTTTTATAGCTTTTGCTGTTGGTGCGCCTTTAGTTCCCGGTCTTCTCATCTTTTCACCTGAACCTGCAGCGATTCTTTTTTTCTTTTGCTGGATATTATACCAAAGACCTTTCTTTGCCATTTTTCCAGATTTTGTTTTATGATATTTACTAGTCATTATTTTTTTCCGAATTTTTTAACTTCCGGTCTTACTGCGCCGAATCCAGTTAGTTGAGCATGATTAGTAACTCCACCATCCATCATCTTTGCTCTGCCACCTTCTTTGTAGCCCATAATTTTTTTAGCTACATCAGGTCTTTCCTCTGCTAAAGCATTCATACCTTTTGAAGGGTATTTTCCTTTTTTATTTTTTTCCATAATTAGCTCGCTGTGTTTTTTACTTTTTTAGATTTTGAAAAAGCAATATTTTTCTTTTCCTGAGGAGATACATTGCCTTTTACAGCTTCTGTTCCTTTTTCAGGGTTGCCTTTTATGAATCCAAAACCAGGCACTTGTTTGTTAAATCTTTTATTTGCCATTATTTTTTCCTCCGTTAGTTTTGATAATGTCCGTTGCTTTGATTCCGTATATCGCTGCAACGACTGAAATCCAAAGACCGGTTATCCACCAAGGCATAGCAGATAATTTCTCAAAATACAAGTCAAGTTTGGCTTCAATCTCTTTGTCTTCAGCAAAAACTGCGTACGCTAAGACCGCCAATGGACTTGACAAGACTAAAAGTACAAATTCGTCCTTCCAGTCGCCTTTTTGATTTTGAGAAATCTGTCCACTGTACTCAATTTCTCCGCGTTTCATCTTTTCAGCATGAACAATTCGTGCTTCAGACATAATTATTTCAGATTTTTTCTTATTTTTGTAAATTTCAGCACCAGTTTTAAGTGCAGTGCCTATTATTGACCATGGAAACATAATTAATTCCTTTGATTTCTTAATTTAGCAGCTAAAATTGTTTTTTCAATCGAAGTATCAGCTCTTAATTGTGCTAAATCTTCATTTTGTTGTAATTTTTCATCAGTTTGCATCTGATTCATCATTGCTTTCATCTTATTTAGGTTAATTTGCTCGTCATCAACCTTTTTCTTACGTGCATTTTCTTGTGCTCGAATGTCTAACTCTCTTGCTCGTAGTTTTGCAATAGGATCATTGTCAAATTGTGACGTAATTTCTTTTTCTTCCTTCATAAATTCTTCCATCATCTCTGCAATTAACACAGCTTTTCTAGCTTCAATCTTTTCTGACAACATTCTAGCTTGAATTTGCATTTGTTGAGCCATTTGTGGGTTCTGTTGCATCATCATTTGCATTTGTTGAAGCTGTTGTATTTCATTTTTAAATTCTATTTCAACTTGTTCTTGAGCCATTAATGAAATGTGTTCAAAAATATTTTTTTCTAAACTTGCCATAACAATTGGATTGTTTCTTGCCATGTTTGTTGCCATAAAATTTAAATGTGCCGTCATGTGTGCTCTATGATCTTGACCAGGAAAAGCTTGGTACGGTTTCCCTGCTAAAGCATCGATGTGTTCTAAAGCAGGGTCCTTTGGTTGTGGTGGTTGTGGTCTAATTAAAACAGTGTCAACATCTTTGACACCAATCGCTTCATACATGTTTCTGTATGCTTGATACAAATTATGCATTTGGGGATTTGACATTGCCAGTTGCAGTTCTGTTTGCGCTAAAGAAATACGCTGTGTCTGTGAGAAAATGTTAGGGTCAGCAACTGGCAGTATATCCACTCTATCATCAAAGTCTGATTGTTTAATCATTTTTTGACCCCCAACTACATCGTATGGATATTCTGCAGGTAAGTATAATCTAAATACTCTTGATAAAATTCTAAATTCATTTTTTAATGCTGCGTAAATTCTTTTATGAATAGCAGACATTGTTCTACTACCTCTTTCAAGCAATGCTACAGTCGTGCCCACAGCTGCTTGTTGATTCCCATCCCCTACTTGCAGGTCCGCTATGGAAGCGAATCTTTGTCCTGCATTTACCACGACTCCCATAAGTTGTAATAAGGTTTGAGAAGGCTCTTTAAATGGAAGAGTCATAAAAGCATCTCTTATGTTTCCTCCTGGAGCATCTACATCTCTGAATTCACCAGGTTGTATTGCTTGTGCATCATCTCGAATTCTGATTCCTCTTTGTTTGAAACCAGCCGGTAAGTTAGATAATGTTCCGGCATCTAATAATTGTCTTAATGCTGAAGTTGCAGTTCTTGATAATCCACCAATCATGTGGATTAAACCAAAACCATAAAAACCTAAACCAGGTAAAAATTTGAAATGTACAAAGTATTGTATCTTAGATTTTTTTGGATCGTTTTGTTCGTAGTTTCTTCTAATAGATAATATCTCTCTAGAATTTTCTTCAATGGTTACAATGTAAGGTAGTTTAATTCCTGTTGGTTCACCATCAGCACCAATATCTTCAAATCCTTCTAAGTCTAAATTAACATGACATTCTAACAAAGTAAAAACATCATCATCTCTTCCAGTTTTAACTGTGCCTTCTAATTCTAATTCTTTTTTCTCAACTTCAGTTAAGTTATCATGACCCGCTTTTAATTCTACATCTCTGTAAAAACCTGCGACTTGTTGTTTTCTTAATTCGTTTTCAGAAATTTTAATTCGATGAATAATTGCTTCCGCATCATCTAATGAGGTAGCTGTGTACGGAACAATTAAATCATCTGCTGGAACAAACTTAGATACTGCTCGTTCCAATAAATCATCATAATAAACTTTTTTAAATGAAGAACCTGCAAGAGGTAAATAGAATAACATTTGATCAAACTCTGGTTCGTATTCTTTCATCTGATCCATCAACTGATAGTTCATGAAATCTTTTACACGATTTGCTTGTTGAGTTTTTTCTGGAGTTTGAACTCCAATGATTTGAGTTCTTACTGGTCCAGTGGCTGGGAGTAACTCTTTATAAGCCAACGCCTGAAACTGAGTAACTGCTTCAGCAAGTACCGGATGAGTGGCACCCGAAGCACCGGCGAACGGTTCCGTCCTGTTTTCATATTTAAATCCCAATAGTTCTAATCCTTGAGTATAAGATTTTTCCCAATCTTTTCTAGAACTTTTATAGTCTTGATAATTTTGATATAGTGTTGAAGATAAATAACCTAACTCTCTTTCATCTACAAAATCAGCTAAGTTAGCATTAAAGTCTGTTGCTTGTGATTGTATTAATGATTCTGGATCAAAGTTAACATCAACCGACCCGTCTTCCATTTCAGTAATTTGAGTTTCACCGGGTTCTACCTTTTCAATTTCTTCAATCATTTCAACTGCGATATCGTCAGTTGTTTCTTCAGGTTGAACTTTTATGTTTGGTAAAGCTTTGTCTATCTCTGCCATTATTTTTTTCTCCAGATTGTTTGACTGTTTTAACAGTATTATACGAAATATTCAAGCCCTGTGAACTAGGGCCTCTTTTAGGTGGTGGGCCACTCTTTTTACCTTTAGAATACATTATTTAATTCCTAGTTTCTTTTTAAAATCTGGAGATAATCTATTTACATCATAACCCATATCTTCCAGTTCTTTTATAGAAACATTTTCAAAACCAATGGTATCTTCAATCAAATCATCAATGCCTTCTATACCTTCGTCAATATCTTTCATCCTACCGTCAAAATCTGATCTAACTGTATATTCATCATATTGATCAGGAACGCTTCCGGTTGTTTCATCTATTTTACCTTTAGTCAAAGTTAGTTCTTGTTCTTTGTATCCAGGAAAATCAGGATCTCCTTTTATAACTTTAAGTCTTGTATCCCCTGTATTTAAATCTTCTATTAATTCATAATCTGCATCGGATGTTCTATAATTATAAACTTGTTCTCTTTCCTGAGTTGCAAATCTCTTACTTACATCATCTCCATACTGTTTTATTTTTTCTACCATTTTAAAAAAATAAGGTGGTATACCTTTTACTGCTTCTACTGCAGCTGGAGCTGCTTTAGTTAAAGGTTTAGCTAAATTAAAATATTTACCAATTACAGGAACTGCTGCAAGTGCACCCATAATTTTCATAAACTTTCTTTTACTTGGATCAGGTGGAGTTCCATCTGCAAAACCTACACGGCCACCACTAGCTAAAAATTGTTGCGGTATTTCTTGTGGTTGAAATCTTTCGCCTAACATTAAATCTTTTAAACTTTCAAAACTGCTAGCTCTTCCTTCAGCTCTTTCAGCTTCTTCTTGTTGTCTTTCAAGTTCAACTCTTTTTAAACCTTCTTCATATTCTTTTAATGCTTCTTCTAAAGACATTTTAGATTCTACTCTTGGAGTTTGAAAATCAGTATCTAAACCAGAAAAGTCTTGTGCAATTTGTTCATCCATCTCAGCTTGTTTAACTACTGATCGTGCTTCTCTTTCTTCAGGAGATAATGCAAAAATATCTTTAGTACCACCAATTAAATCTGTACCAATTAAATTTCTCTCTAGAGTTTCTAAAACTGTTTTACCAGATTTAAAATCATTATACATTCCTGAAATAATTAAAGGAGTTACAACAATTCCTAAACCTTTTAATGCTGCAGTGAAATATCTTTTTGATCTAATATCGTCTGGAAGATTTTTTAAACTATCTTTAATTTCTTCTAATCCAGGAATTAAAACTCCTCTTAGTTTATTTAACCTGTCAAACATTTCTCTTGTTATGGCAGACTCTGGTCTATTTATTTCACTTGCAAATTTTAAACCTGGAATAGATTCTTTAAGTTGTGCTACTTTTGATATCGGATTTATATCTGATAACAATTCATCAGGTATTTTCATTTTTTTAAGAGTGTTGTAAATAGTTGGGAATTGACCTGTTGCTCTATTGACTCCAACTCCTGGTGCTGCTCCTATTCTTCCTACATCAGTTAATTCTACTCTAATACCTTGTTGATCTAAAAAATTAGAAACCTTATTTAATATTTCTTGATTACCTTCAAATCTACCACCTTTTCTAAAATACTTATCAACTTGTCCTTCAATAAATGCTCCATTAAATTGCTTAGGTGTAATATTTAAATTAACTGGAAATCTTGTACTTTGTTGTTGTGACTTAATAGGTTTAATATCAAAGACATCAAAGATGTCTTTATTTTTTGCTTTTTCTACATAGTAAGAATCAGGTCTTGTATTATAAATAAGGTTTCCTTCTTTATCTAATCTAATGTCCATTAATTTTTTAATTTCTTTTCCAAAATCTGTATCGTTAATCGCATTTGGATATTCGGCAAAATAATTATTTAATCTTATTCTTTGTTTTTTAATTTTATTAAAGTCTTCTAAGTCTTGTTTACTAGCATATTTTTTAGCTTTAGATTCACTTTCTGATCTTTTAGTATATGCTGCTCTTCCTCGTTCTCTTCTTTGTTCATCAGTTAATATTCTTGGATTAGACTCACCTGCACGTTGAGCTCTAAGTTTTATATCAACTGCTCCTCTTTCTGGAAGTTTTTCATTAAAACTAATTAACTCTTCTTTCGATCTCCCTGTAATTCTAGAAAGATTTTCAAAATCACCATCATCTAACATATCCCTTATGTATTGATATGTTTTAGGATTAACTCTTCCCCCTGCAGACTGTCGTATATTTCCAGAAGGGAGTTCACGTTTTAATTGAGACTCATAAGGTTTGACTTTAAAATTTTCATAATCACCTTGTTCAATAAAACTATCTATAATTTTTTTAATATCTACTTCAGCTTTTTCTTTCGCAATTTGAGCAGCTTTATCCACACCTTTTTTATAAGATGCTTCTGCAGCAATTGTTCTGTCTTTAATTAATTGTTCTATTTCTTCTTTTGTTCCGTATTGAACTCCTCTAAATCTAGGATTTCCATAATCTTGTTTGTATGGAAATTTAACTGAGTATTGTCCTTTTGGATGATTAACTAATTCAGATTTGTAAAACCCTTCTCTCGTTCCTAAATCATTTCCTTCTATGACTCCACCACCAATTGCAAACGTGTCTCTAGCTCCTAGCTGCGCGTCGCTAGGATCTGGTAGCGAGGAATCGTAGATTACAAATTTACCGTCCAAATATTTTTTAGGACGCATAGCTAGTTTATATTTACCTATGTCCATTTAAAATCCTGATAAATAACTTAAGCCGCCTCCAGCTTGTTTAGTTCTATCTGTTGCTTTTTTAAATATAGCTAAAATTTCATCAGGTGATTTACCTCTTCTCATTAATTCAAAAGCTTGCTCTATTGTAGCAATTACTTCTGCTTTTTTTTGTGAGTCTGTTTCCTCTACTATCGAAGTTAATAAATTTTCATCAATACCTGGATACTTCATTTTCAATTCAAAACGTTCTGCAGCTTTAGGTGTTAATTTTGCCATTTCATCTAATTCTTTTTTTATCTCTGGAGTTACACCATAAGCTTCATCAACATCATTTAAAGTTTTATCTACAGTTTCTTTTACAGGGGACGGTTTAGGTTTATTTTTTAATCCTGCTAGAAGAGGTTTTTTTAATTCGTCATATGCCATACCGTAAGCATCTAAAACATCGTATTGATCAAGTGTATCTCTATCAATATTTAAATCTTCTAACATATTATCAACAGCCATGTCGGCATCTAATTTTGGATCACCAGATGGAATTAAATCATCGACTGCTTTTTTAATTTCGTCTTTTAAAGACTTACCAGCTTTTTGTAAAAGTTGAATTAGTTTTAATCCAGAACCGTAAGCGTAACCTACACGGCCGCCTGATGCTAGACCATAATTTAATCTAATCATTTTTTCATACTCAGGTGTCATGTTTAAATCTGCTATCTTACTAAAATCTGTTCCATTATATTCATAGTAACCAGGACCAGTAACTGCATAAGGATGATTTGCTGGTAATTTAACTAATTGTGAAGTAGGTGTTCCACGACCTGCTGCTGCATAATCTTTTAAAAGTTGATCATCACCTGTGTAGGTTCCATATCTGTCAAAGTCAGGCATTACACTAGTTAATAACTGACCTTGATTTGGTCCGGTAGTTAAAAGTTCATTTAAAAAAGCTTCTTGAATTCCGGCTCTTGGATCTGTTTTTGCTGCGCCTGCAACATCTGCCATTGTTGGTCTATCAATTATAGGTGCATCTTCAATTTTACCAATTAAACTTCTAGATCCATCAGCATTGATTCTGTATTTATAATCACCTTCTGTAATAATTGTATCAGGTGATCCTTGTGGCATGGCTGATGGTTGTTGATTAATTATATTTTCATATTTTGATTTTAAATCATCTGAAATAAGACCCATTCCACCTTTGACATTTCTGTAAACATCACCTGGTATATCACTAAAAGCTTGATCACCTTTTAAAGATTGAACTACATTATAAGCAGTGCTTCCAAGTAAATTACCTATACCACCCATTATTGGATTTCCAGCTGCCATAGTTTGTGTTACATCATAACCACCTAATTCATTATACTGTTCTGGAGTTATTTCTCCACTTGCAACTGCATTTTTTAATAATTGATTTTGATCAAAATGTTTTTGTGTATTTAAAAAACCAAGATTTTGAAAAGGGTTTT
>Ga0208160_1001442_pt1 | contig 10093 bp, 21 predicted proteins | sample CB_VirMetaG_FD_184536 | JGI IMG/M metagenome (GOLD analysis project Ga0208160, IMG submission 184536) | Freshwater to marine saline gradient viral communities from Chesapeake Bay - CB_1504_1 Viral MetaG (SPAdes) (version 4) | ecosystem: Environmental > Aquatic > Marine > Coastal | place: USA... | reverse complement strand
GGAATCAAGTCCGGGAGTAAATAAATGAAGTACAAGCATAGCTATTACAAAGTGCCAGGTGTGAATTTTGAAAAACATTTTCTCGTAGGCTATGTATGGCATGTGCGAGGTAGCACGGGCAATACCTATGAAGTAGAACTGATGCCACAGGGATTTGACTGTAGTTGTATAGGCTTCGCTCATCACGGTAAATGTAAACACATTAAAGAAGTGTGCGACCATGTTTTTGCGGATCGTGTACCAGAATATCGCTATGTCTGAAAATCTGCACGACGAGCAGTGTTTAACTACTATAGAAAATCCGAGTATGATGATACCATGGTATCTCATGGCTAGTTATGCGTACTATGTTGAAGATGATCCTATTTTAAGTGATGGATTATTTGACGCCCTAGCTAAACGTATGTTAGAATGTTGGAACAGTCTAGAACATTTCCACAAGCATTTAATCACAGAAGATGATCTCAAAGCCGGAACTTTGCTTAATCGTGATTTTCCAAGTCGTGTGGTTTATGCTGTGAAAAATCTACGTTCTGGTAAATAGCATAACTTGCCATGGAGATCTATTAATGTCCTCTACCTCTGTAGATTTTATTGTTGTACGAGCCACACACGACCTATTAGAAGAAATAAAGTTAGATTTAGCAAGCTATCCCTGGGATGATAAAGAAGAATGCTTAAAAAACAAACAGATTGTAGCAGAATATCTGGATTTTAGATACCGGTTAGGGCAAAAAAAGATAGCTCAAAACGGTTAATTTTTTTTTAAAATACCGTATACTAAATACTAGTGCAGAAAAGAGCCACTTTAAAAAACCGGGTGTTTATCCGGCGAACACGGAACTTTTTTACTGTTGAGGAGCAAGCAGTGGGCAGATATAATAAGTTAGAAACATTTGTTAGATCTGATGGATTGTTTGATGAGTCTTATAAAACTAAACCAAAGCAGGTTAACTATACCTACGATCTCATAAACAAATATATTTTTGATGGTGCCTTAACAAAACCCGAAATCATAATCAAACGTCCGCGCGGTTACTGGGGAATGTGTGAGGGCTTGTTTGACAACGACGATGAACTGTTCTTTACAAACGCTATTTTCCTCAGTGATAATTTTCCATACAAGGCAATGATGATTTCTGCGCTTGCCCATGAAATGGTTCATCAATGGCAGTGGGATATACTCAGCAATCAACGATATCAGAAAGGTAAATTACCTATAATGAGTCATGGCCCTAGTTTCCTAAAGTGGAGAAAACCATTATCTGAGTATTTTATTCCTCTTAGAGCAACAATGTAATTTTCTAAAACGGTTGACTTTTTATCTAATTTACGGTAACATATAACTATACACAGAGGGGGTAAGTTATGACTCAACCAATCGACACGTTTAATTATGGTATTGATATACGAGACAGTGATTGTGGCTCCGCAACATGGTTAGTTGTGTTTGATTACTCAAAGGAGGTCGTTGTTGACATATTTGAGGCAGAGTTCCTCGATGATATCGTTCCTGCGTTCGAATCTAAATATGGAAACATTGATAACTTTCGTGAGCCAAAATATCTAAATTAGTTAAGCGGAAGTGGCGAAATTGGTGAAATGTTTTAACTTAAAATATGCGTCAATGCATAAATACTTCAACCGGAGTATATTATGCATAAACAAGACCGCAAAGAGTTATACAAGAATCTTCCGCAAGAAACTAAAGATCGTATGAATTGGGCAAAGGGTAAAATCCTTACACCAAACGAAGAAGTTTTTAAAGAAGGATCACACTATTCTAACGAGATGGTTAAACAAAGAATTGTTTCACAAGGACTGTTAGAATACAAGTGTATAAAATGCAGTATTGACGAATGGCAAGGAGAAACGATCGTTCTAGATCTTGATCACATCAATGGTGATAACTTAGATAATCGTTTAGAAAATCTTAGATTTTTATGCCCTAACTGCCACAGTCAAACAGACACATACAAAGGTAGAAACAAGAATACAGGAAAAGTTAAAGTCTCAGATCAAGAATTGTTGGCTGCACACAAAAAATGTAGCAACATAAGACAAACATTGATCGAAGTAGGGTTAGCACCAAAAGGTGGCAACTACGAGAGACTTAAAAAGTTATTGCGAGAGTGATGGAATGGTATACGTAGCGGGCTTAAAACCCGCCGCCGAAAGGCTTGAGGGTTCGAATCCCTCCTCTCGCACCAAATTTTTTGTAATGACATGATCAAACTTAATCAGAAACTGCCCGAACAATTAGGAATTGCTGTCAGTGGTGGTGTTGATAGCATGGCTGCTCTTGACTTTGTTCGCCGGAAACACACCGTAACTGCATACTTCTTTGACCATGACACGCCTACTAGCAAAGCGGGGTTAAAGGTGGTAAGACACTACTGCGATAATAGCGGCATTCCGGTTAAGGTGGGTACATATACACGTGATAAAAACCCAAAAGAAAGCCTAGAAGAATATTGGCGGGATCAGCGATATGCTTGGTTGAATCAGCAGCCTGATAAGATTATTACTGCCCACCATCTAGATGATTGTGTTGAAACCTGGATCTGGGGATCGCTTAACGGTAATCCTAGACTGCCAAAAGCCCAGATTAAAAATATTATTCGACCTTTTCTAGCAACAACAAAGCAAGATCTGGTTGACTGGTGTAAAAAAAATAGTATACTATACTATGAAGACGCTACAAACACAGACACTAGATTTACCCGTAACTACATTAGGTATGAACTTATGCCACATGCCTTAAAAGTAAATCCGGGATTGGCAAAAGTTGTAAAGAAAAAGTTAGTAAAGGAATATAGGTCCTATAGCTCAATTGGTTAGAGCACCCGACTCATAATCGGTAGGTTCTCAGTTCAAGTCTGAGTAGGACCACCAAAATTTGACCCTTTCGTCTAGAGGCCTAGGACATCACCCTTTCACGGTGAGAACACGAGTTCGAATCTCGTAGGGGTCGCCAAAATATGCGGGTATCGTATAAGGGCTATTACCCAAGTCTTCCAAACTTGAGATGTCAGTTCGAGTCTGACTATCCGCTCCAACTTTATATTATGTAAACTAAATATTTTTGCGATGATTGGTCTCAGGTCATTAGTTTTAAATGCAAATTATATGCCTATTAGCATATTCCCCCTACAAACCATTCCTGTAGAGGACGCTATCACACGAGTGTTTAACAACAAATATCAGGTGGTATTTGATTACCCGAGGAAAATCCTGCATCCAAACTTAGACATGAACTGGCCCGCAATAGTAGCAAGAACTAGAACAACCAATATCAAACAAGGTGTAAGGTTCGCCAGGGATAATGTTTACTACAGGGATCATGGACTTTGCCAGTACTGTGAATCAAAAATTGAATTAAAATCCAGTACATATGATCATGTTATACCTCGCAGCAAGGGTGGACTACATGTCTGGGAAAATGTTGTTACATCCTGTAGAAATTGTAACAATGCCAAAGGTAATCGGTTACCAAAAGATTCTTTTGTACCTAAACGAATGCCTTACAAGCCAACCTATTGGGAATTGGCTGCGGCTAGAAAACTTTTTCCGATATTGATAGATCACGAATCATGGAGAGAATTTCTACCAGATTGGCAAGGGGATATAATTTTAAAATCTATTTGACTTTTGTAAATAACAAGTTATAATTAACTAGAATAAAATATGATTTATGCCGGCGTGGCACAGTTGGTAGCGCAGTTGATTTGTAATCATCAGGTCGGGAGTTCGAATCTCTCCGCCGGCACCATTTTAAAAACAAGCATTATAAAGGATTCAATCTATGAAAAAACTATTAACAATTAGCGCAGTTTTAGTTCTTGGTGCTTGTGCACCTGGAAGCCTGTGGACTAACAGTGGCTCCAATGGTAATAGCGAGTATGCTTATGTTGGTTGCCATAAGGTGGTACAAAATCCAGCTAAAAACGGCGAAGTAGCTTTTGGACCGTTTGGTGTTGGTACTTGGACTTCCGGCGACCACGTATTTTTTAAACAGGTAAGCAAGGATGGCACAGTTGGCAAGGTAGCAACCGGAAAGCCCTGTGACTAATGGATATAAAAAATGGTATCAAAGGTGACCTAGATATCCTCATGGACAAGGATGATTGGGCACTTATTTTTGATCGGTTTGGTAAGATTAAAGGTATCTTTATACCTGATTCTGCCGGAGATGATCCAGTGGTACCATTTCCAATATTGGAAATTTTAAAAAATAAAGGCGTTGATATCGATGATGTTGACGAAGTGTTACTACATTGATTAAATATATCTTTGCTGTGATGGTTTTTTTGGCTGCGATGTTTACAGTCAACACCAGTTATTCTTTTGAAGTACAAGGCAGTTATAGGGTTCCGTGGCAGGTTCCAAAAAATCAAAATCTCAGGGACCCACAGCCCATTAGGGTTCCAATTATCAGCGTGGAGGAAAAGTACGAAACCGTTCTAGAGCGCATGGGAGATCTAAAATGCCAGCAAGAGTGGGTACAAAACAACCCCGTGGATTATAGAAACTTTCTAACACAGTGGTTGTTTCCAAGCACCAATAACTATTATGAACCACAGTATAATTGCTATGATACCTATGGTGTAGTAGAAAAACGTGTATTCAGTGGATGGTTGGTTACCTACATGCTCTACGACCAATACTATCAAGTTTTAATGCAGACTAGGCCAGATCCCTTTGAAAGATATCTAACAATCATGGTTAGATAACTTGACATAATCTTAGATTGTGTTACAATAAACTATTGTAAACAACCACGTGGAGTATATCATGGCTACCGTAAATAACGAACTAGATTATGCTGCTAACGAAGCTATTTTTGGTTTGCAGCTCAGTTTTAACCAGGCTGTTGATTTTGTGTGCCGCAATGCCAAAGTTGACAATAAGACAGCTAAACATGCTCTTGAAGCTGTAATGACTGGATACAAAGAGAGCAAGGTATCTAATAAGTGAATCTAAATGGGCCAAACTGTATAGTTAATAATGTTGTTGACGCTCGGGCAGAATTTAATGCCCGGGCGTTAATAGCACAAGTAGAACAACGTTTAGAAAAATATGGTGATCTGGAAAAATATGATGTTTACTGTGAATGGTTTGAAGACACTGGTCCAAACTTTGATTATGAAATATGGCTACGTGATCGCACTGACGACAGTCGCATTGGCCCTTTTGATATTAAAACCCTAATCAGGAATGATAAAATATAGCCGGCGGCCAAATAATTATGATAGCATAGTAGAATATTTGCATAATAATGTAGAACATTGCTCTCATGGCGCTAACCTTAGACCAAAAAAACTTAGTACGACAGCACAACGAGTTCTTTACGAAGGTAAAACAGGATTATGGGCCGTAGAAATGCGTGGTCCGCATATGTATGTAAGTTGTAAAGATCCTGAGTTAGAGTTATTAATAAGGTTAAAATTTTAAGGTAAGTATTATTATGGTGAGTTGGTTACGTGATCGTGCTAGCAACAGTCGCATCCCAAATTGGGATGGGAAAATGAACCAATGATTGATAAAAAAAATTTTTGTTTCCTTCCATTCGTTAGTGGCCTTGTTAGCCTTAAAGGTGATTTAAAGGTATGCTGTAAAATTGACCAAACGAAAACTGAATATAAAAATTTTAAACCTAAGAATATAAGAAAAGATGATATATTTGATTGGTGGAAAGATGACTACCATCAATATCTAAGAAATGAATTCTTAAAAGGAAACAAACCCAAAGAATGTTCTAAGTGTTGGGAAATAGAAGCTGAAGGATTTTCAAGTCTTAGACAACGTAAAAATAAAACATACAAAATTGAATGGGTTATAAAAAATTTAAAATATTTAAATAAATTACAAGAAGAAGCAAGTGATCTACCCATCGACTGGGAAATTCGTTTTACAAATTTGTGTAATTTAAAGTGTCAAATGTGTAGTGGTAATGCCAGCAGTAAATTATTGTATGAGAATAAAAAAATATTTAATTTATTAAACACAAAATTGCGTCCGGACGAGGAAGAAGAAAAGAACCTAAATCAATTGGATTACGATTTTAATGAGTACTCTTTACAACAGTTAGAAAAAATAGTTGAGCACCCACTTAAAATTATACATCTTAGAGGCGGCGAACCTTTTATGATTCCAAAAATTAAAAAGTATCTAGCCAGGCTAGTTGAAAGAAATATAGCCAAAGACATTTTAATACAATTAACTACCAATGGTACAATCTATGACAGTGAAATAGTAGAAATTTTAAAAGAATTTAAAAAAGTACAGTTAATGTGGAGTGCCGAATCAACTGAGAAACAAAACGATTACTTAAGATATCCCAGCAATTGGAATACCATTAAAAACAATATATTAAATTATAGTCAAATAAAAAATACATCAATATATGTCAGTAGTGTATTAACAAATTATAGTGTGCTATACATAGATCAAATTATAAAATTTGCACAAGAACATAACTTTAACCAGCACGTAGAAATAGCGCAAAAACCAACATATCTTTATTTTACAAATCTACCAAAAGAATTACTACAAGAAGCACACATTAAGATAAAAAATATAGATCAAACAAAGAATCTACCCGATAATTTTAATTCTATTTTGAGTTCTTTAGGAAATAAAATCAATAACTACAACGAAGACTTCGAATTATGGAATTACTTCAAGACAATTGCTATTGCTAGAGATAATTTTAGAGCTGTTAATATGAAGGAGTATATGCCAGAGTTGGCAAAATTTGTTTATGAAATATAAAAAAAATATATTTAGATTTATTGATAAGGTTAAAATTTTAGGGTAAGTATTATTATGGTGAGTTGGCTGAGTGGTCGAAAGCGGCGGTTTGCTAAACCGTTGAACGGGTATAACCGTTCCGAAGGTTCGAATCCTTCACTCACCGCCATTAATAGGGCGATTAATTCAGCGGGAGAATGCTTCGTTTACACCGAAGAAGTCGGGAGTTCAAATCTCTCATCGCCCACCATTTTTAGAGCGGGCATCGTATAATGGTTATTACGTGGCGTTGCCAACGCTAGGATAGGAGTTCGATTCTCCTTGCCCGCTCCAACAATTAAAACACACGGGGGTGTAGCGCAGTTGGTTAGCGCACTGGACTGTCACTCCAGAGGTCGCGGGTTCGAGCCCCGTCACTCCCGCCAGTTAGTTAAGGGTTCACCGCCTAATAGGTGCGCGACGAGCAATTGTGAGCTCGAGGGTCAAAAAAAATGGACAAAAAATTTGATAGAATTATTTGACATTATTAAAGGGCCAACGTATAATATACATATAGTAGTACATGATTACTATGTTGAAGTATCGATAAACAAAAGGAGATATCAATGACTTCAGTTTCGACTACAAAGCAAGATCGCGTTCTTTCTGCTCTACGCAACGGTGAAGAGCTTACTGCTGCTCAGATTGAGACACGTTTCGGTGTTGGCAATGCCCGCTCAACAGTATCAGCACTTCGTATGAAGGGCTTTGCTATCTACGCTAATGAAAGCGTAGACACCAAAGGTCGCGTTAAGACCAAGTATCGTCTAGGTACGCCAAGCCGTGCAGTTGTTGCTGCTGGCTATCGTGCCCTAGCCAATGCTTAATAGATATACCTATTAGGTAAAAACAAGAGAAAGAGAGGGAGATCTCCCTCTCTTTTTTTTAACATAAATAAACAGATGTCAAAAAACGATTATGTAGAAGCCACAGGAACCATTACTAAATTAATACCCGGTGGAAAGTTTTTAGTAAAGTTAGACCAACATAACATGGAAATTATTGGTCATTTGAGCGGCAAGATGCGTTTGAATAAGATCAATGTTTTACTCAATGACAAGGTAACGGTTGAATTGACACCCTACGATTTAACACAAGCTAGGATAACATTTAGACACAAATGATAGAACCCAACAAGGACAAGTTTGTTTGTAAAAAAACTGGCAGGATTTACGGATATGAAAACTGCACAGGGTATCTAGACCCAGATTTCGTACCTGGTTGTAAATGCAACGACGTCTGTGTATATAATGTAGTAAATAACTGTGAATGCGGACCTAAAATATTATACCACTACGGAGTTCAGTATTAATGGACATTGTTAAGTTAACAGACTCTGCTAAAAATTATATCACTACTGTAGCAAAAGCACAGGATAAATCCTATGTATGGTTTGGTGTCAATGGCGGCGGATGCAGCGGGTTTACCTATAAATGGGACTTTACAGATGAGCCAGTTGATGGGTCAGTTATAGAGTGCGGCAACGGTATAGGTCTAATTATAGATAAAATAAGTGAAATGTATGTCTTAGGTAGCACCATAGACTACGTAACAGAACTAAGTGGCAGTTTTCTAAAAGTTATTAACCCTCTTGCAAGTAGTAGTTGCGGTTGTGGGGAAAGTTTTAACGTGAAGATTTAGACTTTTGAGTTTTTACTGATTTAGACCACAAGTCGTGCCAGTGTTTACTAGCAATTCGTAGTTGATCATTGCTGGTTCTTATAAATTCCAGTTCAGCTTTTATAATGTCTATCTGATTCTCTAACAAAGATTTATTATCTTTTAATTCTAATATGTCATCAATTAAATCCATAACTCGGTCTATATGAGGACAGGTTATTGGAGGAATGGGTGGCTTGTTCATATTACATATTTTTCTATGTTTTTGATCCTATCTAGTTTGTAATCACTGCAATCAAAACTAGTAGTCTTTCCTAGCACCATTTCACTGAGTGTTAGGCCTACAGCCGGACTATGCATTAATCCTCGCCCAGTAAACCCAGTGGCAAAGAAAATATTATCTTTGCTGTCAATTATAGCATTGTTGTCAAGTGTGCTGGTATCATAGTAGCCGGCCCAGGCTCCCTCTAACCGTGCACGGTCAAATTTAGTTGGAAATCTGTGATAAAGATGTTCCCATACCGTATCCCAGCAGTTTAAATTTGGTTCTAAATCAAAACTGTCAAACTCACCATTACCATCATAGCCCACAATATATTGATTACCTTCAGGTCGTAAATAAACACCGGTAATTAGGTCCGCAACCAGCGGCAAGGTTTTTATCTGCGGATCTGCTGTGCTTACATAATATACTGTATGCTTATGACCAATAACAGGAATGCTAAAATTAAAATGCTGTGCCACTGAATTGCTCCAGCAGCCGCTACAAATTACAACAGCATCAGCTGAACCATGATCCGCCTTTGTACCATCAACATATTCAAACTTAACATTATTTTTTAAGCAGTGATCCTTGTACCACGAATGTAGACTATTTGGATCTATCCAACCCTCTGATCCATCCTGTGTAACGCATCCTCTATAAACATCATTAAAGTTCATATCAGGAAACAGAATTTTAAGTTGGTTAGATTTGAGACTTTTTGTACTGGCTCCAAGACTTTTTTGTAATTCTATGCTAGCATCATGATCCTGTACTTGGTTATGTCCAAATAACATTAGGTAGCCATTTGGTGTGAATTCAACGTTGGTCTGTGTTTTAATAAAACTAATGCTGTATCTACTGAATTCTATATTGGTTTTTGTGCTATATTGTGCCCGGCAGCCACCACAACTTCTAGCAAAACTAGCCTGATTAAATGATTTGTCTTTTTCAAACACTGTTATCCTACAATTTTTATAGGTGCTTAAATGATAAGCAGTGCTCATACCTATTATTCCGGCGCCTATAATATGTATTTCCATAAAAATATTTATGGGTTACCGCTTTCCAAAAAACCAATAAATACATTAAATTAAGGATTTTATTAATGTCAGCACCAGTCTGGGTAACACCACCGGGAACACTAGGAACAGTAGTCGAAGGCGAATTTTATCAAATACAGTTAAATGCCACCAATGCTACCACCTACGAATATCTCAGTGGCATTTTGCCCGATGGTATAAGAATTACCATATATGGACAATGCGAAGGTTTTCCAAAATGTATTGACTATATACAAGGAGTTCCTCGAGAAGTCAGTGAAGATGTTACCAATCAATTTGTCGTGCGAGCAACCAGCGAAGATGGATTAGTAGCTGATCGTGTTTTTTCCATGACCATAACTGGCCCAGATGCGCC
>Ga0208160_1001438_pt1 | contig 10101 bp, 18 predicted proteins | sample CB_VirMetaG_FD_184536 | JGI IMG/M metagenome (GOLD analysis project Ga0208160, IMG submission 184536) | Freshwater to marine saline gradient viral communities from Chesapeake Bay - CB_1504_1 Viral MetaG (SPAdes) (version 4) | ecosystem: Environmental > Aquatic > Marine > Coastal | place: USA... | reverse complement strand
GGGCGGCATGAAACGCGGGCACTGGTTCGAGGTAGAATGTGAGACGCGGGACGATGTTTATAACAGAATCGGAGCCGCTGCAAATAGTTACTGCAAGGGCCGTTATACTTTCTATAAAGCTGCCAAAAATAAATACATATTTGAAATTATCAAGGGGTAGAATCAAATGCTAAACAATTACAAGGGAAACAGCGCCCATCTTAAGGCGCTAAAACTTGCACGTATAGAGCAACATATTGCAGACGGTGTTGTGTGGCTGTCGCTGTCTTTGGGTGTTGTCGCTATGTTTACTTTCCTCAATTGGGCCATAATTGTCCGCTATGGGGCTTAAAACAATGCGAAAAACAAAAGAGCTAGTATTCAGCGGCGAACATCCGCGACTAATCACCGGAGCCAGTTACAGCATTTATGCAATCGCTTTAATAACAGGCATAAGCAGCGCCACGTTGTACCGGAGGCTAAAGGGTCGGGATGAGGTTACCGAATGGGACATTACACCGGCCCAAGAAAGGAACCCTGAGCGATACGGTAAGACAAACGCACGGGAGCGGTCACGGTTCAACAAGCTGGAGAGTGAGGCGGACAGACTTTCGTCGGCATGGTTGCGGGTTTCACTGTGTCATTCGAGGCGGTACCTAATTCAAAGTTTGCAATTGGGTACGGCATAGCGTACTGTTTTACAACATTAATCAACCAAGAGGCATACAAGATGGACGAACACGGCGATGAGCACTTAACGTGGGAGGATGAGCCACCAGCGCTTTATAACTATGAACTGGCGGAAATACTGGCGGACTATAAACGAGACCAAGAGGACGAGAGATGAACAGTTTCGAACACTTAGAAACGCGTGTAGTGCTGTGGCACCACGACCGCAATTTAATAGAGGGCAGCACAGACGCCGCACAACACACCAAGCTAGTTGAAGAGGTCCAAGAGCTAGAAACCAACATTCTACTATCGCAACCAGTAATTGACGATATCGGGGATTGCTTGGTTGTGCTGATTAACATCGCAGAACGCAACGGATTGAGCCTGTTTGATTGTCTCAGTCATGCCTATGAGGACATAAAAGACCGCAAGGGTAAAATGGTGGATGGTGTCTTTGTTAAAGAGCGCGTTTTAAGCTCTTCTGACGGCGAATACTTGAAAGGCTTTAGGGTAGGGTCAGGAGAGACTCTCGAAGAGCTTACAAGCTACGAGAAGGGCCTCAGAGCAGGTCTACTACATAAACAAGGGGGGAAAGCATGAGTTGGCTTATATTTGGGAAGTATTTATCTATAGAGTTGCGTACAGGGACGGGTTTTGACATTGAATTTTGTGACAGTCGGCCCGTGTGGACACAAAACAACCTAACAGGGGAAGTGGAGACAATGCCTTTTAAAGGTGTTATAATACTTTTACCCTGCATAATTATTTCTTGTGGTAACGTATACACATTTGAAGAGGATGATGATTGATGAGTAGTTTAACAGATAAAGAAATACTAGATTTTGTAAGAAAGAATCTAACACTAGATAAAGATGAGAACGGGAGTTACAAACTAAAAGAAATACGCTGTCTCGTTTATGGCGATATTCTTAATGATATTCACGGTTATATTTTTGGCGATGTTGTAGGCAATATTTTTGGCGATGTTGTAGGCAATGTTGAAGGCACTGTTGAAGGCGCTGTTAAAGGCACTGTTGTTGGCGATGTTGTAGGCAATGTTTTAGGCACTGTTGTTGGCGATGTTAAAGGCAATGTTTTAGGCGATGTTGGTGGAGGTGTTCTTGGCAGTGTTTTAGGCGATGTTGGTGGAGGTGTTCTTGGCCGTGTTCGGGAGAAGTAAATTATGAGTAAGATTAAAGAGCAGTTGATAGGGTATGACCACCAGAGCGAGTGGCTAGACGATAGTAGCTACGTAATGGTTAATGAGCTGGTAGAATATCAGCTCTACTGTATGACAGTATCAGAGATGCAAGCCATGGCCGCTGATAGGCTACGACAGGAATACCATGCGATGTCCTACAGCGAATTTAAACAGAAACACGACAACGCATTTGGAGAGAGACAAAATGAGTAGATGTAAAGCCTGTGACGTTATATTAACTAACGCGGAACTAAATAAAACCTACGGTAAAACAGACACAATGGTGGGGATGTGCTACGACTGTAGTAAGATTTCAACTAAAGCCTACACTGATTTTGACGCAACAGTTGACACCCAAATTGATTTTACAGTGAGTTTAGATGAATTTGAGGTTGACAGGGGGTATAACTAATGCTAGACTGAACTTATGTTATGTTCTTTAAGATTAAACATTAAAGTAACTAACTAAAGTATACCTAGGTATACTAAAGAAGATAAACAAAGTAAATTTAATAACCAACTGAAAGGTAATAACTATGTCATTAGCAACATTAGAAGGTACAGTAGCATTCGCTAACCTAACCGAGCATGAGGTCTACAACAATCAATCCACTGGTAAATTCTCTCTGGTAGTGTCTTTAGATGAAGCCACAGCAGATGAGCTAGATGCTAAGGGTGTCAAGCTGAGAGAATATGAGGGTGTCAAACAGCGTAAGTTTAGCAGCAAGTTTGACGTACCAGTACTAAACCCTGATGGGTCAGCCTTTAATGGTCGAGTGACCAGAGGCTCTAAAGTCAGGCTACTATATACAGACGGTCAGCCGCACCCTGTACACGGTATTGGTACTTACCTCAATAAGGTCAAGGTTCTGGAAGTAGCAGAGATGGAAGGCGCAGAGGACTTTTAAGGATGAAAGAAGAGTCTACCTTTGTAAAGCATGAACCATGCCCTAAGTGTGGTTCAGGCAACAACCTTGCAAGGTACTCTGATGGACACGCCCACTGTTTTACTGGTGGGTGTGGTCACTACGAGAGGGGCAACGGAACTGCCCCAGACTTTGCTGATGTAATTAAGAAACCAACAAGAGCATTTGAGATGACAGGAACTATAGCGTCAATCCCCGATAGGAAGATTTCACAGGCAATCGCAGCTAAGTTCGGTGTGACTGTAGAATTCTCCCCAGAGGGCAAGATTGTCAAGCACCACTACCCATACTACGATAAAGACACAGGTCAGGCCACAGGGACGAAGGTCAGACAAGTAGAGAACAAAGGATTTTACGCAACAGGTAACTTCGATAATGTAGGTCTATTCGGACAGCAAGCGTGTCGTGAAGGCGGTAAGTACATTACCATCACTGAGGGAGAGGCGGACGCGATGGCCGTCTCTGAGATGTTCGACGGCAAATGGCCAGTAGTATCAATCAGGTCAGGCGCTGCCGGTGCAACTAAGGATATTAAAGCAAACCTAGACTGGTTAGAGAGCTTCGATAACGTGATTGTCTGTTTTGATAACGACAAGGCGGGACAGGAAGCAGCACAGTCTGTACTGACATTATTCACACCCAATAAGGCTAAGAACGTAACACTGCCCCTGAAGGACGCAGGTGATATGTTGAAGGCCCGTAAGGTGTCAGAGTTTGTTAGTAGCTGGTGGGATGCTAAGGTATTCAGGCCCGATGGTATTGTGTCAGGCTTAGATACTTGGGATTTGCTACAGGAACAGGCTCAGACTGTTTCAATACCTTATCCGTGGACTTGTCTTAATGAGTACACTCACGGCTTTAGAGCTAAAGAGCTGGTTACTATTACTTCAGGTTCTGGCATGGGTAAGTCACAGATAGTCAGAGAGCTAGAACACTACTTGTTGAACCAGACAGGAGATAACATTGGTATCTTGGCACTGGAAGAAGATATACCCAAGACAGCACTAGGCATTATGTCTATCGAAGCCAATAAGCAGCTACACTTACCGGATGTTAAAGCAGCAGTTACCCTTGAAGAGCAGAAAGGTTACTGGGAAAAGACTATGGGTACAGGTCGTATCTATATGCTTGACCATTGGGGCAGCACCAGTGAGGATGACCTGCTAGGACGCATACGCTACATGGCTAAAGGTTTAGACTGTAAGTGGATTATCCTAGACCACCTAAGCATCGTAGTTAGTGACCAAGCTAACGGCGACGAGCGTAAGGCTATTGATAGCATTATGACTAACCTCCGTAAGATAGTTCAGGAGACAGGTGTCGGCTTGTTCTTAGTGTCTCACCTACGCCGACCATCAGGTCAGAAGGCTCACGAGGACGGCGGTAAGATTAGCTTAGGAGAGCTTAGAGGGTCAGCCAGTATTGCACAGCTAAGTGACATGGTGATTGGCTTAGAACGTGACCAGCAGCACCCAGACGCTGATATACGTAACACTACGTGTGTAAGGGTTCTAAAGAATCGGTTTGTTGGTTTGACTGGTGCAGCTTGTTACCTCTACTACGACAAAGACTCTGGTCGTATGATTGAGACAGCCTGTCCAGTAGCCGAAGATAAGGTGGATTTTTAAGCTTATGAAGAAGATAGTCTTTGACATTGAAACCAACGGGCTAGAGCCTACTCTTATATGGTGTGTTGCAGTACGTGAAGTAAGCACAGCTAAGGAGCTGGTGTTTACCAGTGAGGTTGCTTTTAAAGATTACTTTTATTCTGAGCAGATGGAAATCATAGGCCACAACATAATCGGCTATGATATACCAGCACTCAAAAAGCTTTGGAACGTAGACTTCACTGATAAGAAGGTGACCGACACACTTGTTATGTCACGCTTGGCAGAGCCATCACGCCAAGGTGGCCACTCACTAGATAGCTGGGGTGAACAATTAGGATGCCCTAAAGGAGATTATAATGATTGGCTTAATTTCTCTCAGGATATGGTGGAGTACTGTAAGCAAGACGTTAGAGTTAATGAACTGGTGTATAAGAAACTCCTCGTATCGCTTGCTGGTTTTAGAGACGAGAGCCTTGACCTTGAACATCAGGTACAGGACATTATTGCTCAACAAATCAAGAACGGTTGGCTCTTAGACCAGAGAAAAGCATTCACTCTACTAGCTAAATTAAAAGAGAAAAAGCTTGACTTAGAGGATAAGGTGCATGAGAAGTTCAAGCCTTTACCTACTTTTATAAAACAAGTATCACCGAAGGTTAAGAAGGACGGTACGTACTCCATCGTTGGCCTGAAGTTCTTAGGTGAGCAGTGGGAGACAGCAGTAGCAGACTTTAGTAGGATTGATTACCCTGAGTTTAACTTAGGTTCGCGCCAGCAAATAGGCCGATACCTACAGTACTTCGGGTGGAAGCCTGACACGTTTACTGAGAAGGGTCAGCCCATAGTAGATGAGTCAGTACTTAATAAAGTCAAGGGTATACCAGAGGCTGCGTTGATTGGGGAGTATCTGTTAGTGCAGAAACGTATAGCACAGATACAGAGCTGGTTAGACGCAGTACAGGATGACGGCAGAGTACATGGTTACGTAAATGCTAACGGCGCTGTAACGGGCCGTATGACACACTCAAGCCCAAACATGGGTCAAGTACCAGCAGTCTACTCGCCTTATGGCCGTGAATGTAGAGATGTCTGGACTGTACCAGAGGGTTACAAGTTGGTAGGTGTGGATGCCAGCGGCTTAGAGTTGCGTATGTTAGCTCACTATATGAACGACGAAGGATATACAAATGAAATACTCAATGGAGATATTCACACGACAAACCAGTTGGCTGCGAGCCTTGCAACTAGAGACCAAGCAAAGACTTTCATCTACGCTTTCCTATACGGCGCAGGAGATTCAAAAATCGGAAGCATCGTTGCTGGAACTGCAAAACACGGTAAAAGACTTAAAGAAGAGTTCCTTAGAAATACGCCAGCTCTTGGAAGACTACGAGAACAGGTTGCAGTGGCATCTGGAAGAGGTTATGTTTTTGGATTGGATGGAAGACGAGTGGCAATCCGGTCAGAACATGCTGCGTTAAACAGCTTACTACAATCAGCAGGGGCTATAGTTATGAAGAAAGCCTTATGTTTACTGGTAGAGTACGCTAACCTTCATAAAATAGACTATAAAATAATAGGGAATATACATGATGAAATCCAGACAGAAGTTAAAGCGAAAGATGCAGAAAGGTTTGGCCGCTTGGCAACGGCTTGTATTGAAGCTGCCGGACTTCACTACAAACTCAACTGTCCCCTCGCAGGGGAATACAAAATCGGGGATAGCTGGGCAGACACCCACTAAGGAGTCGGATAGGAGCAGAGAGAACCAGACAAGGATGTACGTAAACGGTAAGAGATACAGAGTGGGTAACCCTAAACACCCTCACTACGAACTATACAAGAAGTACGGCATCGACGCAGTACTTGAGGTCATGGGTTTGGTTGAGGATAAACAACAGGACGCATTTCCTTGGGGCAGTGTATTCTTTCTCGCAGCCATTACAGGTTTTATTTTATTCACCACGATGAGGAGCTAAAATGTGGATACTACCAAAGAACTACCCACTGTCATCGCATTTTGTGCGGGATATGGTGGAATCGAAAGAGGACTTGACCTTGCCGGGGTTGAACATAGAGTCATCGCTTATGTTGAAATCGAAGCCTTCGCCATTGCGAACTTGGTTTCGAAGATGGAAGCCGGACTCTTACCTCCCGCACCTATTTACACGGATATTAAAACCTTCCCAGCGGAAATCTTTCGAGGAAAAGTTAGCATCCTCACTGGAGGATACCCATGTCAACCTTTCTCATCAGCAGGAAAGCGACTTGGAGAAGACGACCCCAGACACTTATGGCCGCATATCAGGCGACACATCGAAGCAATTAGACCTGTTCAGTGCTTCTTCGAAAATGTCGAAGGACACGTCTCGCTTGGACTCTCTACAGTTGTCAGCGACTTGGAAGAAGACGGTTATCGAAGCGCGTGGGGAATATTCTCAGCGCGTGAAGTCGGCGCTCCTCACCAGAGAAAGCGAGTCTATATCATGGCCAACTCCAACAACACAAGATTCGGACAAAGCAAACAAGCAAATGAGACACAATCATCAAAACGGCTTGACAGCGGTAGTGTTTCACAAAGAAAAAATGTGGCCTACACCGACAGCGCACTTGGGACAGGAAGGGGCGTACCCAGCGGAGTACACAAGGAACACGCCGACGTTGACAGCGGTAGCAACGCAAGCAGAGGGCTTGCCACATTCAAGTGGCCGACTGAACCCAGAGTGGGTAGAGTGGTTGATGGGGGTTCCTACAGGGTGGACAGACTTAGAATGTTGGGTAACGGAGTAGTTCCTCAAACAGCGGCGAAAGCCTATATAACATTAAGGGAGAGATTTGCATGAAACCTAACAAAGCTGATAGAAAGAAGTTTGACATTGACTTAGCCTACGGTGAGGTCAGAGAAGACAAGATAGCAGAGATGCTCACTGGTAAGAAGATAGAAGTCAAGTCAGAGAAGGACATGTGGCAGAAGACTGGTAACATCTGCATTGAGTACCAGTCATGGGGTAAGCCTTCAGGGATTGAAGCTACGGAGTCAGACTACTGGTTCCACAACCTCTGTATCGGTGAAGAAGAATACTGTACGTTAGTCTTCAGCACCCCCGTCTTGAAAAAGATTGTAAAAAGACTTGACAAATTCAAAACAGTTAGTGGTGGCGACCATAACGCTAGTAGAATGTTCTTGGTTAATTTACAAAAGTTATTCTCAACGGACGTTATCAAAGCCTTTAAGGAGCTAGAAGATGAACAAGACGACTGATACACTGGTAGACGACATCTACGCAATGATGGAGAGTAAGGACGCAGACCCCGCAGTTGACGTAGAGGCAGAGATAGAGAAGTTTGGCGAGAACGTAAAGGCTCTAATGCGTACAGAGTTCGGTAGAGAGAAGCGAGTAGATAAACGAACGCTACGCTTGTCGAACGTAGGACGCACTGATAGATTCCTCTGGAACGTTGTAAACGGTACCAAGAAAGAGAAGATTGAGCCACACACCTACGTCAAGTTTATGTACGGGCATTTAGTGGAAGAGTTGTTGTTGTTCCTTACCCGCATGTCAGGACACACAGTCACAGACGAGCAGAAGAAGTGCGAGGTAGAAGGCATACGAGGCTCTATGGACTGTAAGATTGACGGTGTTGTTACAGATGTCAAGTCCGCAAGTAGTTTTGGGTTTAAGAAGTTCAAAGAAGGCAAGATACTAAAAGATGACCCATTCGGCTACGTAGACCAGATTAAAGCCTACGCCTACTCAGAAGGCGAGACACAGATTGGTTGGTTAGCCATTGACAAGACAGTAGGGCACCTTACTTACCTTAAGTACGACTTAGCAGACCCAGAGTTTAAGGTTGACATGGAGTTCAATGGAACGATAGCTGATAGGATTAAGTACCTCAAGGAGATGGTAAAAAAGCCTGAGCCTGTTGCAGTGTGCCATAAGCCTAAGCCAGACGGCAAGTCAGGTAACATGCAACTAGCAATGGGTTGTTCTTACTGTCAGTACAAGCAGCACTGCTACCCTAATCTGCGCTTGTTTAACTACTCTTACCAGCCTAAGTATCTATGCGAGGTAGTGAAGGAGCCGAACGTACAGGAGTTGAAGCTCAGTGACTAAGAAGAAAACTAAGTACAGGTCAGGGTTAGAGTCAGCGTTAGCAGACGCACTAACCAAAGAGTTTATCTACGAGCCTTACAACTTGCCTTACACAACACACAGGAAGTACACTCCTGACTTTGTGAACGAAGACAAGAAGATACTGATAGAAGCTAAGGGCTACTTTAGAGTAGGTGACACACAGAAGTACAAAGCTATCAGAGACTCTATGCCAGAGTGGGAGTTAGTCTTTGTACTGTCCAACCCCTTGACAAAAGTTCGTAAAGGTAGTAAGATGACAATGAGTCAGTGGTGTGAGAAAGAAGGTTTTCCTTGCTTCACTGTTAAAACAAGTAAAGAACTACTACAGTATGTGAGAGATAAGAAATGTCACTAACATTTGAGGAATACAAGGAACAGTTCGTCAGGGAAAACGATGAGATACTTATCTTAGAGATACTTGAAATAGACGCTGACGACTTACTAAACGCTTTTGAAGACCGACTAATTAGATACAGAGAAGAGGAAGTAGAAGATGAGCATTAATAACGCAACACCAGCAGATTGGGACAGACTACGCAAGCAAGCACCAGCTGTTGAGCCTACAAAAATAGATGATTTAATGAAAGTATATGTTGAGATGTCGCAGGCAGAACTAGAAAAACCGGACCCTGAAGCGGACATGGTACGTAGACCCTCACACTATAACACTGGAAACATTGAATGTATTGAAGCTATCGAAGAGTCTATGTCCAGTGTTGCATTTAAAGGCTACCTCAAGGGCAACTGCATGAAGTACCTGTGGCGTTATGACTACAAGGGCAAGCAGGTAGAAGACCTAGAGAAAGCAGGTTGGTACTTGCGCCGTCTAACGGCTGTGGTGACAGAGGAGAATAGCTAATGGCTACAGGACAGACACACGGAGGCAAGGGTTCATCGACCCGCCCCACAGATAAGAAGAAGTATGAAGATAACTACGATGCTATCTTTGGTAAGAAGAAGAAAGACAAAAAGATGCTGGAGGAGGAAGAGTTACTTGATTCCTATATTACAAGCTACATTATTCCTCCCGAAACGGATGCTACCGACATCAGTGTCGGCACCATAAAAGAAAAGTTAAAGGGTGGAAGCTATGAGCCTAACAGATGAAGAAATCCTAGACTTTGTAAAAAAGCATATGACCTTCGGGAAAGACTTTCGGGGCAGGTTACAAATCAAAGAAGTTAACATCTCTATTTTAGGAAATGTTCGTGGCGATGTTGGTGGCGATGTTTTTGGGGACGTTGAAGGCAATGTTCGAAGCAATATTTTTGGCGATGTTCGAGGCTGGATTGATGGCAATGTTGCAGGCGATGTTGGCGGCGATGTTGGTGGCGATGTTTTAGGCGATGTTGATGGCACGGTTCATGGCGATGTCGTGGGTAATGTTGGTGGAGATGTTTATGGCGATGTTAAAGGCAGTATTAAAAACAATGTTATAGGTGGGTAAATTATGAGCCTAACAGATGAAGAAATCCTAGACTTTGTAAAAAAGCATATGACCTTCGAGAAAGACTTGCAGGGCAGGCTACAAATCAGAGAAGTTAACAGCTCTATTTCAGGAAATGTTCGTGGCC
>Ga0208160_1001437_pt1 | contig 10117 bp, 4 predicted proteins | sample CB_VirMetaG_FD_184536 | JGI IMG/M metagenome (GOLD analysis project Ga0208160, IMG submission 184536) | Freshwater to marine saline gradient viral communities from Chesapeake Bay - CB_1504_1 Viral MetaG (SPAdes) (version 4) | ecosystem: Environmental > Aquatic > Marine > Coastal | place: USA... | reverse complement strand
AGAACAAGATATACCACAGGTAAACGTGTTGACATGCGTAAAGGTGGTCGTGTTGGTTATGCTGTTGGTGATAGAGTTATAGACCCAAGAACTGGTAAAGCTATACCTGCTCCAGCAAAAGTACCTACTCCAGTAAAAGCTCCAACACCGGCACCAGCACCTAAACCTGCACCGGCACCAGCACCAAGACCAGTGGCTGCTCCTAGTCCAGCACCTAAACCTGCTCCTAGTCCAGCACCTAAACCTGCTCCTAGTCCAGCACCTAAACCTGCTCCTAGTCCAGCACCACAGCCTTCTGGACCAACACCTGCTCAAATAGCAGAACAGAGAAGAGCTGAAGAGGCTAGGTTAGCTGAACAAGCTAGACAAGCTGAACAATTAAGATTACAACAACAAAGAGCTGAAGAGGCTCGTATAGCCCAACAAAGAGCTGATGAAGCTCGTAGAGCTGAACAAGAAAGAATTGCAGCAGCTACAAAAGCTGAAGAAGCACGAGTAAGAGCTGCTGAAGCTTCTAGGTTAGAAGCACAGAGACGTGCAGAAGAAGCAGCAAGACAACAGGCAGAAGCTGAAAGACAAAGAAACGCACAGGCAGCCGCTGAAGCTGCTAGAGCTGCTGAAGCTGCTAGGGCTGTTGAAGCTCAAAGAGCAGAAGAAGCTAGAAGAGCTAATGAAGCTTTACAAGCTAAACAAGCTTTAGAAGCTCAACGAATAGAACAAGAAAGAGAAACTACTATGGCAGAACAAAACATCACGACACCTCCTCAACCAAATCTTTTTGATTTTGATCCTAATGCTATAAGAGAAGCAGCTGCACAAGCTGGACAACAGGCTTATCAGCAGTATGGTAGACCGGTAATAGATCCTGAAACTGGTGAAATGATTGAAGGTGGTACTCCGTCTCCAACACCAGCACCAACACCTGCACCTACTCCTGCACCTACTCCAGCCCCTACACCAAGTCCTGAACAGGTAGAGCAAGAAAGAAAAGCAGACTTAGCTAGACAAAGTGCTGAAGCTGCTGCACGTGGAGAGGTTCCTGAAGCTGCTAAGATTCCAGAAGCTGTAAAAGTTTCAGAAGATATTCAACAACAAATTACAGAAATGGCAGAGCCTACAGCTGTGTCTGCTACTATTGCACAAGGTGTTGCACCTGAAAAAGTTGTAACCGTTCAAGATGTTGCAGCAGCTAAACAAGTTGATCCAGTTGCATCTGCTCAAATGGAAGCTGCTAAAATTAATCAACAAGTAGATGTTGGAATAGCTACAGGTAAGATTCAAGATGAAGCACTTGCAAAAGCTGCACAAGTTGAAAGAGTTGCCCCTATTGAAGGAGCTGAAGTTGAAATCATTCCCGGTGCTTTAACTGATAGAGTTGTTGGTGTACTAAGCGATGAAGCTAAATCACAAGCAGCTATTAATGCTGGTAGTTCTCTTGCAAGAATTACAAGAGCTAAAAAACAACTAGCAAACGCTGGATTAAGTGAAGCAGATATTATAGAGCTTGGTAATGACCCTGAAGCTTTAGAAGCTAGATTAGCTGATTTCAGTGAAGAACAACGTGGTATTATTGAAGGCTTACCACAAGAAGCTTTAGTCTCAAATCAAATGGATAGTTTGTTAGCAGGTATTGAAAATGGTGAAATACCTACATGGGCTAGACCAGCGGTTGCACAAGTAGAACAAATGTTAGCTCAAAGAGGTTTATCAGCTTCTACCGTTGGAAGAGATAGTTTATTAAATGCTATCATTCAATCTGCTATTCCTTTGGCTCAATCAAATGCTCAAGCTATACAAGCTAGTGTAGCCCAGCAAAAAAGTATTGAAGCTCAAGAAGCAGAAGCTAATGCAGCTAGAAGACAACAGACAGCACTTGATAACGCTGGTAAAGTTTTCCAAATGAACATGGCTCAGTTTAGCTCTGATCAGCAGATAGCTTTATCTAATAGTAAGTTTTTACAAACTGTTGGTTTAACCGAAGCAAGTAACCGACAACAGGCTACAATTCAAAATGCTGCGATTATGGCACAAATGAATTTAGCAGATGCTGATTTTTATCAAAGAGCACAAATTCAAAATGCTCAATCATTCTTACAAATGGATATGCAAAATTTAAGCAATGAGCAACAATCATATATGATACGTGCACAACAAGAGCAACAAAGATTGTTATCTAACCAAGCTGCTGAAAATGCTGCAAGACAATTCAATGCTGCTAATGAACAACAGACTCAACAGTTTATGGCAAGTATTCAAGCACAAGTAGAGCAGTTTAATGCTCAACAAATAAATGCTACAAAACAATTTAATGTTACTCAAGAAAATGCTGCTGCTGCAAGAGATGCACAACGAGAAGCAGATAGACAAAAATTTAATTCTCAGTTAGTTACTCAAGTAGAACAGTTTAATGCTAATCAAGATTTTGCAAGGAATCAATGGAACTCACAAAACAGAGCAGCTGTTGAAGCTTCTAACGTTCAGTGGAGAAGACAAACAAACGTAGCAAATACTGCTGCACAAAATGCAGTTAATATGCAGAATGCTCAAAATGCTTTTGCCTTGTCTCAAACAGCTCAATCATTTTTATGGCAAGAGTTAAGAGACCAAGCCGATTATGATTTTAGAGAATCAGAAAATGAAAGAAATAGAATTTCACAACTTGTAAATACTGCATTAGCTTCAGACCCAAGTAAGTATAATACAAGTTTAGGAAATTTACAAAATTTAATTAGTTTAATTTCTACAGATATAACAGGTACCTAGGAGAAAAAAATGGGATGGAACCCTATAAAAAAGATTAAAAAAGCTATAAAGAAAGTTGCTAACGGAATTAAGAAAGGCATCAAGAAAGTTGTTAAAGGCGTTAAGAAAGTTGTCAAAAAAATAGGAAGCAGTAAGATACTTAAAGCTTTAGCAATTGCAGCTGCTGTGGTAGTCACGGGAGGTGCTGCCCTTGGAGCAATGGGTGCAACCGCAGCTAGTGGTGGCTTTACTGGTTGGATGGTTGGTGCAAGTCAGGCAGTAACTGGTGGTACATTGTTCGGTACTTCTACAGCTTTAGCACGATTTGGAAGTACAGCAGCTCAACTTGCTGCTTCACCTTTCCAAGCTTTAGGAACTGGAATTGGTACAGTTGGTGCTAAGCTTGGTATTAATTTAGGAGCACCTGCTTCACAACAAGCAGCTCTTGCAGTTCAGCCTACATTAACTACTACAGCACCTTTAACAGAGGCTCAAATATTAGCAGGACAGACTCCTGCAAGTATTGCAAAGGGATCGTTGCTTCCATCAGCTAATACTGCTTCTGCTCAACTGGCTGCTAGTACTCAACAAGCGTTTCAAGCTGGTTCTGCTATAGGAACTTCAACAGGAGTTGTTAGCCCTACACTTACTACAGCTGCTGGAAGTTTTACTTTACCAACCAGTTTAGCAACAACAGGTGCTACAAGTATGGGAGGCACCGCAGCACAACAATTAGCAAGTACAGTACCTGCTGGATTAGGGATTGAACCTTCTGTTGTGGAAAAAGCAACACAAAGTTGGGCAGCAAGAAATCCAAAAACAGCTGCTTTCCTAAGCACTGTTGGAACAGGGGTTGCAACATCAGTAGCAACTGGATATGCTATGCAACAGTTAGCAGGTGATCCTGAATTACAAGGATCAATGGCTGGATTAAGAACTGAGGGTGCTACAGATTTTGATCCGCTAAGAATCTATGCAGCTGAAAGAGGAATTGCAGATACAGACATTTCTAAATACTTTACTTTTTCAAATACACCAGAAGGCGGTAACATGCCTTTATTTAGTCAAGAGACAATAGGAGTAGTATAATGCCACAACCAAAAAGAAATCCTAGACCTATAGTTTCCGACAGTGTTGGAGACGTAGCTGCTCAAGCAGTTTTAGATGGTTTAGATGCTGGATACACTATTGATGAAATTGCTCCAGATCGAGGACCTAAGATAAGAGGAGAGGCTAAGTTTGATCAAGAGGCACTAGACGAGATTGTAGATTTATCTTCAAGAGGTGCACCAATTGCGGGTCAAAGTTTAATGAACAGCCCTGAACAACCTTATCCATGGGAAAGACCACCTGAGTTTTCTAATCCTAGAGATGCTCTAGACTATATGGTTGGTTTAATATTCCAACCTGATGCAATGAAAGAAATTGTTACAGCTTTATCAAGAGGTGCAGCAGTTGCAGACATTGCTATGGTTATGTTATATGCTAAGTTTACAGAAGGTAAATTTAATCCTGATGTTTTATTATTATTAGCAGAGCCTATTATGTATGTTATTATGGCAATAGGCGAAGAAGCTAATATTAAATACAATATTGAAGATAGTAATGATTTAGATGAGTTTGATGAAGAAGATAGAAACGAAGTCTTTGAAGAAAAAGTAAATGAGTTTAGAACAGTTTTTGAAGATATTAAAAATGGTACCATGAAGCAAGGTATCGAGCCTTCTAAAATTAAAAGTGGTGTAGTACCACAAGGTATACTAGATAGAGTCAAAGAAGAAGGCGATCAAATTAGAGGCTTACTAAGTAGAGGAGAACAGTAATGGCACAAGAAGATTATTTATCAGGTTCACAGTTTGGACAAGTTGCTGGTTCGTTATTAGCTAGTAAGCGTAAACAAGATAAGAAAAGTTTTAAAAAAGCTTTATTAGCTACTGCCTTATTTGAGGGCGTAGGAGCTTTACAAAAGCAACAAAAACAAACTATCATGGATAATGCACAAGCTGTTAAAGAAAAGTACAATGATATTTTTAATTTAAATAAAGCAGAGTTTGATTCTTATAGCAGTGAACGTGATTTATTAAAAAGATATAAAGAAAATCCTTCTGGTTTTTTAAATGAAGAAGCTGCGAAGATTATTGATAATACAGATGAAGCACAAGCTGCTAGAGTTAAATGGGCAGATGTTGAAAAAGAACCAAATAAAGCAGTGCGTGAAAGTATGGAAGCTGCATTTAATAAAGCTAGGCAAGACTTGTCTGAAAAAATGCAACGCTTAGAAGTAGATCCTAGAGTTACTACAAGAACTTTTGAAGAGTTTAACAGACGTGCTAAAGACGAATATATGGCAGCATTAAAACTTGTCGAAGATGATCCAACTAAAAAAGGTTTAATGAGAGCTGCATGGAATAGAATTTTTAAAACTGAACAAGACCCTGCAAGAGCTGCAAAATTACAAGAGGTAGGTATAGATGTAACAGATAATTTAGTTACTACTAATTCAGAACTATTTGATTTACAAAATGAGTTAATAAAAGCAAAAGCAAACAGATCAACTTTTAGAGATTCTATAGATAAAGAAATAGAAACAAAACAGCTAATTCAACCTTTAATATTTAGAGATAAAAGTAAGTCAAGAGGTGAAATATATGCACAGATTATACCGGGGTTAGTATCTTCAGTTAATCAGTTAAATCTTGAAAACTTTAAAGATATAGACAGTGAATTTTATGGAGGACTTATTGATGGGATTATTGATGAGAATCCTGATTTAGGACCAGAACAAATTCAAGCAAAAGCTTTTGAAAATATTATAACAGGTAATGTAAATACAGAAGGATATATAACTCGAAGAGGTATGCTACGTGCTAACAATGAATTACTTATTGATAATTGGGAAGATTCAGACAGTAACGAAAAAAGAAAATTACTTGAAAATGATTTTACAATGTTGTTTAAAATTATGGATGCTTATAAAGCTCAAGGGCAGGATAATCTTGCTCAAGGATTAAGTATACAATATAAAGATCTTTATGAAGATGCAAAACCATATGTACCTAGCGGTAATGAAAAAACTGCTTATGCCGAAAAATTTAGACAACTTGATCCGGAATATGCAAAAGAACGTAATGCAAATGCATTAGCAGTAATATCAGGTAATGCTGTTCATGCAGAAAATTATTTTATAAGAAACAATAAAGACTGGCAGAGACAAGGATATACTGAAACAGACATTCAAGAAGCTGCAATGAACTATGTTATAAAGAAAGCAGAAGAAGGTGATTCAACAAATACTAGAATGACTACCGCTGATTTGCTTTATCTAAAACCTGTTAATGAATCTATTGTAGACGATCTTCCTGATTTAATAAATGAATTAAAATCTGCAAGAAGAAACAGTGAGCTTCCTGAGTTTAAAAATCAAATTATGGGAATGTTATATCAATCTAATTTAGAATTAGATCAAGATGAAATCATGGAACTTAATAAAAAAGTTAATGATGCTTTTGGGGATCCCAATGATACAGTAGATAAGGTGATTGTAACTAACGGTAAAGTATATAACAAATCATCAATTGCAGATGAAATTCCTAGTCTTAGTGAAGTAGATTTTAATGCAACTCCCGGTATAGGTGGTTATTATTTGAAAAATGCTGGTATGTTAATAGATTCTATGGATTTAGAAAGTTTGTCAGATGGGCAATTGCTAACCTTAAGAGCAACTACTTTACCACGTACTCCTAAAGATGTTGGAACTTTACCTTCAAAATTAGGATTACCTGAAGATATTAATTTAGATGAAGTCAAAACAACCGGAGAAGTACGTGAACAACTTCGTAAACGTATAGAGGATGAAATGGAAATACGTATGAGTGAAGGTAAAGTATTTGGTAGGGATAGAAGTTCAAGTAATCCAGCCACAGTAATGATGATGGCAAAGCGAAAAGACTTTGAAGATATTCCGGAAGACTGGTGGAATCAATATGTTATATCTAATCCAATAGGTGTCTCGCCTCCTAGAGGAGCAGCTGGACGAGGAACAAAATATAATCCACAAGGATAATTAATGTCTTATAATTTTTTTGAAAATAAAGCTTCTGGCTTAAGAGGATCACCTTTCAAACGTAAAAAAACTTTAGACGACTTAGAAAAAGATGAAAAGTTTTTAGAAGTCTCTGAAAGATTTTTAGCTTCTGTTGGAGAAAAGTCAGATGATGTTTTTGAATATTTAAGAGACTCTGATTTTAATTTATTTTCTGGTATGAATCGAGCCATGCAAAGTGGCAAATTTACCGAGCAACAAAAAAAAGATTATGCTTATCTTAGACAAGAGTTTGATAATGCAGACTTAGGAAGTTTAAAACAGTTTGTGGGATTGGTGGGTGATGCTGGTCTTGATATCGCTACCGACCCTACTTTGATTGTAGCTGCACTTGCTGCTCCATTTACAGGTGGAACGTCTTTAGCTGCTAGAACCGGACTAGCTACTACAGGTTTAAACGTTGCTAAAAATTTTGTAGGACCACAAGTACCACCAAGCTTAATAACTGGAGCATTAAAAGCTGAAGGTAAACAAGCGGTTAAAAAAGCTGCTGCTGTTACTGGGTTAGAAGTTGGTGCTTGGACAGGTCTTGATAATCATTTTCGTCAAAGCACAGAGCTAAATACAGGATTAAGAAAACTTTATTCTACACCGGAACTTGCTGGTTCTGTGGGATTAGGAGTTTTAACAGGTGGTTTACTTGGTGGTGGAATACAAAAGGCTAATTTATTTTATAGTAAAATGAATAGGCTTTATTCTGATGATGATTACATTAAAGTAGCTGAAGGTAGTTTCGCTGATAAAGTTTATAAAACTTTAGAAATTGGAGACAAGATTAAATCTAAAACTATTGGAGCAGCAACATCTATATTAGATACTAAAGCAAAGTTTTCACCTGTTGCAAGAGAACTTGGTAATACTTTTAGAGAAGATTTTAGTAAGCGTTTAGGCACTATCACAAGACAAAAGGTTGAGCTTGGTCATGCTGAAAAATTAGATAACTTACGTGGTGAATATCATGCATTGTTTGATGAAGCAACTGCACCGATTAGAAAAACTGGTACAATAAAAGAAAGTGATGAGTTGGCTATCATTAGAATGTTACGCGGAGATGATCCTAATAAATACGATGAAAGCCTTCAGCAAGTTACCAACGATTTAAGAGCATTATTTAATAGAGTTTTTGATGATGCTATAGATTCTGGTCTTATTAATCCAGACAGAAAATTAGAAAATTATTTTCCTAGAAGCTGGGATAGAAAAGCAATACAAGAAAACAGAGATGTTTTTGAAAAGTTATTGGTTGATGAAAAGATTGTAAAAAATCTAGACGAAGCTAATGAAGTAGTTGCTGAGATGTTAAATAAAAACAATGAATTATTTTCTTCACATTCTATTCTATTAACACAGGCTAGAGCATTTAAAAATTTAAAAGATAATAACTTTGAACAATTTTTAACCAATGATTTAAATGCAGCTATAAATTATTATATGAATGCTGCTAATACGATTCAACACAAAAGAAGTTTCTTGCTTCCGGGCATGTCTAACAAATCTAAAAGAAATCAATTTATTGAACGTTGGCTAACTCCAATGGATAAAGAATTACGACAGTCTAGAGGCGGTAGGGGTCTTAGTAGAAAAGAAAGAAAAGACATTATCAATCTGTATGAATCTGTCACAGGACAAGTAAATTACTTTGATAGTGGTTTAATACAGGGTATATATGATGGTACAAAACTTGCAAATGCTATGGCGTATCTTCCACTAGCAACGGTATCATCATTAACAGAAGCTATAATACCTTTAACTAAAACAGGTGGTTCAATAACTGCACCTGTTAAAGATGCATTACAGGGGTTAAAAGAAGGACATAAAATATTTGTCCAAGACATACCTGTTTTATTAAAACAAAAATATAAAATGTCAGATTCACAAATTCAAAAAGAAATGAATCAAGTATTTTTAGCAATGGATGAAGCTTTTGCAGAAACAACTAATAGGCTAACTGGAGAGGGATTACAGAATGAATTTTTAAAGAAAGTCGGAAGAGGTTTCTTTAGATTTAATATGCTAATTCCTTGGACAAAATCTGTTCAACTTGCTTCGTTTAATATAGGTAAGAATTTAATAAAAGAAAACTTAGAAGTTTTAAATAAATTTTCTAAAGAAGGTATTGATGTTATTAGCGAAACAGCACCACAAGGTTTAAACAGATCGCAAGTTAGAAATATTCAAAAAGTTAAAAGTGAGTTATTTGGATTAGGTATTGATATTCAAGATGGTTTAAGATGGTTGAACGGTGGTGCTAAAACAGGATTTGCACCTGCTAGAAAAGACGGAGTACTGACAGGTGAAATAGAATACGTTGATGATTTTTATAAGTCTGTAGTACAAGGGGCTGGTAGGTTTGTAAATGAAGTTATATTACCAGTAGGTAGAGATAGAGCAAGACTTCCAACCTTTATGACAAATCCAAAGCTAGATATCTTTACACAGTTTTTAAGATATCCAACAGTATTTAGTAACACAGTTTTAAAAAACTACATAAACTCTACAATCGTTAATCCAAAAGTAAACGGTGCAAAGCTTGGAGCATTTGCATTAAGTGCTACAAGTTTAGCATTAGCAACTAACTATTGGAGATCAAATGAAGAAAATAGGGATAGGATTGCAACAGAAGGATTTGCTCAAGAAGATGTTGTAAAAGCTTTTCAAAGGGTTGGATTACTTGGACCGTTAGAATATGGTTTAAGATATGGTGACTCTATTGAATATACTAAAAATCCTTATGTGTCAGCAGCTGGTTTGGGTGGTCCTGTAATGAGTGATCTAACTAATTTATTTTTAGGAAGATACGGATTAACTGAAACTGTTGCAAGAAAAGCACCATTAATTGGTACACGAGGATTGATGGAGAAATACTTTGGTGCTAATATTTATGATCCACTGACAACTTCTGCTAGAGAAATTGATAAAGAGGTTGGTTATTTATTAGGTATTAAAGATAGACCGAAACCTAGAAAATATTCTCCAACATATGAAAGATCTTATACTACTGGATATGCTACAGGCGGTATAGTCACTGGACCAGAAGTACCATTTACAAAAGAAGACCCTGCTGATAGAGTTGACCCATTCACTGGTGAACCTTACCAAGAGCAGATGAATAGATTAGGATTTGGAAATGAACAGGGAACTCTGTAAAGCTGAAATAAAGCGACACGAGGGTGAAGTCTTGGCAATCTATGAAGATAGTCTAGGCTATAAAACTCTTGGTGTTGGACATCTGTGTCAGCCTAGTGACCCTGAGTACACTTGGGAACGTGGTAC
>Ga0208160_1001428_pt1 | contig 10150 bp, 14 predicted proteins | sample CB_VirMetaG_FD_184536 | JGI IMG/M metagenome (GOLD analysis project Ga0208160, IMG submission 184536) | Freshwater to marine saline gradient viral communities from Chesapeake Bay - CB_1504_1 Viral MetaG (SPAdes) (version 4) | ecosystem: Environmental > Aquatic > Marine > Coastal | place: USA... | reverse complement strand
TCAGGAATTGCCAAGTATAACGGCTATGATGATAACGACACCCCTTATCAACTAAGTTACTTCTCTCATCCCCTGTCATTCGGGGATAGCTCTGTTTTGAAGTTCCTTAAAAAGATTAACCTGATTACCTTTGACGGTGCAGAGGCTACTGTCGTACTGAACTGGGCCTATGATTACACGAATAATTATAAGAAGCAGGCGTATACCTTACCTGCTAACAATGCTGCCCAATATAATATATCCGAATACAACACGGACGCGGAATACTCCAGTTCTTTGAGTCTTGTTAACAGACAGAAGATCAACGCATCGGGTTCTGGTGCTGTAGTATCCGTGGGTGTTGAAACGACCGTAAACGGTAAATCTATTGCTCTTCAACAATTAAACATTCAAGCACTACTTGGAAGGATTGTCTAATGACTGACTATACTAAGACAACAAACTTTGCCGCCAAGGATGCCCTGGTGTCAGGCAACCCTGCCAAGGTGGTCAAAGGAACAGAAGTCAACACTGAGTTTGATAATATAGCGACAGCCGTAGCCACTAAGGCTAATAAGGCAAGCCCAGCATTTACGGGTACTGCCACTGCTGTCAACCTCACCGTGTCAGGAACATTCTCCGGCACCATTGACGGAGGCACTTACTAATGGACGAAACATTAAAATCATTACTTGGTGGTCTTTTTGGCACTCAACTGGGTGGCTTGGTAAGCGGTATCGGTCAAGCGGCACTAACAGAACGAGGTATTCAGGACATAGGCCAAGCCCGTCAGGAGGCTAATATTTTCTTTGGTGGACAACCTGACCTGCCTACCTTTGAAGGCGGTTTAATGGGTGAGATAGGGCGACAGTCCCAGTTCAAGCCTTTTACCGTTACTACCCCCACTGGGGCGGCTGCTACGCTGGGTGCTACGGGTATGCAGGCCCAACTATCCCCCGAAGAGATGGGTTTGATGAGGTCTGTGGGTGGATTTGGTAAGCAGGCTTTTGACTTTCTAGGTGACCCCGCACAAAGGGCCGCAGAACAAGCCTCAGTAATTGGGATGTTAACCCCCCAAGCGGGTGAAATGGCTGCTAGAGAGGCTGACATCTTCCAGAGACTAGAGGCAATGCAAGCCCCTGAAAGGGAACGTGCCGCCCTCCAGTTGGAGGAAAGATTGTTTGGTCAGGGTAGAGGCGGTGTGCGTACCTCAATGTTCGGGGGTACTCCTGAGCAATTAGCCCTTAGTAAAGCTATTGAAGAACAACGGGCGGCATCTGCTGTATCTGCTATGGAGCAGGCCAGGGCTGAACAGGCTCTCCGATCTCAACAGACTCTTGCCGGATTGGGTGAGACTCGTGCCAGATTGGGCCTATTGGGTGAGTTGGGACTTGCCGCTATACCTACTGCGTACACTCCACAGCAGGAGCTTCTGAGGGCATTGACCCCGCAACTTGAGGCATCTCGTCTTGCTACCATACTACAGTCCTCAGGATTGGGTCTGGGGGCTGGTAAGTCTGCTATAGAGTCCCAGTTGGGCTTTGAGAGCCTTAAGAACGCCCTCAGGCAGCAGCAGTATCAAGGATTGTTTGACCTGTTGCGTGGTGAGCAACAGCGGCAGGAAACTACCCCGGCTCAAGATGCTGCGTCTTTGTTTAGAAGGCTTTTAGAACAAGGCGTTGATGTTTCTTGGGAACAGATTAGAGGCTTAGGACAATAATGGCTATCAACATACAATCTTTATTTAGCGACATCATTGAGACTCCTGCTCAGCGTCAAGAAAGGATGCTGACCGAAGGAATCTTGAGGGGCCGTGAGTTAACAGGTGGTCTAACTGGTCTTGCCCGTACTCAAGTCCCATTAGTATCTGCCCTTTCCATGCAAATGCCCCAAAGGCAGGAAGCACTCCGCAGGGGTGTTGGCGGTATGTTGGGTCTGGATGTACGTACTGAATCTGAAAAGCTCCAGGATGTCCTTAAGGGTGTAGACCCTTCCAAACCTGAAACCATCATAGCTGCTGCCCAAAGGGTTGGTGAGCTTGGTATGGGCGCACAAGCCGCACAGATGCGAGCTATGGCTGCTGATGTAACCAGACAGAGACAGGCTGACGAACTCCAAAGAAGAAAGGCTGAGGCTGACATAGCGGCTTCAGAAGCGTCAACCACAAGAGCTAGAACACTGCTTCCTTTTGAAGTGGCAGAATCTGCGGAGGGGCTTACTGCCTCTGTTCAAGCAAGAGAAAACGCAAATAAACTATTTGACCTTGAGTATCAAAGGGCGGGAAATCAATTAGAAAGGGACGCTATTACTGCCCAGCAACAAGATTATCTATTTAGTATAGATGCGGCAGAATCTATATATAGACTATCAAATCTTGAAGACCAAGAAATAGCAAGAAGAAATATCCCGCAATTTGTATCTGATTTAAGAGCTAGTGGAAATGAGAATATAGCTTCTTTGTTAGAAAGAAGGCTTATAACTCCAGATAAGGCTGCGGAATTGCTTAATCAAAAAGGCGGCATGGGTGAGGACTCTTGGGCTAGGTTAAGTAATTCAACAATTTTTAACAGAACTACTGGAGAAACAAGGTCATTTGATAATACAAATACTGTTACAACTTTTGAAGTAAATAAAAATGGAGTTCCTTTCCTTGTTGGCGTTGATAGCGAAGGAAATCCTACATATGAATTAAATATGCAGACTTTAGAAAGAACGACAGCACAAACTGTTGATGGCACACCAAATCCAACGCTTACTTCCTCTGTAGATTCTGCAAATCAAGGCCAGAGTCCAGAATGGATTGCAGAAAAAACCTTAAGACTTAGCCAGAACGGACGAATAGTTAATGCTATTAATTCAGCCAGAATTTATGCAGAGGCTCACAAAGCTGCAACTGGTGGGTGGGGTAGAGCTGCTGAACAAATTGGAGGCATTCCTGGTATTGGAGCATACGTAACTCAAGCAAAAACTAACTTAACACAACTTCTTGCCCAAGTTGAAGCAAATATTGCTTTTGATAGACTGCAAAAAATGAGAGACGAAAGCAAAACTGGCGGCGCTTTGGGTAATGTTTCAAATATTGAATTGGATTTATTAAAAAGCACTTTAGGTTCTATTAATGCAGATATGGATTTAGAATTATTTTTAGAGCAGCTAAACAAAATTGAACGACATTATAACAATTTTATTCGTATTGAGCTTGGGCATGGAGCAGAACTTGATTTAACTGATACCGCTTATGAAGGGAGAGTTGAAATTCTTGAAGAGCCAGATGGAACGCAAAATATCTATGTGTTAAGTGATGATGGTAATTGGGAAAGAATGGTAGGCCCAAGATCAGAAAACATTACCGTTAAGAGACTTTAATTGAGTAAAAGTTATGGCAGAACAAACAGTTTCAGCGACCGAAGAAGAAAATCGAAGAATACAGGAGCAGATACTTAGAAGAAGAGAAGGCCGACAGCCAGAGTCGGTTGCTCGGACATCTCAAGATCAAACTATTCCTGCGTCCGTTTCTGAAGAAAATATTATTGAAAGGACTCCTATTACCCAGGATAACTGGTGGGTAGATTTAGACCTTCCTGATTATGAAGATGATAAGTCTGGAAGAAATATGTTTCAGGCTGTGATAACCGATACAATTACCTTCGGATTGTCTGAAGAGTCTTCTTCTGCTCTTCTTGCTTTGATTGACAAAGCAAAAGATTTTGCTAGTGGAGGAAATACTTCTTATTCAGATTTTTATAGACAAAATGTTAGTAGGCTTGAAAACGAAAGGTTGCAGTGGCAAGAAGAAAACGCTCTTTTTTCTGGTCTTGCGACTACAATAGGTATAGCTGGAAGTCTTCCTGGAGCTGCCGCTGAAACAACAACAAGAGCTTCATTGCCTGTAGTATCAAGTGTACTGGAAAGAATATCGCCAAGGATTGCACAGGTATCTGCGCCATTAACATCTAGGGTTGCATCCGCAGCAGAAAGAGCTACTCAAGCAACTCCTCAATTAGTGAGGAGACTTGCGGCTGGCTCACCTCAGGCTGCTGCTTATGGCGGCTTGGCTGGATTTGGATATTCTTTGCAGGGTGAGGATGCAGAACAGGCTGCTTTTGATGGAGCAAAGACAGCTATTTTGCTTAATACAGTATTCAGGGGTCTTGGCACTGGCGTATCCGCGCTGGCTCAAAGAAGAGTAGAAAGAGAGCTTGGCACAGGAGAAGATTTTGTTCCTTTAATAGCTGCTGGCGATTCGAGTCTGTCAAGAATATACAACTCTATTACCAAAAACCTTCCTATAGCTGGAGGAATGATTCAGTCTCAGCTAGAAAATTTTAAAAAACCTTTGATTACCGCAAAGGATAAATTGTTTGCAGAGATACAAGAAAGAACAGGCATTAGCCAGCTATCTAGTATCAATAAATATGTTGAAAATATTAACACAAGAATTAAAGGAACTGCTGAATCAATAAAGAATAAAGTTGCCAAAGGTGTAAAACTAGACCATGAAAAAGAACTCCAGATACAGAGAAAATACCAAACAATAGAATCTGCTAGATCAAGTGTTGTTCAGGCAATTCTTAACACCAGAGAAAAACTTTTCAGGACAAATATAATAAAGGCATCTGCGCCAAGAGGTCTTAGTGATGAGGCTCAAGGTGCTTTTGATGATGTTATTGAAACAGGAAGAGTTCAGGAAGCTATATCTTTTCTTGAAAACGCATGGAAGGATGGTTTTGGCGTAATTAAAAATAGGAACTTTGACCTAAATCCTGAAGAATTTATCGCATCAATAAAAAGAAGAATAGGCGAAGCTGGAGAAAGTTTTTCTCTTCTATACGGCGACAGGATGATAAATTTTGATTCTACAATAAAATCTTTTCTGGAAGGAAAGTTGTCTGGAAACACGATTAGTGGACAAGCAATATCTGATTTAAGAAATAAATACTCAAGAGAAGTTAGGAACCTTATTAATCAAGGTGGCGAAGCAGCACAAAGAGGTTTTGTTTTAAAAAATGTTCTTGATGAAATTGATGATTTAATCAAGGGACAGTTGCCTAAGTCTGAAGCCGCTGCATTTGAGGCAGAAAGAGGTGCCTGGAGAGTTTATGTTAATCTTCTTGATTCTACCGCATCTGCCAGCACAAAAGGTGGGGTAAGAGGTGCTTTTACTGAAGATCAATGGCTCCAGGCATTAAAAAGAAATCAATCAAGGCTTCATGTTAAAGGCCAGGGCAGCTTCCAATCTTTAGCTGACGATCTGGCTGATGTTAGAGCAAGAGCTGGCAGTATCTTAAATACAATAAACCAGAACACAAAACAAAGGATGAGTATTGCCCTAAATCTTGAAAAGCAGAAAGTTCAGGAATCTCTTGCTAATGCTAGAGCAAATCCTACTGGCACAGAGTTGGAAAATGCACAAATAATGCAATCTTATATGGACAAGTTAAGAAAAATTGATGAAATTGACGCTTTGTTAAATTCCGGAAATTCTAAAATTTCCAATTTGGTTGGCGCTGCTCTTGGCACTGGAGGTATATTTTTTGGTGGACTAGGAGGTGTTGCTGCTGGGGCCGCAGTGGCAACAATGATTAGCACAAAGGGTTTTCAAAGATTCTTGGCTGGTCAAACTAGAGCGCAAACAGCCATATCATCTATATCATCTGAGGCATCTGCTGCATTAGGAAGAGGTTCTGCTGCTGTCTCCGGACAAATACAAGCTGGCGGCATAGAAGAGACTACTCCATCAGAGTACCGGGCTATAGCGAATAGCAAAAATAACCAAGCAAAAGCCTTGGCATTTAAAAGGGTGTTGGAATTGGGTCAGGAAAACAGGTTAAAGAGAGTGAATAGGGACGCTTATACAAAGCTAAGGTCTGCTTACGAGGCCATCTATTCGCAATAACATCTGAGGCGGCGTGGCATCTTGGGTTTCCTCCCCCTGTCCTCGGGGTGCTGCGCCGACCTCTCTTAATGTAGTTCATTCTCCGAATACTTGGTGGTAATGAACTCAATAAGAAGATCATGCAGGTGGTCATTGAAATAGAAGAACTCTGCGTAATCACTAATCATCATTGCCATTGTCCCCACAGCCTTCTTCTCCTCCCCAGTCAAATAGGGTAAGTTGTTGTTCAGCCAGTCCATCAACTCCTCCGGCTCCATCGGCTCTATCTCTACAACATCCCCTACATTCTGGATTTCCTGTTTCAAGCCAGCATACCCCGCACAACATTAGGTTTGTCTTTCAATGAGAATCTTCAGCACACGCGATTGAAGATCATAGAGTAAATAAAGCAAGTCAATGGTATCCGCTTTATTCAACTCATCTAGTATCTTATCGTCCAGTTTACTCACGACCACAGAACTCCTTTACCTGCTGCGCGTCCCAGTCCTCAGGGGCCTTTACAACGATTACTTGACCCTGGGTGTCCGTGAAGTACCCCTCAACGTAAATCTCCCCACAGGCGTGTGTGGCTCCCTCTAATACGGTTAATGTGGGTGTGCATCCGGTCAACATACCAAATGTCATAATAACTTTTGCAACTCTTTGCATTTTGCCTTTACCTCTTTTATCTGATCTTCAATATCCGGCCCGAAATGGTCGGCTGGTTTCCTTGCTAGAATCTCCAGTTCCTCTACGAACTCCTTGCCGTAGAACTCAATCATCCAATTCCTGTAATCAATGTTAACAAGAGTATCCCCCTTGCCTGATTTTAAATTACACCCCTTACATTGTGGGTGGATGTTCTCCTCCAGGACTTTGGTAGACTGGTGGTTACGAGAGATGTAATGTCCCCCATCCATTTTCTTCCAATGTTTAACAATCCCACAGGAGACGCACTTACAGTACCCGTCATTCTGAACGGCTTCCTTTAACCTCACCAGCTTCTGCATGGCTACGGCTAAATCATCTACTCTTTTTCTTAATGTGTTCATTGGGTGGCCCGATCAGAACCTGAGAATTGCCCGTTAATAGGATGTCCGTCACGGGCCATTAATTCTTAAACCACTTGTAAACAAACACCCGTTCACCCCTTCTACCCACATAGGTTACTTCTTCAATATCCACAATGTATGCAGGGTCAAATGTCCAGCACCCTTCTTTAATTACCATTGGAACTCCCTTGGATTTGAGGAACTCTCCCCTGTCCTCTGATTGCTCAAAGTCTTTATCTGTAATAGTTACGCTTGCCATAATTACCCCTATGGAACCACTGTAACGCGGGTAGTCTCACCGCGCTCTTTTGAATAAGTAATAGCCAATGCACCCCTTTGAGAGTTATCAAAACCCCTCGCCCCGTGTGCGTCTCTGGCATTTAATGTTGGGTGCCTTTCAATCACAGCACCAGACTCCTCCCTAACCTCCTTGGTATGAAGGTGTCCAGTAGCTAGATAGATGTAATCAGAATGGGCTAGCTGCTTCCTGAATCTTGGCTCGCTGAAGAACTTTGAGGCCAGTTGGTTAATCCTGCATAAGTGACCATGATGCCATCCTAAGAAAGTAGAACCCCACACAAATGAGTAATAAGGGAATACAGACTCATCCACTGTTACCCTTGGGTTATCCTTAAATGCCACCTTCATAATCGCCTGTAGCCAAACACTTCCCGTTAGATCGTGATTACCCTCACAGATCACAACATGGACTGACTTGTGTTTATGTAAAAGCATTTCAACCGCCTTAACACACAATCTAATCGCCACCTGAACCAGCAGCGGGTATCTTGTATCCGCATCCAGGACGTTCTTAGCCGTGGGTGTGATAGCCAATAACCCATCCCAGTGAAGGAAGTCACCCATTTGGCAGAACACGGCCTGATCGCTATCAGGGGAGCCGTTCATCATGTCCGAGATTCCTTTTAACAATACTTCCTCAGCAATCTCTATGTCCCAATCATCCCCGGTCTCGTCCTTCCATGAATAAGCACCCACATGGTAATCAGTAATGGTGTATACGGTACACAAATCTGCCAATACTTTCTTGGGTGAGGCGACTCTTTTGAATGGTTTAATCCCCTGACACAACTCATCCATTACCTCCCTGATTGCATCTTCTTGGCGCTGCTCATCCTCATCAGTCTTTATCCAGCGTAACTTAACATTCCCATCCTCATCCACCATGACCGACTGGCCTTTGTACTTCTGGCCCTCGGGAATGAATCTTGAATGGTCTGCTTCAGGGGTATAACCTCTCTTTGCAGCCTGCCGTTCTGCCTGATACTTTGCGACTCTTATAGTCCCCGGAGTCACACCTAAAGCCTTGGCGGCTTTCTCGGATGAACCAAGATCAATCCATAGTTGGAGCTTTTCCCGCCCTGCTTCCGTGGCGTACTCAAGTAATTCTCTTGACGGGGGGCTTGCTTTTGGCATTACTTACTCCTTACGGGCCAAGGAACGTGAATACCGTAATTAGAGAGCTTCATATTGATTGGCTCATAAATCTTCGGGTAGTCACCAGGCTTGACCTTTGCGGTTGATTTTTCCCCTGTGATAAATTCTTGAACTGGTCGCCATATATGATCTTTGACAACATCCTTAGTCCAAGGAACCTCATATCCTTCTTTGAAAAATTGTTCAAAGGTAATACCAGATTCATTTAATGTATCGGCAAGTAGCTGACACCATGCATGAAGGGCGTTGTTTTGCAGGTTAGTCCTTGTACTACCGATCTTGTAACTAACCTCCACATAAGGATTATCCTTGAACACCTGCTCGAGATGCTCAAGGCAATTCCTTTTTGTTTCACTGGAGTTAGCAATCCAGAACTGGCTCATACCGGTTCCTTGTAGTCCCTGAAGTACCGGGTGTTACCCTTCTCCATATCCAGATCATGCCAGCCTGCTAACCACCAGCCACGTTTAACTGGATGGTTAACATTGCAATGACCGGGGCCGAATCCAGCTTCCCTTGCCTGCCTGCCAAGGTCGTACATATCATAATGTTCAATGTTGTAAGCCATTGCTAACCTCGTACAAGTGATTCCTTAATCTACCTTCATCGTCATAAGGCTTCATAGTGTCAAAGAATAAATTCCTTTCCTTGCAACTAATCACCCTCATGCCGCGTTTCTGCTCGGCATCTTTCATCTCTGGGAAGTAATGAAGGATAAGCTCCATACTGCACCTGTCATGCCTTCCCTGGTCAATCCACGGGCCTGTAACTCTACCCGTGGCTACACCAGAAAACCCATGCTGGCTGAAGATTTCCTTTACCTCACTCTTTAAGATGTGTTCAGCACCATCCCATTTAGGATTATCTTTCTTCATAACTTTAACCTTGAGAGTGCCAAGCACAGACTTATTGTTGGTCTTGTTGAAGTTGGTTAATGTGTCGCCCCATATCCTAAATTCTGAATCGGGGTGTGACCTCTTGTACCTGAGTCTGTGCTTGTTACAGCAGAACATCTTGTTCTTGATTGTTTCAAACTCCTCATCACAGCCATCAAGCAAACAAACCCTTGTTAACTTAGGTTTCTCTGGTTGAAGGTTCTTGACCTGGCATGACCTGGAGCAGAATCTGGTACTCTTCCTCATGGAGGGGTCTATTGAATTACTACACCCCCTCCTCTCGCATATCCTCAAAGCCTGTCCCCCTCCAGCTTCAACTCAGAGATTAGGTGGTACTTACAATCCACATCCTCCCTAAGTTGAACAAGCTGACCGTTTAGTTCCTCTATCTGATCTTGAATATCAATCGCTTCTTGGGTTAATAGTTCGATCTCAGATTCCAGTTGAGCTATCTGCCGTTGTCTTGATTCTGCTGTCGGTTGCATAATCGTCTCCGTCAAGGTCTGCCATTGAACCCCCCAACTCCTTACATATTCTGTGGAAGTTGGAGATTTTAATATCGTCCCTCTCTAATAGCTTGCAGTAGTTGGATAGGTTCATCCCTACTGCACGGGCCACGCTGGCCTTACTTCTATTGGAATTTAACTGCAACTGCATTAAGTAACTACCGTAATTCATGTCCACCTCAGAACGGAATCTCATCAAGTGAAGGCTGGGCTGCCTGCTGCTTACCTTCGCCCTGCCAGAATACCTTTGAGTTACCAAGGATTGCCCCCTTAACTCCGGCTTCCTTTTCTTTCTTACTAACATCCTGGGTTATCATCCCGGCGTTCCCGTATTGGTCTGGGTTGTTGGGGTCAATAAAGGCGGTGCAACTTAAGTAAGTTCCCTTC
>Ga0208160_1001427_pt1 | contig 10155 bp, 12 predicted proteins | sample CB_VirMetaG_FD_184536 | JGI IMG/M metagenome (GOLD analysis project Ga0208160, IMG submission 184536) | Freshwater to marine saline gradient viral communities from Chesapeake Bay - CB_1504_1 Viral MetaG (SPAdes) (version 4) | ecosystem: Environmental > Aquatic > Marine > Coastal | place: USA... | reverse complement strand
CGGAAGGACTGACGCGCAGCACGATATTTATGAGTGGCTCGATCCGGTCGTGGCTTCACTACTGCGAGTTGCGAACTGGGCCGGAGACCCAAAAAGAACACCGCGAGATCGCTGCTGCGTGCGCGGTACAGATCGCCCGCGTATTTCCCCAGATCGTCGGAGTGCTGCAACATGACTGATCGACTGGAGGTCATGGACGGCTTCCGCCAGCGATTGCAGCGGGCTATGGATGTCCGTGGCTACTCACAACGCGACACCGCCCGCGCGACTGCGCTCTCGCGACAGGCAATCACGCAAATGGTTGCCCCGGAAGCGTGCCCAAGGGCTCGCAAGATGGGACCAAAGCTGTGGCAACTAACCAAGTTGGCTGCCGGACTGCGGGTCGATCCGGCTTGGCTGGCGTTTGGCTTAGGCAATCCACCGGAAGCGGGCAAGGCTGGAAAGGAACAAAATGACGACCAATGAGAAAAACGCCCGCGCCCCGGACCCTATCCGGGGAGGGCTCACAAGTGACGACATGAACCGCCCTCCATCCGCATACGACCGATTGCGAGTCTGGGTGGCCGCTCGCGACAACTTGATGGACTTTTCCGAGTACGATGCAGACGAAATAATGGAGCACATAGATAGGCTGTTAATCGAAGCGGGTTATAGTCTGGATTAGCATCATTTTCCACGGCGGTCATTTGTTGATTGTGCCACGGCCCAAGTCCAGTCGATTTCACCTACGCGCTTTTCGGCTTCCATGTATCTACCTCCGCATACCATTTGCCGTTTTTGCTTTCGCACACTTGAACGTTGATCCATTCGTCGCCTTGGCCCGTGAGCCACGCGGCGAGTTCTTCGCGCTTAATGCTAAGATTTACTTTGACCCACTCGGGGGCCTTGTCTCTTGGTTTCTTCGCGATGAGACCATCGACGAAAACTTTTTGGCTTTCCATCTTTTTCTCCTGACTGTTTCCACGGAAACTTTTTAGCGAAATCTTTCCCTAGAGATAAAATGCCCCTAGTCGGGGGCAACCGAACTAGGGGCGAGTTTTAACTACGGAGTGTGACATCAGTCACAGGATCGACTATACCACATGGTATGCGATGTGCAACACTTAATCGCATACTTCACCGGGTTCCCGTTGCTCGTTTGTCATCGACTACCTCACGAACAGGTTGACCTTGTTGCTCTTTGTACCAGTCGAAGACGACGCGGAGCTGACCACCGATGGTGCGGCCCTCCTCTTTCGACAATTCTTTTATTTCCTCATATACCTCACGAGGTACGAGGACACTTTTCCAGCGTGTAGTATCCATCAATCATTCTCCGAAGCTCCGGTATGTGTAGGATTTTATAAGAGAATATGCAAGATTGCAAGAAAAACCCCGCCGAAGCGGGGTCAGTTGAGCAGTGTCTTGCAACAATACGGAGCTATACAGCCTCGCCCCATGACGGGCCTATCTCCACGTCGCACTTGCTTGGTACATCGAGGGGCACGGCTTCAGTCATAATCCTGGCGATTTCATGCGCTTCGTCGATGTTCTTTACGGACATAGCGATTTCGTCATGAATCTGGATCATGGGCAGATGCCCTGCTTTGTACAGATCGACCATGGCTTTTTTGGTCATGTCCGCAGCCGATGCTTGGATTAGCCTGTTTAATGCTTTGTAGGTGTAAGCACGTTTCAAGCGTGTCGTGGGCCCATAAGCGTCGATAGCGTCTTTGTAAGGCAAAGCTTTGTTCATCTCAAAGCTATCTGGTTCCCACAAATCGAAGCGGCACTTGCGTCCAAGGATCGAGCGCAGTGATCCGCCAGACGTTTTCTCATTCAAACGGTTCATCACGCCTGTCATCAGGCCTTTCACAAACGGAACGCGGTCGTGGTATTGCTTGATGATGCCCTTGGCTTCTTCGACGGTAATGTCGAGCTGTTCTGACAGTTTATTGACGCCCATGCCATACATCATCCCAAGATTGATCGTCTTGGCTTGCTTGCGTGGGATGTTCGCCATCTCTGCAACCATGGTATGGAAGTCAGTGCTTGGGTCTTCGTTGTAAGCAGCGACAAACTCTGCCGCTCCTTCCAGCTCAATTCCTCGCATCTTGCCGTATACATGGGCATAATGGACCAAGATTCGCGGTTCTTGCTGCGAGAAGTCAATGGCAGCCCATTGTTCGCCTTCTTCGGGGAGAAAGAGTGAACGGATCATAGGACCCAACTCTGGGTCGCGGGCTGGAATTTGTTGTAGATTAGGGTTTGACATCGAGATACGCCCCGACACCGTGCCGCCGTCGTCCGAACGGATTTGATTTATATGAGCATGTATTCGGCCATCACTGTGGCAGTGTTTCATGATGGTATTGATGAAAGTGCCGGATGTCTTATTAAGATTCCGAGCCTGAACAATGAGCTGCGCGAGGGGATGATGGTTCTCTTGGAGGAACATCTTAGTGAAGCTCGGTGCGCCCTTTTCGGTCTGGGGATAATGGATGCCAGCTTTGTCAAAAGCTTTAGCGAGCGATTGAGCCGCCCAGATTTCCACGTCACTGCCCACAATGTGCTTAATCTGTTTGAGGACATCCCGTTCGCGCTTGAGGAGGCTATCACGAGTCCGCTCAACTCTATCTTGGTCGACGCGAACGCCACGCATGGTCATGTCGACGAGGCATGGGAGCAGATCAAGTTCGAGATTAGCGATAGGCCACAAGTCTTCTTTGCTAAGTTGCCCCGAGAAGTAATTCCAGAGTTCGAGGGTAAGTTCAGCATCCGCTTCTGCGTATGGCCCGACGTACATAGCTGGCATCTTCCACATTTCAGCTTTCGGGTCGATACCGAACTCTCTGGCAGCCTCGACTAACGCCTTCTCCGACTTGGTCTTGTTGAGCAAGTCGTAGGCCAGCGCGTTCAAGCTGTAGCTGAAACGGTTTTCGTCGAGCAACGAGGCAACCACCATAGTGTCGATAATCCGACCGTTGACGGTAAACCCTGTTGCTCTGATCCAGCCAAGGTCATACTGAGCATTGTGCATGATCTTGTCAGCGGGACATTCAAATACTTTTTTGAGCCAGCGCGAAACAATCTTTTCGTCAAGGTTGCCGCCGCCCATGTGTCTGACAGGCAGATAACCTGACCAGCCGTCAACTGCAATGGCATAACCTACGATGTAGCCATCTTTTGTGGGCCAGCCGGGACCGTTCTGCTTGAGGTTCGAGTCCTTTGTTTCAACGTCGATTGCAATCTTCGACGCGCCTGTAATGTCCGGCAACTCCAGTGGGGGCACCCACTCACTTTTGGGTGCGAACATCGCCATCTGTAATCCTGCCAAAATCTGGTTCCTCTTCTTTTAGGGCAAATTCGCCGCCCAGTCCTGTATAGCCTGCCTTGTCGATCCACGAGTCGACGTGGTCGATGCTTTCCATTAGCCTGCTTGTTTTGACCCAATCCATCATCAAGGCGACGTGGGCCGGGGTTATTCTGCCGTGTTTTTTGATTGCGGTCTTGGCAATAACGTCCCAGCCGATAGCAATGCGCCCGTGGTTTACATAAGCATCGCCGTAGTCTTGAGCCCGTTGGCCGTTAATCAGGTCACGCGCTTGGTTGAGGATGTGGTCTCTGTTCATTAGTGTTCTACCTGATTGACGTAGCCTGCAAATACAAAGGTGCCTAATTCTTCGTCGAACTCAAACTTCACGGATGGAATCTCATCGTTGCGAACTGTAGGGTCATTCCACATTTTCTGAACGCGGATGGCTTCAAAGTCGATGACGCCCATCTCTTTGTATTTCTTGCGCTTGGCCAGCTCATGCTCTTTCCATTCATCCCAAGTCATTTTCTTCATAGGTCATAACTCCTTGATAAGTCTTCTGCGTCGACGATGTAGAGGTTCTGCTTGGTCCGTGTGACGCCAACATAAAACACACGGTGCATGTCATCTGGGTTAATCCGCATTTCTTCGTCTGCGGCTGGACTGAGGTCCGTGAACAACACGACGTTATCCGCTTCGCCGCCTTTTGACCCGTGGATCGTGGATGCTGTAATGCGGGGAATGCCATTAAACTTCTCTCCACGACGTAACAATGCCGTGATATAGGCCCTGTCCGTTTCGGGCAGCTTATCCATGGCCTCTGACCAAATCATGCGTGAGGTCGCCAGCAATCCGTGGTTAACAGTCAAGTCCTGCAAGTTGACTAAATCAAGGTCTCCGACACCCGGCAGCTTTTTAAAGCCACGCGTGACGCGATTACCGATGGACATAAAGCTGTAAATCTTGCGGGCTACCTCACCGGAAACTTCTTTTCCTTTACGCAACTGCTCCCATCCATTTACTGCGTCAGAAATCTCTTCGCTGATGGACCGATGGCCGCGGTAGTTGAATAAATGACCGTTTGATTTCAAGTATTTAGCCACAGGCTGTAGATGGTAGCCTGCCTGCGATAAAATGAGCCACGACCCTTGTGTCATGTCGAGCGCACTGATAGTGTTCACTCGCGTCACGTTGCCGGCCCCATCACGGGGTTCGTATCTTTTCGGAAACCGTCTGGCAATGCGACGCACCACATTCTCCGCCACTTCATGCACGCGCCGAGGAATACGGTAAGACTGCGACAGCGTCTCCGATCCGCCGGGTAGATTGATGAACCGGTCGACGTTTGCGCCAGCCCAGCGATAAATGGCTTGGTCGTCATCGCCCGCGGCATACATGCGCGTCGATTTCGCATCCAAGATGTCGGCGATGTCCCACTGTAGGTTGCTCAAGTCTTGCGCTTCGTCAAGAAAACACAGCTCAAACTCTGGGCAATACTTATCCGACTGGCGGACAAACTCTGTCAACATATCGGTAAAGTCGTACAAACCCATCTTTTCTTTGTACTCACGCAAACACTTGTCTACATAGTTAACCGTATTCCAATCCGGTTCAATGTTGCTGTGGTTATATTGGTCCCGCAGCGATACCTGACGCATACGCGCCAAGTTAATCAAGCCAAGAATAGGATCGTTGGCCGCGGTCATCGTTGGGATGTCCTCAAACTGGTCGTGTTTTGCGCCAACTAGACTTACGCCGATGGCGTTCCCCAGCTCTTTGTAATGCGCCGCCTGCATGACCTGTTCTGGTCTAATATCTGTAGAAGTTAGCGCCAGCGAATGCAGGGTGCGGAAGTAGATCAGGTCTTTCTTTGGATCGAGCCCAAACCGCGCTGCGGCGCGTTCTTTGGCCTCGTTAGCCGCTTTGCGGGTAAAGGCCAGGAAAGCGATGCGATGGGGGTGTACGCCCGCTTCTAGGGCATCGTCGACCATATTTAGTAGGGTTGTGGTTTTGCCCGTCCCGGGCGGTCCAAATATCCTAAACATTCTCCGCCTCTATCTGTCTGACTATCTGGCGGATGCGCTCCCGGCTTAGCCCATAAATGCGCCCTATGGCGGTAAACGTCATACGCTTCTTCGACCATGCTTCGTAAATCTTGCGGTTGCGTATTGTGTAATCATGCTTCGTCAAAACGGTGCCTCCTGACTGCCAAATGCTGGGGGATCAATATCAACATCGACACTGTCGAACGAAGGTATTTGCCAGACCCTAACCGCACGGCCTTTAATTTTTAACACAACGCTTTCGCCGTTAATATCGCGCAGGCGTTGGGCAATCTTGTGGGATTTGTATTCAAAAAACTTATTTTTCCGCAAGAAAGCTTCAAAGTCTTTGAGGCGGAAATAAGTGATGCCCTGCTCTTCATCGGTCCATGGGCGGCGGAGCAGGATTTCTTCTTTATCCTGCGCTTGCTGTAGATGGCGGCAGAACTCTTCTAAGTAATCATAGAACTGACCGCTGATACTAGCGTCTTGTGCCACTTCGATGATCGCGCTTTCGTTGTCCCGCATTTCAGTAAGCAGGGTGCTTATGCGGCCTTCCCATTGCTGCTTGGCTACGGAGCGCGGCATAAAGTTAAGCTGCTCCATGCAAGCCCGCTGGAACGTCATCTGGTTCATCAAAGCTTCTGTGTCTAGCTCCAGAGGCTCACCGTTGACGTCCATGAACCACACAGGTGGTGTCGAATTGTATTTGCGAAGGTTGGCTATGATGGCACCAGATACCGCGGCCCCAACGCCGTGTTGCCTTGTGCGGCATAGCTCTTTGTTACAGTAAGCCTTGATTGGAGCGTCGTTGCATTTGTAAGCATAGTCTTTGCGCTGGACATGCTTGGCAACTATGTTGACCTCCGGCAATGGCAATGGCGGAGATAGGTACTCCATGTTGTAACGTAGTATTTCGGATTCCCAACTGTCAGGATATGCTTTTCGTAAATACACCCCGATGTTGAATAGCCCATTATTTCGGCCCCCTTCGCTGATCTTAATCTTACAAAGTATCTGCAAACAGGGCGGGCCGTCCTGAAGTAGTTCGGTCTCGCCGCTGCCTACTACTTGCAGCTTAACAACTTCTTCTGGGGTTTGGGCATATTTATCGTACAGCTCAAAAAATTCTTCGAGCGTCGCTGACGTACCGTCATCTAGGAATGCGTAGCGCAGACCGTTTTCATGGTCGTAATACGGCAGATTTAAGAAATTTCCGACATCCCCACGGTCCAGATGCAGTTTGACCTGCTTGGGGAATATTTCGCTCTCTCCATAACCGAGGGCCGCGGACATATGTTGCAGAGCCTTCTGCATGTCCCTTGCTTCGACCCACTCTTTGGAAAACAGAAAGCAGTGTGCGCCGCCAGACTTAGAACGGCAGACGACAAGTGGCAGCTTCAGCCGCCTAATTTTTTCAATAATTAACTTATGGTCAAGCGGATACTGGTCGATGTCGATACATCCCCACTTGCAACAGTTATCTTCGTTGATGGGAATAATGCCAAGGCCGCTCCCCTTTCCTGACAGGTGGTTCTCCCAAAGCTTTTGGGTCCGAGGTTCGCGTAATACGCCTGCCTTACCCTTGGCTTTGCCATTGGCTCCTGTCTTCTCTATTTTGAAGTAGCCATAAGCTTCCTTCAGTCCATCGAATATGGACGCGAACTTCTCGACTGACATTGTTGCCTCCTACGGAGAAAAATGCGGCGGAGCCGAAGCCCCGCCGCAACGATGACTTAGAACGGTGTATCGCCGCCCCCTCCATCTTCCGTATGTTTGACAACAACGTCGCCAGCCGTGATGCTGTCCGCGAACCCTTTAGCTCTTCCGTACAAGCTTGCATCGGTAATCGGGCCATCTACAGACATTTCCCAACCGTGCCACGAGCCTTTTGAGTTTTCCTCTTGAGCCGTTTTGAGGTGGTAAATGTGGGAGAACCGAGGCGGCGTGAACGGCCCGTTCTTCCCCTGCATTTGGCGCGACGCCATCATGCTGTTCCACTTACGCGACTTCTTGAGCTGCGTAGATTTCATAGCAATGAGGGCTGTCTCCGCACCGCCTTCTGGGTTCAACAGAATGACAAAGTGTTGGTGAGTTTCCTCGATGTACTCACCGTTGCCGTCGACAACATAGTCTTTGTTGTCTTCAGTAGAGCGTTGAGTTTTGGGTCGGTTATCACCGGGCTCGTAAATTGCCACGGGCGCACCGGTTCCGCTGCCACGCGGAGCCCACTGGATAAATCGACGCTGGTAAGCACACGGGATGACACGAATGCCGTCCTTACCTTTGTAGATCGCACCAGTGACGGTGTTATAAATATCGCCCTTACGAGCATTCTCGTTTTCATCCAATACAGGGTCATTACCTGACAGAACTTTGAGGAAAGGAAGCGCAAAGTCTTCTTGCCCCATGTTCTCCATGCCACGGCCTGCATCGGCTTCAAACATTGATGGATCGAACTCCATAATTTCTGAGTTCTTCTTAGTTGCGACTGCTTTAGTCATGATTATTTACTCCTCTTGATAACTGCACGTTGGCCAACCCATGCTCCGAAAAGCTCCATAGGAAATGCTTCCCCTTCTTCCACGCGTTCTTTGATAAAGGCGCGTAGCGTCTGCGGATGGATTTCTGTCTTTTGCTCGGGAACATAGCCTTGTTGCTGCGCGAATGCAGCGAACGAACTTGCTAAATCGTCTTCTCCGCGTCCAAACTGGCAGAGGACAGTATTTTTGATAATGTCATCGTACCCGTGTTCACGCAGCCACTCGTAAGCAGCCGGACGATTGTCTACGAGGATTGAAGCCCCGTAGGTTTGTTTAACCTCAACGGTTGAACCGTCATCTAGGCTAAACGAAGAGATGCCGATTTCAGCAAGCATGGCTGGCATTTCTTCATCCGTGAGCTTCAGAAGAGTTTTCTTCTCTTTCTTGAGGGTTTCCTCAAGACGTGAGATAGTTTCTTCTTTGTCTCGGATTTGGCGGGCCAAAGCGGCTACCGAAGTGAGCCCCTGTTGGTCTACTTTTTCAACAGACGAAGCTAGGGTCTCCTCGAAGTCTTGCTCCATCAATTTCGTCAAGTCATCACTCATCGTGTTTCTCCTGTCGTGGTTAAAGGCACCGGTTGGGCCTTGACAAAAACAGATAATATCTTATACCATAAATCTGTCAAGAGGTTTTTTTCACAGGACACACAAGATGGGATTCGAGTTCAAAACACAGCCCTACGACCACCAGCGCAAGGCGCTCAAAGACTCGTGGTCCGCGGAGTATTACGCGCTCTTCATGGAGATGGGCACGGGGAAGTCGAAGGTGGCTGTCGACAACATAGCCATCTTATACGAAGCCGGGAAGATCACGGCGGCATTGATAGTCGCTCCGAAGGGAGTGTACGACAACTGGGTCCGCGGGGAGATACCGGCGCATCTTCCGGACAGGATCGTGCGCCACGTTATGCGGTGGAGCCCCGTGAAGACGCAGAAGTACGAGAACGAGCTGAAGGACTTCATCATCGACAAAGACCAGAAGCTCAAGATTTTCGTCATGAACGTCGAGGCGTTTTCGTCGGAGCGCGGCTTTGAGGCAGCGCAGGCGTTCTTGCACCAGAACCCGGACAACATGATCGTCGTGGACGAAAGCACGACCATAAAGAACCGCAAAGCGCAGCGCACGGCCAACCTGATTAAGCTGCGCGACTTGGCCAAGTACCGCCGCATCCTGACCGGATCGCCGATCACCAAGAGCCCGATGGACCTGTTCTCGCAGTGCGAGCTGTTAAAAGAGAAGTGCCTTGGGTTTAACAGCTACTTTGCGTATCAAAGCCGGTACGCGAACGTCCAGAAGCGCACCATGGGGCACCGCAGCTTTCAACAAATCGTGGGCTACCGCCGTTTGGACGAACTTTCTGAAAAGTTAGATCGGTTTAGCAACCGCACACTCAAGCAGGATTGCTTGGACCTTCCAGAAAAGGTGTATATCAAACGCTTTGTTGAGCTGACGCCCGAGCAAGAGCGCGTCTACAACCAAATGAAAAAGCTGGCGCTGGCAAAGCTGGAGACAGGCGAGCTGGCGACGACCGCCAGTGTTTTGACGCAGATTATGCGCCTACAACAGATTTGCTGCGGTCATTTCCAGCCCGACGACGGCGATATACGCGTCTTGAAGAACAACCGCATGAACGAATTGATGGAGCTGGCTGAAGAAGTGCAGGGCAAAGCCATTATTTGGGCGACGTATACACACGACATCTTGCATATCGCCAAGGCGCTGCGTGAGCAATTTGGCGGGGACGCTGTTGCTACTTACTACGGTGGTACAGCCCAAGACGACCGTCAGGATATTGTGAATCGGTTCCAGAGCAGGACTGATCCGTTGCGTTTCTTTGTGGGCCAGCCCCGCACAGGTGGTTACGGTATCACGCTGACGGCAGCTAATACCGTGATTTATTATTCAAACAGTTACGATTTAGAAATCAGGTTGCAGTCGGAGGACCGAGCGCATCGCATTGGTCAAACCAACAAAGTCACCTACATTGATTTGGTCACCCCGGACACCATCGACGAACGCATTTTGGCTGCGCTACGCAACAAGATCGACATCGCAGGGGAAGTGCTTGGCGAAGACGCCAAGGATTGGCTTACTTAGAGGTGCTTTGTTCGTACAACGCCTCAAGCGTTCCCAGCCGGATAGTTAACTCATGTACGCGGTCTTGCATCCGTCGCAATTCTTGTATGTTTCTGTCTGCCGCCTCAAGCAACATGTCTTGTCGGGCATCTGCGGGTAACGAGCCAAGTTCCCCCCGAGGCCATTTGATACGAAATTC
>Ga0208160_1001426_pt1 | contig 10156 bp, 17 predicted proteins | sample CB_VirMetaG_FD_184536 | JGI IMG/M metagenome (GOLD analysis project Ga0208160, IMG submission 184536) | Freshwater to marine saline gradient viral communities from Chesapeake Bay - CB_1504_1 Viral MetaG (SPAdes) (version 4) | ecosystem: Environmental > Aquatic > Marine > Coastal | place: USA... | reverse complement strand
TCTTTAATGGGCATAGCCACCTCCTTATTAACTAAACGCGGGTTTGGAGTGCTAAGTGGGACACGTGACGCAGTGTGTCATGTGAAAAGGAGGGGAGTGAGTGTGAGGGTATTAGAAATAGAAATAGAAAAAGAAAAAGGGGGATACCCCCCCGCGTAGCGGGAACTATTCGTCCGACGAAGTCGGTCCTTCGTTCAACTCGCGAGCGAAGCGAGCGAAATAAACGAAGACACGAGCGAAGCGAGTGACCTTCTTAAGCCGAGCGAAGCGAGGCGAGCGAGCGAGCGAAGCGAGCGAGCGGCCGCAGTCTCCCGACTGTAGCCGTTCGCCTCTGGTCTTAACGCATTAGCTTGCCAGCTACCTCGGCCACAATCTTGCGCCGCAAGACCCCTGTGGTGTCATCCGTGATATACTCCGCGATGAGGTCATGAATGTGATCGTCATCAGGGTGGTCTCCGTGGCGCTCGTGTTCCGTGATGGCATCCTCAATCATGTCGTTAACCTCTTCCGAGTGTACCGCGTACCCCCGCACAGATGTGAGCTGCTCCTCTAGCTCGTCGATGCGCCTGTTTAGCATCTCCAGGTCGGCGAGGTGCATCGCTGGCGCTGGCTCCGGCTCCGGCGCTTTGTACTCCAGGGAATCGCTGGTGAGTAGCTCCCAACAGCGCTTGGCGTCCGCCACCTGATTGAACACGATGTGCGCGCCACTGATGCGAGCGCCTCCGTTCAGGCTTCCGTCTTCCGCGATGATTGCCACTTCGCTATCGTTGATTCTCAATGTTCTCATGTCTGTTTCTCCTGCTCTTTCGAGCGCCTGGGGGCGGTCTCCCGCCCGGTTGATGGTTTAAACATACATAGAGTTTACGCTGGGTGCATAGAAAACGTACAAAAAAAGCGGAATTTATTTCCGGGGGTGGGTCTGACTGGGTGGCTATCTCCCCGCCTTTCAGGCTCCCCGAGGGGAGACCACAGACCGGACAAGAGACCACAGTTTATATCCGCCCAGCCTGTGGCCAGTGAATTCTCTTTAAATGTGCGCGATTGGAGAGTGTTTGTCTAGAGGTGTAGTGCGCGCGAGCCGTTCGTTCGTTCGTTCATCCGTCCGTCCGTTCGCCTGCAGGATAAAGCGAGCGCTTTAGGCTCCCAAACTTTTTAGACGATATTCTCTAGAAAGGTTGGGACCCTTAAATCCTGACGAATAAATCCTTCTCCCTAAGTCTCTGTTATCATTGCTCTTTCGTTTGTTTACCGTCTGAGCACAGGATAAAGGGGGCGCTTTATCATCCTGTTATTGGTCCTACCTCTCGTGATTTGGTCTAAACAGGATAAAGGAAGGGGCTCTTGCGAGCCCTAAATCCTAGCTAATTACCTGGTAAACAGACTGGTTTAATCGCTCCTGAATGTCTTCGGGGAGCGTATCCCACACATCTGCTAGGGTCCTGGTGCCATCTATCTGCGACACTGAGACCACGCCACCGCCTGCGTCCACCACGCGATTTAGTGCGCGGTCCTCCCAATGAATCTCATGGCCTACATGCTCGGCAACGGCCGCCCACGCCTCTTCCTTGGACGCGTAGGCCGTCGCGTGCGTGCCATCGCAGGCGCGTATAAACACCGTCCACAGGTCGCTATCGAGCGTAGCCCATAGCGCTTTGTAAATCCGATTGTCTGGGTCTGGATGATAGTCCAGGCATTCGGCTGCCTCGTCCGGGGTGTAGAATTCTAGTGCTTCATTCATTGCTGGCATTGTCTTACTCTCCTGTTAGTTCGTCGCCTAGTCCGGCTTCAATGATGACTGAGGTCATCGCGTTGCGTTCAATCCACTCGCCAGGGAATCCGGCGGTGGCGTAGTTCCGATAGGCTGCGCGGTACTGGCGCTTAGCTTCCTCGGCTCCAAGCTTCTGCGCTGCTCTCTCGTAAATCTCCTCAATGTCTGGACCCTCGAAAGGGTCCGGGGGTGAAAACCAATCTGGGCTTGTTCTGTAGCTTCTACGGTGTCTTGGCATTGTCTGTCTCCTTATTGATTCCAAATCTTTAGGCGCTCTGAGTAGCTCTTACGCTTCGCGCCATGTGTATAAAATCCAACCGTAAAACCACGGTCGGGGTCTGCGCATATCGGGAGGCCGTTGCGGCTCTTACAGTGCTCGGCACACGTAAAGCGCCTGCCCGATTTGCTGAGTTGCTGGGGGCATCCTTTGATGACCTGGCCGCCCTTGGTAACTAGGCGCGCTGGCGCATCCTCAGGAAGGGTAACCGTAGTGTTGAATCCCATCCGCGTTGCTCGGTCTACCTGTGCCAGGGTGTCGCAGCTAACGTTGATAGCTATCTTAGGCGCTGCCTTCATTGCTGCCCTGATTGCGCGTTTATTGCGCTCGTAAGCGTTGCTTACGTTAAAGATAGGCTTGTGGGTGTAGATGATAGGAACCTGGCCTAGGCTCTGCGCTTTGCGCACCATGCGGACCAGGAACGCTTTGTTGATGGTTTGACCGTCGCAGGGGTTGCGGGGGTCGTTGGGCAGGTCGCCACCCGATGCCCAGCGCCACACACGGGTAAAGCACGTCATGAGTGAAAAGAACTGCTCATGACTCCACAGGTGATAGGCTCCCTGGTCTAGCTTGTCCCGATGTAATCGGGAGCGCCCTCCGAGGTCGTAACAGGCTCCCTCCTGCAATAGTCGACAGGTGCTAGGGCATGTACCGGACTGGGTCCGAGTGGTGGTAATGGGTCCGGTCTTGCCGTTGCCTGATACCATCGTAACATGGATGCCAGCGGGAAGCGCGTTACCCATTGCAGGGTCTACGCTTGTTGGTGTCGTAAAGTCTAACATGCTCACGCCTCCTCAATCTGTGCTGAGAAGTGCTCTAGCGCTGTCTCGGCATATCCGGCTCGCTCTAGCCATGCGAGCGCCTCGGGTGCGCTAATTGGTTTTAGGTACCGGTCGCCAGTCCAGCCGTCGGCGCTTTTCTTTGCATGCTGCGACATAGGGCCGCCCTTGCAGGCTAGAAACCACCTCCCCGATTTGGTTTTATAGAGCGTTTCACACCAATGATGATAGTCGCTCGCGTGGCCGTCCCAATCTCTCGCGACTTCCTGTGCCTTGTCTGTGTCAAATAGTAGTCCATTGATTACTTGCTTCATGCGCTGTGCGCCTCCTGTGAAAGAATATGTGGCCAGTGTATCATATCGGTAAACACGCGCGAGAGAAAAAAGCGCTGCGGCCTGATAAATAATTTCTGCCCTCGGCGCACCACAGACCGCCCCACCTCGAGACAAAACTTTGCATCGGGGGTACGAACAGACTCGGTCTCGAGCAGCGGATTGTGCAATGTTTTCAATGGGTTGCGGCAGAGTTTTTTGACAGTGATTTGTTACCCCTAACCTGCGCGCTATTACTTTACCGTACGTCGTTCGTTCGTCCATTCGTTTGTTTATCCTGCCTTATCCTGCTTGCGTTCGTTCGTCTGGAGGCGTAGGTTTGAAGCCACAGGAGGACTCATGAAAAATCTCATGGATGAAATACAAAAGTGTGAAATTGTGGACGACGGTGAGGTGACCTTAGCGGGGCACTTCATTCGCATAATGCAACAGGCGTATGAAGACGTTTGTTCGTCGCAGGGTGTGATCTGGACATACGAGCGCGGGTGCTGGACTCGGCAAGATGCTGAGGATGTGATGGCGCTTATTCAGGGCTTTGACGGGCTCGCGTTCTTTCGTATGAATGGTGCGCCAGGTCGGGTGAAGTTATCCAACAGCAAGGTCAATGGCATCTACCAAAGCCTGCTCATTCACCGGCAGCTACTTCGGTCGGGTTACTTTGACGAGGTTGCTGCAGGCGTTTGCTTTGCCAATGGGTTTGTCTCAATCAAGGACGACCGCATTGTCATGGAGAAACACTCTCCAGACCACAAGGCTACGATGCGCATCGAGCAGGACGCCCCTACTAATGTAGTGGTGCCGCGTTCGTTCATTGCTTTTCTGCAGGACCTATTTCGAGACGATGAAGACCAAGGCGTGAAGATAGAGCTTATCCGCGAGTTCTGCGGTGCGGCGCTGTCAAACATTGCAGTGCGGTTCAGCCGGGTGCTGCTGCTTACCGGCGGTGGGGCTAACGGCAAGAGCACGCTTGCCCGCATCATCGAAGGTCTCTTCCCGCCGGAGCATGTGGCCGCAACATCCCCTGCCCGTTGGAACAGTGAGTACCAGTTGGCGCTGCTGGCTGGCTGTCGCATCAACATTTGCACTGAGCTACCCACTGCTGACAATGACGTGAGCGACTTGTTCAAGGCTGTTGTTGCAGGTGACCAGATTATCTGCCGGATGCCATACCAGGCACCACAGAAGCTGCGACCAAAGGCTGCGCATATCTTCAGTTCAAACTACCTGCCCAACAGCAAGGACTTCTCAGAGGGATACTTCCGTCGGTTCTTGATTGTCCCGCTCAACCGCAACTTCCAAAAGGAAGGCGTTGTGCGAACGATGGACTCAATCGTTGCGGACATGGAAAAGGAGCACGCGGCCATTATCATGTGGGCGCTGCAGGGCGCTGTGAACCTGATTAAACGTGGGCACTATATCATGCCTGCCTCTGGCATCGAAGCAGAGCAGGAGTGGCGCGTAGAAGCTGACGCTGTGCTAGATTTCGTTGTGTCTTGCTGCACGAGGCGAGATGACCGTAAGGACTTCGAGTACCTGTCCACCATCTACGACGACTTCAAAGACTGGTGCTTGCGCATGAGCCGTAAGCCGATGGGGCCACGTAAGTTTGCCTCGCGTCTTGTGTCGCTGGATGTACCGAAGGAGAAGATTGGGGGACAGTCTAAGGTAGGTCTATCCAGTAAGCCAAGAATCAATTGGTCCGATTGGGGCCTGAACTAGAGCGAGGTGGCCTCGGGGGGTGCGCGCCCCCCTTGGCCTGCTTCCGATAATTTACGCCCACCCTTGTCGGAGCTTCAGACGGACGCGCCTTATCGAAAACGATTATTTCGCGCTTTACCACGGCACGTCGTCCTGCTGCTGTCGAGGCTGTTGCTGTCGAGGCTTCTGCTCGTCCTGCCGCCAGTCGAGGTTGCGCTGTGGCCGAGGCTTCTGCTGGTCCTGCTTCTCGAATGGCGCAACGAAGATTCTGCAGTCAGGCTGTGAGCCTTCCTTACGGTCATTGGGAAGCAAAACCAGACGGGCATTGCCCAGCTTACCCGTCATGACGCCAGGCGTCTTGGTTGAGTACCAAAGAGCGCCAATCTCTACTAATTGTGATTTCTGTTTACTGTCTGTTGACATAGTGTCCTCCTATAAGTAAGTTTACAGGTGGTAACTTTACTTAACTCCAGAGGAGAAAACAATGACAGACAGTAACTTAGTTGAGAAACTTGATAGCTACACCAGCCGGATGAACAAGATAAAAGTCAGGGATATTTTTCACCGAGGCTTTGGTGATGACTTCATCTACATCAACGCTAATGATGACGAAGCGTTGCGTAAGTATTGTTGTGGTAGCGACCGCATCACGGTTCTAAATGGGACAAGCTCATACCGTGGGCCACATGATGACTTCATTAAAACCATGGGGCTTGCGGAGGATAACTTCAACGCAAGCAATATCATGAACATGGGGCTTTTGGCGGAAGACGTGTTTCGTCGTAGAACAGAACAGATGGCAGAGCACTTGGGTCTTTACGGTAACACTAGGGTATTGCCCGGTGAGACGCTGTACCGTCACGGTAGGAACGTAACCTTCCGAGCTACACCTGATGGCATCATCCCAGATATGCCATCGGTGGTCTTTGAGTACAAGCTGCGTTGGTGGTCTGACAAAGATCTCTACGGTGAGCCCATGACTGACCAGGTGCGTGAGTCTGAGTATGACCAATGCCAGTGGCACTTGTTCCTGAGCGGGGCGACCACATGCTTTCTGGGCGTCTGGTTTCACCCTGCGGAGGATATTGAGTGGTTTGAGATTCTGCGCAATGACAAGCACATTGCGGCGCTCGTTGATTGTGCTGAGGATTACTTTGGCAACCACATCAAGACCAGCACACCTCCACCAAGTGATGCCTCTGACGGATGCAAGAAGTACCTTATGCGTCTCGAAGAGCGCGATGCTTCACGTCGCGAGATGAGTGGTGACGAGTGGCGTATCGCCATGCAGATTCATGAGACCAAAGAGCAGATTAAAGAATTGAAGGGCCTGCAGCAGGGGCTTGAGAACGAATTGCGTGAGAGTATCGGCGAGATGCAGGAGCTATTCGTCGAGGGCTCAAAGAGCAAGGTGACCTGCAAGGCACCCAAAGGCAAGGACACCAGAACACTTCGCGTGACGATTAAGGATTAAGCAATGATGGAAACTTTACCAAACCTATGGGACGTGATTGGGCCTGAAGACGTTAGCCAGAAGGGCTCTGGTAGCTACAAGGCAGACTATGTGAACTGGTGCTTAACCGCACACTACATGCACGGTCATGCACCGGGCTGGCAGTTCCGGCTAATTGACTGGAGCAACGACTCTGGTCAACCACAGAGTATTTACCGGGCACCGGATGGCAGTGGATACGTCATGGGTCAGTGGCGTCTTGCTGGCACCGACCTTGTGACTGAGCCTTTTCCGCAGGCCTGCATGGACCACCGGAATAAGCCTATCCCGTATGAGTCCTGTGATGCGCGTGTGTTGACCGATACTCATCGGCGCTGCCTGTGTACCTCGGCTGCGGCGTCTTTCGGCTTAGCAGGCAAGCTATGGGCTCGTGTGGCTGTTGAGAACCCGCATGAGAGCGATGATGCATCGCCAAAGGGCGATGACTCTATCGTGAAGATGCTGGGTGTATTCAGCAAGCACGGCGTCACCGGCAATCACCTGTGTGCGTATCTTGGGCGGGAGACCATCGCCAAGATTACGCAGGATGACATGGCAAAGCTGCGTCAGGTCTACGGCACCATTGCGCAGGGCATGGATGCCTTCGCAGCGCTCGGCATTTCAGAAACAGGAGAGGTTGATGAGAGCGAGCCAGAGTTCAACTTCGGCGACCAGTAAGATGGCGCTCCGGTATGCAAAAGCCGGGTTGAAGGTCTTGCCGCTTTATGAAGGCAGAGAACGTTGCGCCTGCGGGCGCAGCGACTGCCACAGTCCTGGCAAACATCCACGCACAAAGCATGGCGTTCGGGAGGCTAGCAACGACAGGGGGGTCGTTGAGCAGTGGTGGCGTCAGTGGCCCCAGGCAAACGTAGGCATTGCCACGGGGCACAAGGTTTGTGTGCTGGATGTTGATTCAGACAAAGGTGGCTGGGAAAGTCTGGAGTGGATGAAGGCCGTCTATGGCGACTTTGGTCCAACGTGGAAGTGCATTACTGGCGGGGGCGGTAGGCACTTCTTCTTCCAGATGCCCAGTGAAGACCTCAAGAATGCAGTGAAGATATGGAAGCGCCCTGGCTTGGACTTTCGAGGTACCGGCGGCTACGTCGTAGCTGCTGGCTCCGAGAGCCCCAAGGGGGCGTACCGCTGGATGGAGGGCTTTGCCCCATGGCAGGTGCCTCTGGCTAAGCTTCCTTCTTATCTGCTCAATGAACTGCGTCATGGCGTGAAGATTAAGCGCATGCCACGGCCAGAGACCAAGAAACAGAACGTCTCCATCGAGGCGTTTGATGTGATCCCAGATGGTGAGCGTAATGACGGGCTGTCGCGTATCTGCGGCAGTCTCATCAGGGCAGGCAAGGATGAGATGGAGTGCAACACGTTGCTTCACTCAGCCAACGCTATGCTCTGCCGACCACCACTAAATGAGCGCGAGGTTGATGCGATATGCGCGTCGATTTGGCGGTGTGAAAGAAGGAATGGGTAGGTCGGGGCAGGTTTGACCCTGCCCCTATCAACTCACAGGAGGAGCACAGACAAGCTCCTCTAGGAGGATAATATGTCAGAGGATTATAAGCAACGGGTCCAGAACGCGATGCGCAAGTTCGACGAGCGCGTCTCCAGCGGGAAGTTTAGACCCAAGAGAGAGAAGACCAAGAAACCGAAAGACCCTGATACCGTGCCGACTGAGCACCAGGAGCAAGTAAAGCTCGTGGGCTGGATGCGCAAGAAGGGCTGGACCTTCTGTGCCGTGCCTAACGGTGGTGCTCGGTCTAGCGCCATTGAAGGCGCGAGGCTGCGCTCTGCTGGGCTACAGAAGGGCTTTCCTGACCTGCTGGTGTTCTGGCCAGTCCAGGCAGCAATTGAACTCAAGAGGCAAAAGGGCGGGCGCGTGAGTCCAGAGCAGCAAGCATGGCTCGACACCCTGCAGGGGTGCGGCTGGCAGGTTCAGGTATGCAAGGGTGCAGATGCAGCCATCGAGTGGCTGGAGGAAATTCATGAACAAGAATGAGTATCAAATTACCGCCACCACCAGGGGCGGACAACTTTTACAGAAGACAATGAAAGAGAGACAGCTAACCTTCCGCGAGGTGGGTGACGCCGTCGGCGTGACGCATACAAATGTCCATCATTGGATAACGCGGCGCGTCCCAATGTTGAGATGGGCAGTGAGGCTCAAGGAGTTATACGGGATTCCTGTTGAGGCGTGGATGAAGGAGATTTAATGTGGTGGGTATTGGGCGCTGCGTGCGTACTGGCGATGGGGGTCGTCATCTCAGAGTTTCTGGCTGTGCGCCAGCTTGAGAATCGTATTCGGCGAAAATGGAGGGACCATGACAGACAAAAAAGGAAAACCGAAGGGCTGGTATCTGCGCGAGCAGAGGAAAGAACTGCGGCACAAGATAACACTGGCAAAGAAATGGATTGAACAATGTACGGACTGCGACCGACTAGAAGACTTGAAAGAGCATCTATGGCGGTTGGAGTATCGTGAGATTTTTTTAGGAAAGAAGAAGTAACTACTTCGACCGAGAAGCTCACTTGCGCTTACGCATGGGCTTCTTGGCTACCTTCTTGGCTGCCTTTTTCTTCTTGCTGTAGTCGACTTTCTTGCCTTCCTTCTTGGCCTTGTTCTTGGCCATAGCAATTCCCTTTGGTGTGTATGGATAATGTTTCCCACCTACTTTTGGCATTACTTCTTCCTTTTCTTCGCTGATTGCTTCAGCGCCTTTGCAGTCGGCGCTCCCTTAGTGCCCGGCTTGCGCATCTTCTCCCCGCTACCGGCCTTGATACGCTTACGCTTTGCGTGGATGTTCGCCCACAAACCCTTCTTCTTCGCAGCCATCACTTAATCCTTTCATCAATCACAACTCGACCATCAGGCTCTTGGTGACCAATTTCGTTGCAGCGCTCCGGTGACCGTGCAGTTGGGTGGCCTAGGCTGATATGAATCCAACCACGCTCTAGGAGCAGTTGCCCCACGTCTAGCCGCTTCTCTCGTACTTCAGCAGCAAGCTTCTCGAATGCCTCTTCGATGGTGCCATTGTACGGCTTGAAGTCGCAGGCTTCCCCGCGCATATGCTGGCTGCGCTCAGAGCCACCAACGCGGGCATTGAGTGTGGGTCCACGGAAGCCACTGGTCACACGGATGGGTGAGCCCACGATAGCTCGAACGCGCTCCATTAGCATCGCAGTCAGATAGATAGCGCAAGCAAAGTTCTTGGCTTCCTTCTTGTTAGTCAGGAACAAGTCTTCATGGCCAGTGCGGGTCATCTCATCCCACGAGAAATGGTCTGTGAGCTTCATTAGCACTTCCACCGTTTACGTGCCTGACGCAGACGTGAGTTAGGATTCTTCGCGGCTTTGGGGAATTTCTTCATTTGGCCTGCACTGCGAGCGCAGTAAGACTTGCGGCGCTTGGCGGCCTTGCTGCCCTTCTTCACTTTGCCGGTGACCGCGCCCTGTAACTTACTGCCGGGGTTGTCACGGCGATACTTGGCGATGCCCTTCTTGGTCATGCCCGCACCGGCTTTGGTCGGACGCTTGTGGCCACCCTTAATGGTGTGGCCCTTCATGCTGCCTTTCTTTGCCATGTCACCACCTCACTCTTAACCCGGCCATAGCGGCCCAGTCCTTTGAGTTTGCGATGTGCCCCTGCGCGATGAGTTCGACGGCGTCATTAACTCGTGCAGCAGCATCCAGAGTGCCCCGGAGCCCAGTAGGGCCAGCAGCGAGCCCAAGGTCGATGCGCCCGCCATTGCTTTTCGGTACGAGCGCCAGCGCACGGCTCACTTGTCCTGTGAACTGGCTTGC
>Ga0208160_1001419_pt1 | contig 10187 bp, 12 predicted proteins | sample CB_VirMetaG_FD_184536 | JGI IMG/M metagenome (GOLD analysis project Ga0208160, IMG submission 184536) | Freshwater to marine saline gradient viral communities from Chesapeake Bay - CB_1504_1 Viral MetaG (SPAdes) (version 4) | ecosystem: Environmental > Aquatic > Marine > Coastal | place: USA... | reverse complement strand
TTGGTTATGGAAATTATTCCGAATCATATTCTAAAAAAATCTTACAGATTAGAGAAAACGATCATAGTCCTGAATTACCAAATCAGGAAGACGATTTAGTTAATTTAATCGGAGAAATGATTGACACAAAAGATATTCCAAATACTGAAGACGCTATTTGGAACTTTTTAGACGAGCATTGTACTCATATGCACCATATGACTAAAGGTAAAATTGTAAGAAGAGCTGTATCAGCAAACGGTTCATACCAAGATGTTATGACGTGGTCTATCACCGAAGTAAAAGATTTTACTGAAAGTAAAACAAACTATACTGTTGCTGGTAAAAAAGATGACAATAGAGATAAGTATGGATGGTCTGTATTAGAAGGATATGAATATGAATATCTAACTAACGCTTTAAGAAAATTTAAAGAGACCGATAAAGAATCTTATTTTATTTGTCACACCTTAGCACCTACAGATAAAGAAACACTAAATCAAAAAAGAAATAAAATGATTAGTGCTTTTGAATATTTGGAAGATGCTATAGTTAAAGCATATAAATTTTATCAAAAAGTTGGAACTTGGCCTTGGGCAATTGAGGGCTTCTTACCACAAGATAAAAAAAATGCTGAAAATACAGATGAAGTTATATCTTTAAAAGAAATAACAAATAAGATAAAAAAAGAACAAAAGAAGTTAAATATATTTAACTAAAATGATTGGCCGAGGGAGCATTGACTTCCTCGGCCTTTTATGATATATTAAATAATGCGGATGTCGTATAAAAGTATTATGATAGGTTTCCAACCTATAGAAGATTGGGCAGTACAATCCATCCGCTCCAAATTAAATTATGAAGGAGTGATTAAATTATGAATCTATCAAGTGATACGGTTGCTGTACTTAAAAACTTTTCAGATATTAACCAGAACATTCTTGTTAAACCTGGAAACAAAGTACAAACAATCTCAACAATGAAAAATATTTTAGCAGAAGCTGAAATATCAGAAAAGTTTGAAAGCGAATTTGCTATCTATGACTTACCAGAATTTTTAAGAGCGGTTGAACTATTTGAAAAACCAGAACTTAAATTTAATGGTGGTTCAAATGTACAAATTGCCGACAGCAATTCTAAACAAGCAATTAAGTATTTCTTTGCTGACAAGTCTGTTATTGTTTCGCCTACTAAAAACATTACAATGCCAGATAAAGAAGTTACTTTTACTTTAAAAAAAGACGCCTTTGCTAAATTACAAAAAGGTGTTACCACATTAAATCTACCAGATGTTGCCGTAAAAGGTGATGGTAAATCAATCAAGTTAGTAGCTACTGATAAAAAGAATAAATCTTCTAATGATTATTCTATGACAGTTGGTGAAACTGATAAAACATTTACAGCTTATTTTAAAGCAGAAAACTTTAAAATGGTAAGTGATGATTATGATGTGGCCATTTCAAAACAAAAAATAAGTCATTTTGTAAACAGAAATAAACCTATCCAATATTGGATTGCATTAGAACCAGACTCGGAGTTTTAATATGAGTGAGAATAAAACTCCTATGACGCCAGCGGAGGAGGATAGAAACGCTGATGTGGTTAGATTAGAAGATGGTACAGCATATCCAAAAGACGGTTATATCAAAGTAGAAACCAGAGAATATCATCAAACAACGCATTATCTTAATAGAGAAATTGCTGTTGAAGATATATTGGAAGAGTTTGGTGATCTACCTACCTTTGAAAAAGGCCTATACTTTGATTGGTCTAATTATCATAATGCTAGTGATGAAGATAAAGAACTAGCTGATAAAGTCCAAACATTTGTTGATGAACACGATTATGACCGTGAAGAAGATTGTTGGACAATGAATAAAGGTGGTTATGATGTTGATACTGAAATTGTAAAAGAATTTACAATGGAAACACCTAATTAATCAATAAAGTGAGGTTTATATTATGTCAGACTTTTTATGGGTGGAAAAATACCGTCCAAAGAAGATAAGTGAGTGTATTCTTACCGAAGATTTAAAGAATACATTTACACAGTTTTTAAAACAAAAAGAAATACCCAATCTACTGTTATCTGGTACTGCTGGTACTGGTAAAACAACTGTAGCAAGAGCCTTATGTGAAGAACTTGGTGCTGATTATATCATCATTAACGGATCAGATGAAGGCCGTCAAATAGATACATTAAGAAATAAGATTAAAAACTTTGCTTCTACTGTATCTCTTACCGAAAAATCAAATCATAAAGTAGTAATTATAGACGAGGCAGATTATATGAACGCTGATTCGGTTCAACCTGCTTTAAGAAACTTTATTGAAACTTTTTACAATAATTGTAGATTTATATTTACTTGTAATTATGTCAATAAGATAATACCAGCCTTACATAGTCGTTGTACCGTTATTGATTTTAAGATAGTTAATGGTCAAAAAGTAAAGACAGCAACTGCCTTTATGAAACGATTAGAGGGTGTACTTAAAAGTGAGAATATAGAATTTGACAAAAAAGTGTTGTCAGAACTTATCCAAAAGTATTATCCAGACTTTAGAAGAACGATTAACGAACTTCAAAGATATTCAGTAAGAGGTAAGATTGATAGTGGTATTCTGTTTAGTTTATCAGAAGCCAATACCAAAGAACTTATAGTATCATTAAAAGATAAAAGATTTAATGATATGCGAAAGTGGGTTGTTCAAAACTTAGACAAAGAGGCTTCTTTTCTTTTTAGGACTATCTATGATGTACTCTATACATCACTAGACTCTAAATCTATACCTCAAGCAATATTAATTTTAGCTGGATATCAATATAAATCGGCATTTGTTGCTGACCAGGAGATAAATATGGTCGCCTGCCTAACAGAAATAATGGCGAGTTGTAAATTTAAGTAAGAGGATAGAATGGCTAGAAGAACATTTTTTAGAACACTAATTGTAAAATTAAGAATGTGGTATGCTGATATACGAGGTCATCACGGTAAACGTTGGGATTACGAACCTGGTGAGTGGTATATGGGTAGACACAATAAAAGAAAGTAAAACCATAAGCGGATATGGTATAGAAGTATTACGCCACGTTGCCAACGTGGAGATGGCGGAGCGTTACCGCCTATCCGCTCCAGAATTATTATGTACGAATTGAAAGATTATTTAAACGCTATTAATTTCACAAAAGAAAATTTATTAGATACAGACGATTTGACGTGGGAAAAGAAGTATCCACCGTTCATTATTAACAAGTGCTTATCAATGCATTATGACAGTATAGCAGCTGCCAATGAGATGAATGGTTATCATTTTTTAGATAAGAAAGTCCAGTTTCATTTTTTGATAAATAGTATTAGAAAAAAGAAGCGATTTGGTGGCAAATGGTTATCACAAGCCAAATTGAAAAATTTAGAGTATGTTAAGGAATATTATGGTTATAGTAATGAGAAAGCAAAACAAGCACTCAACATACTAAAAGACGAACAAATTGAATTTATAAAAGAGGCCTTGTTTAAAGGCGGGAGAACAAAGAGATGAGTGAAAAAGAGATACAATGGTCGCCTGCAAGTATGCTTGAGGTAACAATCAAACAACCAGACGACTTCCTTAAAGTTAGAGAAACATTGACTAGAATTGGTGTAGCGTCCCGAAAAGACAAAACACTTTATCAATCGTGTCACATATTACACAAACAAGGTAAATACTTTATAACACACTTTAAAGAACTATTTGCTTTAGATGGTAAGAAAGCCACATTGGTAGAAAATGATATACAAAGAAGAAATACAATAGCTATTCTTTTACAAGATTGGAATTTAATTGATATAGTAAAACCTACAGAAGCTGAAAACAAAGCTCCATTAAGTCAAATTAAAGTTTTACCTTTTAAAGAAAAAAAAGAATGGACGCTATCAGCTAAATATAATATAGGTAAGAAGATTGAATCAAAGGAAGTGAAAGATAGCGAAGATGCAGGTACCGAAGTTTAAAGATTTCTTAACTGAACAAGATATAGAACGTAAGGATAATCCAATTACGGTTGCGATTATTACGAAATCAAATCCTAATATTAAAAAACAAAAAGCTGGTGAAACACCTAAAAAAGAACGTACTATTTCTTTTATAGAAAACGCTTGTGAAAAACGAGGTTTTAAATGTGTTATCATCAATACAAAACACGCTATCATCACAGGTAAAGATGAAGAAAAAAATACACTTACAGTTTATAACTATGACGGTAAAGATAGCGAACATACTTTTGTAGGTAAAGATACTGTTTGTATTACACGAGCAGGTTCAATAGAAGACGAAGCTGGTTTATCATTAATATCAGCATTTCAAAATTCACAAGCGTTTATGTTAAACACAAGGTCGGCTATGTTGACTTGTGATAACAAATTAACAACAGCGTTACTATTTGAAAAGTTTGGTATACCCACACCACGTACAGCGTTTGTTTCTAATGAAAAAAACTTAGATGACGCATTAAAATTAGTTGGCGGTAAATTTCCAGTTATATTAAAAACACTTACAGGTACACAAGGTATTGGAGTTGTTAAGGTTGAAAGTTATGAAAACCTTGTATCTACTGTACAAGCATTGTGGAACCACGATGCCGAAGTATTATTACAAGAGTTTATGGAAGTACCTTTTGATATAAGAACTTTTGTGGTAGATAATAAGATATTTGCCTCAACAAAAAGAATACACTCCAAAGAAGATTTTAGATCCAATATTCATAGAGGTGGTACGGCAGAACCATACAAGTTAAATGAAGAAGAAATGGAAATTATTTTAAAAGCAAGTAGAGCTTCAAAGGCATATCTTGTAGGAGTTGACCATATTGTTTATAAAGGTAAACCTTACGTGTTAGAAGTAAATGGTAGTCCAGGTACAGGTGCTAATTATATGTCATATACATATGAAGATTATTATTCAGATGCACAAGCTTCTAAATCAATCACAGGCGAAAAATTAGTAGATAACTTAATTAAATGGGTTTCAAAACGAAGTCATTGGGATAGACAGGCCGCTAGTGAATGTGGTTGGTTGGAAACCGTTGATGTAGATGAAGTTGGAAAAGTAAGAGCAAAGTTTGATACAGGTAATGGTTCAAAGGCTTGTGCTTTACACGCAGATGAAATTTTAGAAGAAAGCAAATCTACAATTAAATGGAAATATAATGGTAAAACTTTTTCTAAACCAAGGTATGGTACAAGTGAAGTTTATCGAGCAAACGCTGATGGTGAAGAACCGTCAGAAACAAGACCAACAGTTTTAATGGATTTCACCTTTAACGGGTTTACATATAAAGATATAGAAGTAGGTTTAGACGCAAGACCAAGATCAGGCTCAGACTTATTAATTAATAGAGATTTAATGCGTCAGATGAATGTAAGCGTTAACCCTAATAGAACTTTCGTATTAAGTAAAAGACTAAGACCAGTTGACAAAGAAAACAACATTGACAAATAAGTCAATTTGTGTTATATTATAATAAAGGAGAAATATTATGTCAGACGTGAAAATAATGAGATTATCTACAGGCGAGGATATTATTGCCAAAGTCATAGATAAAGATACGGAAAAAACCAAACTTAACAAAGCATTTGTAATTATACCTCATCAACAAGGTCCAGGTAAACCTGTACAATTGATGATGACTTTATATAGTCCATATTCAAATAGTGATGATATTGAAATTAAATCTCAAAATATAATTTCGATGGTTGATCCAAAAAAAGAAATACTATCTTCATATCAACAAAATACAGGTAGTATTTTAACAACACCAGGATTAATAACAGAAACAAAAGTACCTCAATTATAAAAGTGATAACTGTTTATTTTGTACGAGATGGCTCGAAAATAGCAGTTGATGTGCCTGAAGGCACTACTCTTATGGAGGCTGCTAGAGATTATTCAAAGGTTTCTATACCTGAAATACCAGCAGATTGCTGTGGTAGTTGTGCTTGTGCCACTTGTCACGTACATATTGATGAAAGATTTTATGAGCCTATTCCTAAAGAAACGGCTGAAATAGAATTACTAGAATACGAACCTGAATATAAACCAAAACAGAGTCGTTTATCTTGTCAAATTGTTTTAAATAAAAAACATAATGGTTTGATAGCAACTTTATTGAAAGACCTATAATATGAATTTTTACAAATCAGTAATCGAACACAAAGGTAAACTTCTTATTAGAGGTATACACGGCGGTAAAGACTATAAAGAAAAAATAGATTTTGGTCCTACTTTATACGCTTTAACACAACAAGAAACTGAATATAAAAATTTACAAGGTCAATACCTAAAACCAATCACATTTAAAAACATAGACGCTGCTCGTAAGTTTAGACGAGAAGTCGTTACTCAAAATTCACCTATTTACGGGCTAGAACGTTATCATTATCAATATATCGGTAAAGAATATCCAGAAGAAATACAATGGGAAAAAGAATATATTAAAATCTTTACACTTGATATAGAAACGGCCTGTGAAAGTGGTTTTCCAGATGTAGAAAATCCAATAGAAGAATTACTTTGTATTACTGTTAAAAATCAATCTAACAAACAAATTATTACTTGGGGTGTAGGTGATTATAAAACAGATAGAACTGATATAACTTATATTAAATGTAAAAATGAAAATCAGTTGTTGTTTGAGTTTATGAAGTTTTGGATTAAAAACTATCCAGATGTTATTACTGGCTGGAATACTAAATTCTTTGACTTACCTTACTTAATGAATAGAATTAAAATGATTGCTGGTGACAAGGTGGCCAACAAGATGTCGCCTTGGAACTTAATTCATAGAGAAGAAATAGTTGTAAGAGGTAGACCTCAAACAGTATATACTTTATATGGTATTACAAACTTAGATTACTTAGATTTATACAAATGGTTTATACCACAAAGACAAGAAAGTTATAAACTTGACTTTATCGGTGAGTTAGAACTTGGCCGTGGTAAAGATGAAATGCCTTATGATACATTTAAAGATTGGTATACTAAAGACTTTCAATCGTTTGTTGATTACAATATACAAGACGTAGAAATTGTTGATGGTTTAGAAGATAAACTAGGCCTAATTGACTTATCATTAACTGTTGCTTATGAAAGTAAAGTAAACTATGGTGATATATTTTCACAAGTTAGAGTATGGGATACTTTGATAGCAAATCATTTAATGAAAAAAAATATTTGTGTACCTCCAAGAGAAGAACATTTAAAAGAAACAAAATATGAAGGCGCTTATGTAAAAGAGCCTCAACTTGGTCAACACAAATGGGTGGTGTCGTTTGATATTAACTCTCTATATCCACATATTATCATACAATATAATATTTCTCCAGAAAAGATTATAGGGGTTAAGTCGTCTGGTGTTTCAGTAAACAAGATGTTAACTCAATCTACACCACTCACACATTTAAAAACTGAAGGCGCTTGTATAACACCAAACGGTGCTTTGTTTAAAACTGACAATCAAGGTTTTTTACCTGAGATGATGGAATCAATGTACAATGAACGTGTCATTTACAAAAAGCGTATGTTAAAAGCAAAACAACAATATGAAAGAACTAAAAATAAAGAACTTGTAAAAGAAATATCTCGTTGTCATAATATTCAATGGGCAAGAAAGATTGCTTTAAACTCGGCTTACGGTGCTGTAGGTAATCAATACTTTAGATATTATGATGTAAGACAGGCAAGTGCCATTACAACAGCAGGTCAATTTATTATTCGTTTTATTGAAGAAAAAGTAAATGAATATTTAAATCGTATATTAAAGACACACGATAAGATAGATTACATTGTGGCTTCTGATACAGATTCAATTTATGTTACACTTGATAAGTTAGTAGAAAAAACTTGTGAGGGTAAAGATAACGAACAAGTATGTAATTTCTTAAACAAAGTTGTAGATAGCAGAATTGAACCATTTTTAGAAAAGTGTTTTGGTGAATTAGCTGACTATACAAATGCTTTTAAAAATTGTATGGTAATGAAACGAGAAGTAATTGCCAACAAAGGTATTTGGGTTGCTAAAAAAAGATATATGTTAAATGTATTAGATGAAGAAGGCGTTAGACTAGCAGACCCTAAACTAAAGATTATGGGTATTGAAGCTGTGAAGTCATCAACACCACAAGTTTGTAGAGGTAAGATTAAAGAAGCCATTAAGATTATTATGTCAAAAGAACAATCTGATTTACATAATTTTATTTCTGAATTTAAAAAAGAGTTTTTTCAAATGTCAGCTGAACAAATATCTTTTCCTAGAAGTTGTAATAATTTAAGAAAATACAGACACGCTAGTGATGTGTTTATTAAAGGTACACCAATTCACGTGAAAGGTGCTTTGATTTACAATCATCAATTACAACAATTTAAATTACAAAACAAATATCCTTATATACAAGAGGGTGATAAAATTAAGTTTTTAAAATTAATAGAAGCTAATCCATTTAAGTTTGATGTTATAAGTTATATTACCAAACTACCTACTGAATTTAAATTACAAGAATATATTGATTATGAAACACAGTTTGAAAAAACATTTTTAGATCCTATGAGATTTATATTACAAGCAATTGGTTGGGAACACGAACAGAAAGCAAGTTTAGAGGCATTTTTTGGATGATGGATTTAATAATATTTTATTTAACTATTTTTTGGGCATTTAGATTTGGTCAAATACTAGCATTTAATCCTGTGATTAGAGTATGGCACCTATTCGCTTTTTACATACTAATTAAATTTGTAATGATGAGTTATGGATATAAGTAATATAAACAAACAATATAAGGTAATTTATGCTGACCCTCCGTGGTATTTTAAATCATATTCAGAAAAAGGAGAGGGAAGGAACGCCACTAAGCATTATAAGTGCGCTGGCCTTTCTGATATTATTTCTCTACCTGTTAGCAACCTTGCTGAAGGCAATTCCACCCTTATAATGTGGGTGACCGATCCGTTTCTACAACAAGCATTTAAAGTTATAGAGGCGTGGGGTTTCACTTATAAGACAGTTGCTTTTACTTGGGTTAAACAAAACAAAAACAATAACGACTACTTTAAAGGTTTAGGTTATTGGACAAGAGCAAATCCAGAGATGGCGTTATTAGCCACCAAAGGTAAACCTCGAAGAATGTCCAGTAATGTAGATCAGTTAGTTGTATCGAATCGTAGAGAACACTCCAGAAAACCAGATGAGATATACAACCGTATAGAGAATCTGTTAGAAGGTCCATATATTGAACTATTTGCTCGTACAAAACGAGATAATTGGGATAGTTGGGGTAATGAAGTAGGTAAATTTTGATTTTAGACTTGATTTTATGTGTAGGATATGTTATAATGATATATCTTTTTATAACTTTTATATTATGGAAATGGAATAATGAACAGTGAATTATATAATGAATTAAAAAACTTTGCTAATAAAGATAAACTTCCTATTGTAGATTCAATACAATTTAAAAGACTTACGGACACTTATACAAAAGAAGTTTTTAGAGAAACTTTATCAGAATATATTGCTAAAGAAAAACCTAAATTTCCTTTAAGAGATATATCATATGAAAAAATGAGAGAAACATTTTTTGATTTACAAAAGTTTGACACATCTAAAATACTTACACCACAAGAACAAAATCAAATACCAGTATTTGAAAAATATGATGATTACAAATACTCATATGAAAAATATGGTATAGGATTAATAGAAGGAACAGCACAATTTAATGATGTTTCAAATTACTTTCATCAGGATATTAGATTAGATTGTGGTACTTGGCAATTCAAATCTCCAAGACAAACTTGGGAACAAGGCACATCAAAAGAAATATGGTCTACATTAGGAGGTTTGTGGAGAGGTGTAAATAGTACAAAAGATTTATCACCTAATAGTTATGTAGAAGTTATTAGATTAGGAACTTATATCGCAACTCAATTTAAACCTGTAGTCGCAAAAGCAATTTATGATATGACAAATGCTGAAACAGTTTTAGATACTAGTTGTGGTTGGGGAGATAGACTTGCTGGTTTTTATACATCAAACGCAAAATTTTATGTTGGATGTGATCCAAATCCAAATACTTTTGAAAGATATAAAAAACAAGTTTTTGAATATGAAAAATTATTAGGTAATAAAAATCCTGAAATCCAAGAACATAATAATTATTTTGTTTGTTATGGTA
>Ga0208160_1001410_pt1 | contig 10209 bp, 9 predicted proteins | sample CB_VirMetaG_FD_184536 | JGI IMG/M metagenome (GOLD analysis project Ga0208160, IMG submission 184536) | Freshwater to marine saline gradient viral communities from Chesapeake Bay - CB_1504_1 Viral MetaG (SPAdes) (version 4) | ecosystem: Environmental > Aquatic > Marine > Coastal | place: USA... | reverse complement strand
ATAATATTATACACCTTTAAACTGCTCCACCGTCTGTGATAGTCCATCCTGATGCTACAAGTGCGTTTCTAAATGCAAGTCCTGTTGCGGTTGAGTATTGTGACCCGCCAAAGTGAATATTGACTCCACTCTGAACTGCTTGTGAAGACCAACCGCTTAATGTTCGGTCATAGTTTGTGGTTGATAGTCCGTTTGCAGTTTGCATAAATGTAGAAGCCTCTGTAATACCAGTGACAACCCAGTTTGAGAGGTCTTGGTCAAATGAATCACAACCGTAAAGAGTAAATCCTATAGTTGTTACTTTACTCGTATCCCAAGCACCTATAGGGTGATTAAATCCAGTGCAACTCTGAAACATAGTATAAAGTGTCGTGGCACTAGATGTATCCCAACCACTAATACCATCAGAACCCCCATTTGTAAAAGCACTACAATTTCTAAAAACTCCTTGTAAATTTTGAACACTACCGACATTCCAATTACTGACATCTTGATCAAATGTGCTACAATTATTAAACAGATTCTGCATATTTGTAGCACTACCAACATCCCAAGTCCCAACTGGTTGATTAAAACTTGTATTTTCAAATACATGCCTCATATCTTGAACATTACTAACATCCCAACCAGAGATAGAAGAAGAACCTCCATTGTTGAAATTAGAAGCATTTGCAAACATATATGCTAAAGAGGTTACTCCACTTAATTGCCAATTTCCTATATCTTGATTAAAAGCTGTTCCATAAAATGTATAAATTAAAGCTTGATTACCGACGAGTGAAGATGTATCCCAACCAGAGATAGAAGAACTACCACCATTGTTAAAATTAGTACACCCATAAAACATAAAACCAAATCTAGTAACACCACTAACATCCCAATTTCCAATGTCTTGATTGAAACTAGTTTCTTGAAATATAGTATACATGTCAATTACATTACTGGTATTCCAAGAACTAATATCATCATTAAAAAGAGTACTTTGCTTAAACATACCTTCCATATCAGTAACTGTACTAGTATCGGCATTGGCAAGACCACCAATTAATTTTGGACAACTTCTAAAAGCCTGAAGACCATTTTTTATCACTAAATTGTCACTATCAGATGCTGTAATATTCAGATTGCTACAACCATAAAAAACATTACTTTGATTACTAAATGCAAACGGTCCCCAATTACTAATCTCTAATATTTTATCATCGTCACCCGCATTATTAAACTGCCAACCAGTTATCCCACCATAAATCCTAACTTCATAAATACCTGTATTTGAGTACTGATGTGTTACCTCTGCTTGATTATAGGTAGTGATATTGTCCCTAGTTCCATCTCCCCAATCTACATAAAAGTCGTAATCACCATCTGCTACAAATGGAAGAATAATAGTATCATTAGCACTTCCTGCTTGGGTTGTGTCCCACTTAGATATAAACAATGAAGTTTCTTTTCCTATTTGTGCTTTATTATTAAATGTTATACTGCTCATACTGCTCCTCCATCTGTAATAGTCCATCCCGATGCTACAAGTGCGTTTCTATATGCAAGTCCTGTTGCGGTTGAGTATTGTGACCCGCCAAAGTTGATACTGACTCCGTTTTGAACTGCTTGCGAAGACCAACCGCTTAATGTTCGGTCATAGTTTGTTGTTGATAGACCGTTAGCATTTTGCATAAAATTAGCTGCATCAGTAATGCCAGTAACAGTCCAATTTGATAAATCTTGGTCAAAAGCATCTGCATTATTGAACATATAACCAATAGTTGTTACAGAACTCGTATCCCAACTACCAATGGGTTGATTAAATCCAGTTAAATTCCTAAACATAGCATACATAGTTGTCACTTTTCCTGTATTCCATCCTGAAATAGATGGAGAACCCCCATTATTAAATGGGGATGCATAGCTCCAGTTAGTAAGCATTCTATACATAGTAGTAACATTGCTTGTATCCCAGTTTCCAATGTCTTGGTCAAAAGTTGATGGCCCTTGGAGTTGGGAATAAAATGTTTCATACATAGTAGTAACATTACTGGTATCCCAGTTGCCAATAGGTTGGTTAAACCCAGTACAATATGCAAATGTTCTAAACATATTTGTTAATGAACTTGTATTCCATCCAGTTATACTGGGATTATTAAATCTATCAGCACCATAAAACATATGCTGCATATTTGTAACATTACTAACATCCCACCCAGATAAATTTTCATTAAAAGAATCTGTATTATCAAACATATATGACATATTTGTCACACCAGTTGTAACCCAATTAGTTAGCGATTGATTAAATGATGAAGCATTCTGAAACATATAACTCATATTTGTCACAGAACTAGTATTCCAATCCCCAATTGGTTGATTAAAACCAGTGCAGTTTTTAAACATACCATACATATTAGCAACTTTAGAAGTGTCCCATCCATTAATACCAGTTGAACCACCATTATTAAATGCGGCAGTGCTTGTCCAGTGACAGAACATCCTATACATATTCGTCACATTACTAGTATCCCAATTTGATAAATCCTGATCAAAAATTAATGGATCTGTAAACTGGCTAAAAAATGTTTCATACATAGTGGTGACATTACTAGTATCCCAATTTCCAATTGGTTGATTAAATTTTGGACAGTATCCAAATGTTCTATACATGTTTTCTAATGAACTCGTATTCCATCCAGATATATTTGGAGAACCTCCGTTATTAAAACTAGTACCCCTAAACATCTCACCCATATTTGTTACATTACTTACATCCCAATCACTGACATCTGCATCAAATGTTGAACAACCATTAAACAAACTTATCATCGTAGTAAGATTACTAACATTCCAATTATTTATATAAGCACCACTACCAAAGTTTGGAGCATTTAAAAAATGTTGATTGCCATTGGTAGTAGTAAAAACTAAATTATCAGTAGTATTCACTTCTAAATTAGAACATCCATAAAATGCTCTATCAGTATTAATTGTAAATGGACCCCAACTAGAAATAGTCAGGATTTTATCATCATCTCCAGCATTATCAAATCTCCACCCAGTAATCCCCCCAATAATTCTAATCTCATAAATTCCAGTATTATCATAAGTGTGAGTAACTTCTGCTTGATTATAAGCAGTAATATTATCACGATTGGTTTTTCCATCACCCCAATCAATATAAAAGTCATAAGTGCCACCATTTACAAGAGGTAATACAACTTGGTCATTACTACTACCTGCTTGAGTTGTATCCCAAGTGGATTGAAATCTTTTAGGAGGAGAACCAATTTGAAGTGACATATTTATACCTTTATATTTATAACTTTAAGGAAGACCACCACTAACTGTATTTTGTAGATAAACCATTACTGTATTTGGAGCTACTGTTCCATTTTCAGTATTAGTATAAAAGTTAATAATATCACCATTATTGATGGTAGCACTCACACTAGTATTCATTGCAGTTCTTGTAGAAGTGCCAACAACACGACAACTAGCACCTTGAGGTGTTCCATTAATTACTAATTCAACATTAAAATCAGCAGCATTATCCTGTTGAACAAGTGCCATTGCTACAACATTACATGTTTCACCCGGAGGAACAAAAATTTCTAAACCTCCATCATTTGGAGTACTAGCACCATTACCAAAAGCCCACTCATAAGCATTATCAGTCAATGCAGCATTTTCTTCTGCCCAGATACAAGTCAAATAAGTATATGAAAATGGAGAAACAGACTCTCCAGTATATGCTGTAGTTTGAGTAGTATTGTCACCAAATTTTACACTATCAGAAAATCTACCAGTTCCAAACACATCACATTGATATTCCGAAACTCCAGTTCCAATACCAACATACCTACCATATTCTCCAAGTTGAACATCTCCAGAAGCATTAGCTTCAATAAGAGGTAAACCACCTATATCGCCAACTTTAAATATAGTTCCACTTGATAAATTATCAGTAACAGAAAATAGTTGCCCCTCAGTTCCTTCAAAAATTAATGCTGAACCAGAACCATTAGCACTGTCATAATCTGAGACAACATTTAATGTAATAGGAGTATCATTAATTCCAGAACCAACAAATAATATTTGTGGTATTCCACTATTATCAGGACTAATTAAAATATCACTTGCCATTTAACATCTCCAAACTATGTAGTTGTAGAGGAATATTCTAAAAATGCTGTAACAGTGCATGGTCCTGACGTATTAGATGCACTTGATGTAAAGAAGTTGATAATATCACCATTACTAATTGATAAATTAATTCCTGTATTAATAGCAGTTCTTGCAGAAGTTGCCTGAACTCTAGCACTAGCACCTTGAGGTGTTCCATTAACTACTAAATTTATATCAACAGTAGAAGCATTATTTTGATTAACATAAGACATTGCTACTACACGACAAGTTTCTCCAGCAGGAACATATACCATAATACCACCATCATTTGGAGTATTAGCACCATTACCAAAAGCCCATTCATATGTTGAATTTCCTAAAGTAGAATTTTCTTCTGCCCAAATTGGAATCATATAAGTATATGAAGCACCTGCTCCACCTCCACCTCCAACCCCAGTATAGGCAGTTGTCTGAATATTACCATCTGGGAAAATAATTCCTTCTGAAAATCTTCCAGTACCAAACACATCCAATTGATATTGAGGAGTTCCTGTTCCAATACCAACATATCTACCAAATTCAATTAGTTGAACATCTCCAGATGCATCTGCTTCAATAAGAGGTAAACCTGCTTGGTCAGCAACAGAAAAAATAGTTCCACTTGACATATTATCTGTAATAGAAAATAACTGACCTTCTTCTCCTTGAAATATTAATGCAGAACCAGAACCATTAGCACTAGCATAACTAGACCATACATTCAAAGTTATAGGCGTATCATTAGTCCCAGAACCACGAAATAGTATTTGTGGTTGACCACTAGATGGTGTAATTAAAATATCTTGTGTCATCATATGCTCCAATTATAGATTAAATCTTTTCTTTATTGAATTGTAATGTCTTTTTATTTTTTTATCATTTAAAATATATCCATCATGCATCCTGATACTAGCAATATCTCCTTGATAATATAGAATATTTCTATTACCATTTTCAGTATCTGCTTCTGAACCATCACCAATTATACCATATCTTGTTACTCCATTTCCTAATGCAGTCATACTACCATTTCCAGAAATATCTCTTACTAATTTACCATCTATATAAAATTTAATTGCTTGATTGGCAACGGAAAATGTCAGTGCTATATGATGCCATTGTCCATCATTCAACAATAAATCACTGCTACTACCAGCACCAATATCATAGTTACTACTTCCAATTCCACCATTATTTGAACTAAAACCAGCAAATTTCAACTGACCACCACCCTCTACAAATATATTAAATACCTCACTACGATCAAAATCTAATAATGCCCAATTATTAGAATCATAAGCACCATCATCATTATTACTACCATTATTAAAACTTGTTCTCATCCATATCATAACACTTAATTCTGAGATAGTATTTCCTCCTCCATAATTAATATTCTGTAGGTAAATATAGTCATCTGTTCCATCAAAATTTATATATCTTCCATTTGAAGGATAATATGTTGGGTTATTAACTAAAACACCATTATTATTATTACCACTTAAATCATACCATATAGTATTACCAAGTTTAAATGAGTTATTAACACCAGCATCAAGATTTAAAACTAAATTATTCTGGCGAATGACTTTCTGAGCAAAGTGTTCTCTACCTACTTCCGTAGTGCCAACAAATAATCTATCAGAACCTATAGAAACCCCCATTATTGAAATCTCCATTTAGTTGCGTTGTAGTTTTGTCTGATTTCATCAGGTGTTAATTTTCTATTATAAATTTGTAAATTTGCTATATAAGCATTTAAATATCTATTGCGGCTTTCTGAATCTCCTAACTTTATTTCTCCATCAGTATCTTTAAATGTTGGGGAGGAAGCGAAAAATCTATATCTATAATTCCAACCAAAAGCTAAAGTTTCTACACCATTAAAATACCAATCAAGATTACTAGCAGCATTTCCATTTTTTACAAAAGTGCAATGATACCATTTATTTAAAGGCCAACTACCACCCGGACCACCCTCCGAAGTAAATGCAGTAGTGCCATCCGCATTAACAGCAACACATGATAAATACCCAGCAGGTTCTGGACGAGTCGTTATATTTAGAGACTGTTGATTTGCAGCATTTTCTATTCTTAATATACCCACGGTTCTATCTTCTGTCACTTGGTTTAACCAAAATGATATTGTAAAACCAGAAGCAATATCTATCAAATTCGTAGTTCCAGTACCTATTATATAATCATCAGTTCCATCAAACAATAAACTTCCATTACCTTCATCACCATAGGCAACACCATTAATCAAGGTTAAATTTGTTGAATTATGAGATAAATCTGTCCATGTAGTTCCAGCACCGGGATAACTACGTTTGTTCGCAGCATCCACGCAGAATACCAAACCATCTGTAACTATTCTAGGCGAATGTAATAAACCCATTAAATCAAATCTCCAGTCGTGGACCACTCAATCCCGGTTAATAAATTAATCATCTCTTCCCAACTATATTCTACACTTTTACTGGGACAAGAAGCAACACTTACTGGTTGGTTGCCCTCATATTTCACAAATGTCTGGGTTCCATCTACTGAATACCTTAAAGTATTAATAGAAGTTTCCATAACCTCATCAAAGTTTACCAAACTGGCATCACCAGATGATATGACTACATAATGTCTATGATCAAATTGACTATGACTCATTATTGAAATCTCCCTTTTGTTGCTAAGTAATTCTGCCTGATTTCATCAGGTGTTAATACACGATTATAAATTTGAACTAATGCTATGTTGCCTTGATAATTAACTAATTGAGAACTTTGAATACCATCTCCTATTATCCATGGACCTAGCCAATTTTTTTGAACACTGTTACCACCATTATTCTGATTATCAAATTCACCATCAATATATATCTTCATATTACCAGCATTAGTAGTCCCATCCCAATTCACAACACAATATTTCCAAGTATCAGCAAGATTATTAAATTTTGTTACACTTGAAACCGAAATTCTTGGACCAACATTTGGTTGGTTTATAATAAACAGGCTAAACCGTAATTCTCCACCATTAAGATTCTCATTAAAATAAATACCACCACCACCATAAACAGCATCACTAGTAGTTCCCATTTCTAATATAGTTACTCTTCTAGCACCATCCCATCCTTTTTGCCACCAACATACAGTTATAGTCCCAGTGTCCATAATACCACTTGGAAAATCTGCCCTATCATTAGTGCCATCAAATGAGATACTACCTGCATTAGCACTATCAAAACTCGCCCCATTTATTAAAGTTCCATCATAGTTATTATTAGATAAATCATACCAACCTGAACCAGTTTCTGGATAACTACGAGGGTTCGCGGCATCCACGCAAAATACTAAACCATCCGTAACTATTCTAGGATTATATGATGTTCCCATTATAATAATTCTCCATTAAAATATATCATAGTCCGAACCTACCTTTTGTTGCTAAGTAATTCTGCTTGATTTCATTAGATGTTAATGCACGATTATATATTTTTGCTAATCCTATGTCTCCATTTAAATAATAACTAGAAGATCCAGCTTGATCTTTGCCAATATATACATCATGAGTATATGCAGTTAATGTTCCCATACTAGTTGTATCTGATGCTTGTAATTGTCCATTAATATATAAATTTCTTATTGGAGAAGCAGTATTCACATTTAACACAATATATACCCACTCATTAAGTGGTGGAACATATCCAGTAAGCCAACGAGAACCAGAATTTGAGTAATCAAAAGTAATTTCATTAGCGACACTACCAGACCCAGTATAAATAAAAATAAAATATTCCTCTTGAGAACCAGCAGTTAATCTTTTATTAAATAATGAAATAGCACCACTAACAGAGAAAGTATTAAATCTAACCCACATCTCAAATGTTTTTTCAGAAGATACATCTACACTAGCACTGTCATTAAGAATGATATGTTCATTTAATCCATCAAAAGAAAAATAAGTATTATTATATGTCGGAGCATTCACTAAGGTAGCAATATTTTTTATATTTGACACATCTATAAAATTTGTTCCTGTGCCAGGATAACTACGAGGATTCGCAGCATCTATATAAAATACTAAATCATCTTTTACTGTATTAGCATTATATATGCGACCCATTACCACTCTACCTCCAACTTATCCACATCCTTACGTTCAGCATAAACTACATAGTCATAAGATCCCCAAACACCACCAACGGTAATCTGCTTACTATTCTTATCTTCTACATATAGTTGCTGGAAACTTCCAATAGGTGTTAGGCTAACAGTAATACTATTTTCATCTACAAGTTCAATCCAATAATCAGGCAATTCAATAGTACTTAAATCGGTAGTGCCTCTAACATAAACTCCATTCTCTGGACCTTCTAAAGAACCATATTGTAATTTCATACCTTCTTTTGTAGGATGGTCAATTAAGAAGCTCTTTGTAGTAGCAGTAAGAGCACCAGTAATATCTACAGTTCCACTAACAGTTAGAGTATTTGTTGCAGTATTCCAAGTAAAGTTATCATCTCCACCAAAAGAACCACCATCATTGAACTGAATGTATGTGTCTGAACCACCGGGAGTTCCACCTCCACCTCCAGCAGAACCAGAAATTGATACAATATTACTAGGAGCATCATAAGTAACAGTTGTGTTACCAAGACCAGTAAAAGTGACAGTTTCATTAGATGTGATACTATCAGAACTACCATTAACATTTACATTCCAATTATTATAAAGTAATCCTGAGACAGTAGTAACATCGTCCGCAGCACCTTGAGCGATGCCAGAAACTGTGACGATATCAGAAGCATTCTGCGTGACTCTAGTATCAAGATTTCCTGTGGCAGTTTGCAGTGCTGTAATGTCACCGTCATTTGAAGTAATCTGACCCTGCAAATATCCAGATGCAGTAGTAACATCGTCCGCAGCACCTTGAGCGATGCCAGACACAGTTGTAATATCACTAGTATTTTGATTAATTTGTGATTGTAAATTACCACTAACCACTTGCTCTTGGCCTGTGTAAGCAACTGTTTGCAAAATACCATTAACAATTAAAGCATTACTACCAATATCAATATTTTGATTAGAAGTCCAAGCATCTGTAGCATCTATCCAAATCCATTCTTTATCACCATTTGTGGACTTTAATACGATACCACCTTGGTCATTTCCTGCATCGTTAGTAATAGCACTTCCACTATTAGATGATAATTCAAGTTGTTTGTCAGCAATTGTGACATTATTACTTTGCACATAAGTCAATGAGCCACTAACTATTAAATCACCAAGAGCAGTAATACCACTAAACGAAGCATTCCCAGCATTATCTATATATGCTAATGTATTGCCCACACTATCTTGCCACTCTTGAAGATTAGCAGATTGAGAAGCAGCACCTTGAACAAGAAGAGGAATATCAGTAGACACAGCGGATATAACTTCTATACCACTATTAAAATCACCATGACCATCAACTCTTAAATCTTTTTGCATTCTATGGAAAGTTTGAGATTGAATACCATAATTACTACCAGCAGCAGTTCCACCTACAAGCTTTAAACTTGTCTGCCCATTATCTCTGTATGATGTAAGAGTAAGATCACCAAAACTCGTTGAAGTAATATCTCCATAATAAGCACCATTAGAACCTAATCTTATTCTACCTCTTGTATTACTATCTAATGAAGATATGATCAAGCGATTTGCTGGCCGTATCATAACTTCTCTACTAGTTCCAAAACCAGCATATATATTATAAACATTAGAATAACTACCAACACTATCAGGTCTAATCTCTAATCTATCAGCAGCACTTCTATAAAGATAAATACCAGTATTACTATTATCAAATACAAAGTTACTACTTCCTGTAATATTATTATCGTCACCAAAAAACGCAACTCCACTAGCAGTTCCAGTTGGAATCAGTCCAGAAACCGTCACAACATCATCAGCAGCACCTTGAGCAATACCAGAAACAACATCCAAATCGCCAGTAGTCGCATAAGACGTTAAATCCTGATAACCAGTAAAGGCAGTAGTTTGAGTCGTTCCATCTCCA
>Ga0208160_1001407_pt1 | contig 10236 bp, 20 predicted proteins | sample CB_VirMetaG_FD_184536 | JGI IMG/M metagenome (GOLD analysis project Ga0208160, IMG submission 184536) | Freshwater to marine saline gradient viral communities from Chesapeake Bay - CB_1504_1 Viral MetaG (SPAdes) (version 4) | ecosystem: Environmental > Aquatic > Marine > Coastal | place: USA... | reverse complement strand
CTGAGTTGCATTAAGGTCTTTGATATATTCAGCAACAAATTTTGATTGTTTGCCTCTTAGCGCTTTCATAACTACTGCTTACTATTACCAATTGAAACAAAGCAAGTTATTGTTGCTTTGACTATATTCTCTTTTGTAATCTCATGGATGCGTATTGATTCGATCCCGTCGATTTTGGTGTCACCAAGCTTTACACTAACCTTATTGGCTAATACTGGGCACCCGTTATTTATTGAGGATATGTTTATAATATTCATTTTACTAAGTCATACCCCCGTAAATTTTGAGACTTTTGAATATATATTCAATTTAAAAGCGAATAAACATTCAAAAATCATTGTTTTGTGCCTATAACCGGCTCACTCAACCACCAAATGCTTTGTGGTGTCTGCTTGTGTGCTTCGTGGTTCTCTATGTGATGTGAGGCTTGTGCTACTGTCTCAACACAAAAATCCTTTTTAGGATCATGCCAATTGATGTGGAGATAGGCGCATATTAAGCCAAGCATATCAAACTGCATTCCTAATCTGGCGCGTGCGGTGCTAATCTCACCCTCGATGATTCTAATTTCAGTCTCAATGTAACGAGCTTTAAATTCTTCTAATGCTGTAGTGATTACGCCGTACTGCTTTTTATAATTAATTCTTAGTATACTGTGCGCTAACCACTCTCTGAAAGGTGGGCCGCATGACTCGATTACTTCTAACCCGTCGATTATGCCAACGTGTGACCATTTTGACTTTGTTGCTCTTTGTATCGTTCTGCTAATCCAGTGATTGCCAGATCCGAATATGACTAGCATTAGTGCAGTTCACATACTCGATTATATTTATTATGCAGTGCGTGATTTAGATTTTGATATGACGTCACTTCTTCTTCTAACTTAACGGCAAAATCAATGCCTTTAATGCCCTTAATCAATTCAGTCATTGATACACCTTTCACGTAATACGCTGCATGCATTCTAACGCCAAAAAGTATATCTTCAGCTCTATCGCTTGCAGTAAGAAATATAACTTTAATGTGGTTGGTCTTAGGCTCTTTCTGTAGCATTTCGCACAACTCACGGCCATCAATTACCGGCATATTCAAATCGAGTAATGCAATACTTGGCTGATGCTTAATAGCCGCTTCAATGGCGTCAACTGAGTTATGGACAGCAATATATTCAATTTCAGCCGCTTTGAGCGCTTCTGTGATGATAGTCATATCAAACTGATTATCTTCTACAACTAACACGCTAACATCATTCACCGGCTTTACCTCGAAAGGCTATTAGCAGTGATTTAATGTCGCTATGAAATGAATCAGACATGTTTTTGTTCGCGAGAGTGAGTGTTTTCATGTCTCGCTCTAGATCAGCGACTTTATCTGCTAATGTTTTAATATTCTGCTTTGATACTGCAATACTGCTACGCCAGTTTGCGAACGCAATGATAGCGCCCCATGCTGAACCAATTGCTAAAAGCACAACGCTGATAAATTCCCAGTCAAATCCAAACATTATTTGTCTAATGCCGCCTTGATTTCTACAACCAATTTATCGTCAAGCTGATTTTCAGATTTAGCCGCTAAATATTCAGCTACGTGTAAAAACACACTGATTAAGACTTTTTCAGTGAAAAGCTTGGTTAAAAGCGTTTTCAGTATTGTTGCTACGATAGTGCCCATTATTGCCACTCCTCACCGAGACATTCGGCTACATTTTTTAGGTAATGCTCTGGCGTACCTTTGCCTGCATTCGTGTTGTAATATTCTTTCCAATACAAGGCGCGCCCGTATAAATCAGCGGGAACGGCTTCAGGAATGCGCTTGTAGCTCAGTCGGCAACAAATAAACGATAAAAGTGGGTCGTTTGCTAAATGAGCGAGTTTTATGTTTTTTATCAGATAACCCCATCTTTGATGTATTAAGTCATCATCTGCTTTCTTTAAAAATCGCTTAATATCAATAAGATTGATTTGGTCATGCTGACATACGCCAACACCCCATTTGTCTGGATGGCTATCAGGATATGAGCCTAGTAATGTTTCTGCGCACGCTGTTTCAACTAAAAGACAATAAACGCTGTTACCACCACCCAACCCCTCTACAACATCATAAGCCAGTGCCTTGGCGTGTGATTGTGATGTTAGGCCGTATTGCATTTTATCTCAGTCATAAAAAAAGCCCCGCATAAGCGAGGCAATGGGAACACGTCAATTGTCACAGTTAATACTCTGGTGACTATAGAAAAATACTACACCTATTTAATGTTAAAAAATCCCTCTTTCTTGTGACTGTTGAATTATTTTATTAAAGTATGCCAAGTAAGGTATTTTCAGCCTTAGCAATCCAAAAGTTATTTCTTACTTCTTGCCTTACTTCGTTCATTGGGTGCATGTGCTTGTACTTAGCAAATACAGCTTGTTTGCATTGGTTAGATAAGCAATTAATAGCCTCGGTTATTTCTTCAATATGTTCAGGCTCATACACGTTATCAGATAAGTGACTGAATAAATGCAAGTCAGATGAAGCCCAAATTTCAGTTCTGAGCATGTCGCAAATTCTGGCTGTGATAGATATGCTGGCATATCCTGTGCCCTGTTCTTTACTGGCCCAAAACTTGCCCCAAATATACAAGCTAAATTCAACGTGTTTTATTGTCGTTATCGATTTCATGTAATCCCCTAAGCTGCTTGTTTGCGTGACTGCTCAATTTGGTTAGATAACTGGTATATATCGATTATCTCATATTGTAGGCATTTACCCACGTTAAATACTTCCATAAAACTTGGCTCGTGGTCGCCGGTTTCCCATCCTGAAATAGTGTTTTTGTGTACTCCGTATAACTCAGCAAGTCTTATCTGTGAATAACCCTTTGTTTGTCGCATTTCTTTAATGACTAAGCCGCCACGTATAAGCATTTAGTTAGCCCTTCTAAGTTTAATCTTTTTATCCGGTGCGGCTTTTAATCTCACTGAACCAAGTTGATTGCTTTTACTGTTTAATCTCTCCAAGTCCATAGCTAAACGTATAAGCCCATATATGCTTAATTCAGTGTCGTTATGCTGCTCTCGCTCGTTTGGGTAGTCGCTCATTAGTCGTCAGCCCTTACGTTTTCTTCAATCCTTAACGGGCATGTGCCATGTTCTTTATCAAAGATAATGCCTTGTATGCCTCGCCCTGCACCATAAGCGCCACCGTATGAATAAGCGTCTTTTGGTGGGATGATACCGACAGTTTCAACACTGCACCCCGGATGCTCTTTAAACTGTATCCATGAGTTATGGTGAACGTGCCCAGTTATCCAGCGCCTAAAGGTAGTTAAGCCCCAAAGCTTGAATTGATCGTCTGCCATTTTGCCGGGTAATGATGCTAATTTGCATGTGTGTCCGTGAGCAAAGCCTAATAAAACTGAGCCTCGGTGAATGTATTGAAAAGCGTTCTCGCCCTTTTGCACTGTTAGCCTTGGATTACCTTTGTATATTTGAGCCACTGAACAGCCTAGAAACATGCCTAATATATCGTCGTGGTTTCCGGTTACGTTCACAAATTCAACTTGCTTATACTTCTGCAAACAAGCGTCAATGAACATACGGACAATGATTAAGCCCGAATCAAGCCATTTGCCGTGGCGTCCGTCCAAGTCGAGCCTGTGGCCGCTTCTGCTCGTTGTGCCGCTAATATTGTCTGCGTGAAAAAAATCGCCGGTATTAACTAAAATACATTCTTCAGTGTCGGGTAATGATGCAAGTAGGCGCTTAAACACTTTTCGGTAAACTCGCTCGGCAATCTTAATATCCCAATCCTCGCCTACCTCTTTGCTCCAGGTCATTAAGCCAATGTGAGGATCGCCAATCGGTATAACAGTAAACCGGCTATCTGATTGCGGATTGTTACCGAATGGTATCATTGGCATAGGCTTTAATTCTTTCGCTAAGCTCTTGAGTAAGTGCCTTGCTGTATCAAGTTGGTCTTGCACAACAATGTTAGTTTTAACCCACTCGATAAGCTTACCTGTGCTGCTATCGTCTCTGTTTTTGTGCCTAACTAATGTCGAATAACCCTTTACAACTTGGTCTTCTGGATTGTCGTATGTTCGGTCATTAGCTGGATCAAACCCAGTTGCAACCAACTTTGCTTTCTTCCTATAAATAATGCGCTGACACATACCATATTTTTCAGCGATTGCTTTAATTGTTAACCCCGCTTTAAGTTCCTCTCGAAGCTGCTCATGTGAAATCTTTTGTAGTGCCATGATGTTTCCTCTTGCAGCCGGGGCCGCTTAGTTTATGCGGCCTTAATCGGCTCAATTAAAAACTTGATATACTCAGCGCCTTTTTTTACATCGTTGTTTATGTCGATTACACAGCGCTTAATTAGCTTATCGTTGAACCCGTAACGCTTTTGCATGCAGTCAATAAACGGCTTTAATGGGTTGTCAAAGTCGCTTGCCTTGCTGCTAAACCCAAACTCTAAAGTAAGCTGAAGCTCTCCTTCTGGTATGTCGATATTTGGCAGCATTATTAACAAGGTCTGTTCATAGCTCTTATATTCGTCTGTTTTAAATCTGCGCCCTTGCCATGCCTTGTTGACTGAAAGAGGTTTGATTTTAACTAGGTTCACTTACTTCCCCTCACCAGGTGGTAAATGGCTGGCAAAACCTCAAATAAAACAACGTAACCAAGAATGCCAATAAGCCCATGAAGTAAGCCTATTGCAGCCCCAGCAAATACCAATTCCCATGAACCGTGAATGGTGAAAGTTAAAGAAATTACCCCTATAAGAATTGAAAGCACAATAATTATAAAAAATGCTTTTACGTAATCTTTCATGCTGCCACCTTGATTAACTGATTAACCATTTCTAATAATTCCAATTCAGTGCCAAATTCCGCTTCAAAGTTAACTTTGCTTTGGTGTATGGCGTTTGCATCATGTCTGTGATGACGAGCGCAAAGCGGTATGACGTGATAGTTATCATTTCGCTGACCCATTCCCATTCCAGTTCTAATATGGTGCAATTCTGCGGGTGTATCGCTATAGCCGATTCTTTGGCAAGCAATACAGCCAAGCGCTGCCACTTTTGAAAGATGATGTTTTTCAGCTTTGGTTTTAGTTTTTGCCATTAATATCAGCCTCAAAGAACCATTCCGCAGCAATAAATAAAGCAATTACAGTGCTAGTTAAACAAAAGAAAAACCCGCCATACGTGAGCGCTGTCTCAAGTGTTCCAGATGTAAAGTAAGTTGCTGCTATGGCGATAAAAATAACCAGCCAACTTGTTTTTAATAATTGATTAAGCATCACTTCACCGCCCTATATTTATTCAAAAGGTCTTTAAAAATTGGCTGTTCACTTTCTTCAAGTGCATCAATCTTTTTTAAAATATCGACGCGAGTAATTTCAGCCCTGTTTAGCTTATGGATTAAAAGCGCTGCTTGTCTGCCTAGCTCGTGGGTGCGTTGTTCTTTGGGTGAAAGGTTTGAGATAATCATGCGGCTTCATCCTCCAAATACTGCAAAGGCAATCCGTTTTTGTTCCAGTAAAAAATTATGTTGTCGCGGTATTGATTGTGCTGCTTAGTGCTCATTAAACTGGTTACTTGAAATATTTGAATAAACTTAACTTGCCTCTCGCGTTGCATACTGAAGAACCCGCCACGCTCAAGCGCATAGCCAATAGTCCGGCCAACTTCTGGATCGGCCAATATAATTGGTAAGCCAAAATCAATCTTGCATTCCGCTTCAACCGTTTTTAAGTCAGTGCCGGTAAACTCTGATATTTGCTTGTAAAACACATGCTGCTGAGCGTTGGCCGGTAAGCTGCGCTTTTTTGGCTTATCCCCCGTATTTACGTAATAAGATTGCATAGGGTTAGCAGAGAGTATTTTATTAACTCTGTCTAAAAACTCTTGCCGGGTAGTAAGTGACAAAGAGAAGTTTTTTAAATGGGCAACCTCTTTTGTCACAACTCAACCCCCAAATCGTCCATTGTCCAAGAATTCATTTCTTGCAGCGCTTTTTTAATCTCTGCGCGTTCTGCTGCATCGTTTGCGCGTGTTTTTAAATCAGCCGTTTTAGCTTCAGCCTCTTTCTTTTGCTTGGCTTTGATTAGTCGGGCTTGTTCGTTTGAGTAGATCATGCGGCTTCTCCACAAAACCCGCCATCACATTGGCGCGCAAGCTCTTTACCTGCTTTTGTTTCTATCTCGTAAGCAACATCGTTAACGCCTTCAAACATTACAAACTGTCCGGTTAATTTATATTCATTTGGCACGTAGTCACTTTTAAATCCATGCTCACCTCTGCCCCATGCAATTGCCTGCCTAATGCCGACGCCACCACCAACTCGGTATGGGCGAAACATTGTTCTTGGCTTTCCGTTTCTTGTATGACCTAATTCAATTTCAATTTTTTCTATTAAGTCGATCCGTTCATCATCTAATGGCATGGCGGCTAAATCTTTCTTATTTGCGCAAACACACGGGTAACATTCCATTGAACTATGAGGTAATGGCTCGATCCCAAACTTGTGAATGTATAAATCCCTTTCATCAGATGAAAAATTAATTATTGGATTGTAAACATCACGACCGCCGTGTTTTTTAGATTCATATTGCCAAAGAGGTAGATTTGCCCTGTTTTGGCTTTCTGCTCGACGTCTGCCTGTCACAATTATGGAATTTACTGAAGGGTCGTATTTCTCATAAAACTCATTGCTTGGCTTTTCTTTAAGCTCTTGAGTACACCACTGCATAGCACTTGCAGGCATTGGCCAGCCTTTGTTTTTTCTTACAATCCCTTCCATACCTATGGACTTAGTAATAAAAACTTGAATGCCTTTTTCAAAACACATATTTGATATTTTTGCTACTCGTGCAGGCCAGTCGCTTCTAGCCCAGCCAGTGTCATTATAAAGCGCACAAAATTCGCCCTCGTGGTTTTCGTGCATGTATTGCAAAAGAGCAACTGAGTCATTACCGAATGATGACGTGACTATGTATTTAAATTGCTTGGCTTGTTCGTTTGAGTAGATCATAGGGTTATTTCCTTGCATATCGTTTAGCCATTGCTTCGCCGCGTCTTGGGGCTTGCGCTTGGGTATCATTAGCAGCAACTTTGGCTTGGTGTTCAAGCAGACCCATTTCTTCATCATTGAGACAATAAAACCGGCCGCCATCTTCATCACAGCGTTTACCGATGTAAGTTGTGTTGCTGCAGGTTCCGTGTCTAAATTTTGCGGGAATTATTTCAAGAATGCCCTTTAGGTGCGTTTCAGGATTATTAACTTCTTCACGATGAGCAAATAAAACCAAATCAGCATCAGCTTCTATTGCGCTTGATCCTGCAAGGTTTGACATTGTTGGTCTGGTGACTTGATCGGTATTTCTGTTTGCTTGAACAAGCAGTAAAATAGGGGTTTTAGTTTCTTTGGCTAAACGTTTCAGGCCTTTAGTAATTAAGCCTATTGCTAGCGCGTCAGTGTCTGCCCTATCTTTTTGCATTAAGTTAAGATAATCAATTGTGACTAGACCAATTTGACCTAATCTTTTGATTGCAGACTTAACTCTATACATAATTTGATTAAGCGCTAGCGCTGGCGATTCATCATAATATATTTTGTTTTGCCCACTGTTTATTCCATTAATTACGCCGTTAGCTCGAGATAATTCATATTTGCTCATAGCTCCACTTGTTAAGCTTTTTACGCTGATCCCCGCCATTATCCCCATATATCGATCCATGACTTCATCACTGCTCATTTCCATAGTAAAAAACAAGCTTGGTAAAGTTGCTGATATATGGGAGTTAATTAACTGAGCTACTAACGTTTTACCATTTGATGGTCTTCCAGCTAAAACAACCAGCCAGTTAGGTTTAATGCCGCCTATTTGATCATCAAGAGTTTTAAGCCCTGTTTTTAAACCTACTGCAGATAATTCGTTTTTGCATCGGCTTTCCATCACGTCGAGCCAACTATCAATTTTTGTGTTTAAGTGTAAAGGCTCATATTTACCGCCCAAGTCAATACTGGTGATATTCCGCTCAACCATGCTTATCACGTCTGCAGCTTGTTCGCCGTTATATAGAGCTTCAATGGCACTGTGCATATCGCCAATCAATACGCGCTTTAGGTAGCGCTCTTTGATTATTTCGCAGTAAGCTAAGGCATTCGAAGCGCTTGGCGTGTTTCTGCCTAGTTGGGCTAAGTATGCAATCCCGCCAACTTCGTCAGACTTGCCAATGTTTTCTAAATACTCCTCCAAAGTCACAACGTCTATTTCATTCATTGGGCCAATTTTAACCATGGCTTCAAAGATGATTTTATGAGACAGGTTGTAAAACATTTCAGAGTTAATCAGATCCATTATTTCGCCAATAATCCGATCTGCTTTCTGCAGTATCAAGATTGCACCTAAAACGGATTGTTCAGCTTCAACGCTGTGCGGTGGTATTTTTAGCTTTTCCTGATTCATGCGTTATCCTCCCAACCTTTTTGGCCTAAAAATTTAGGTGGGTGCATATTTTGAATTGGGTGAAACCCTTTGATGCCTCGATCTAAATCGGCTTTCAAGGCTTCGTGTTCAGTCCATGCAAAATCAATGATTTTATCAACTTCGATTGCTGCAGACTCAATACCAAGGCGCCTAACCTTTGACGCTGGCATAGTGTGATTTAAGAATTTTTTACTTGCTTCAGATTTGGTGGCGTTGTTCTTCACGCCAACCAATTTTTTACACTTGAGCCATTCAGACCAAAAGGCTTGAAATAAATCTTTTCGTTCTTCTAAAAAATCTTTTTCAACAGGGGCGTTTGTTTCGCCAGAAACATACATACTCTTTTCTTCTTGTAAAACATTATTGTTCTTTTGTATGGTAAGTGGTGTGGTAGAGGGTGTGTTTTCATCACTATCTAACGCCTTTAAATTCGCGGCCTCCGGTGGGGTAGGGGGTGTGGTAAGGGGTGTGGTGAGATTTTGCCACTTTTTCCACCCTTTTAAACCGATTACGAACCCATAATGAACACCATCTTTTTTAACTTCGCGCTTATATATTTGATCTAAAGATTCAAATTTGCGGATAATATTACGGGCATGCTCTTTGTTTTTTATCTGCTTAAACATTGCCGCAATATCAGAATATGACATTGCAATTTCGCCAGCTTGTAATGGAATTTGTATGCCGTTTACGGTAGCCAAGTAAGGCTTATGCTGAACGAACGTCATTAACTTGGTAAACACGCCATAATAAAAAACATCATTGGCCCAAGGCTGTGCGTTAATGTCACGCCATAAGCTTACATAGCCGTTTTCGCTAGGCATGTTACTTTGCCTCTGTGTTGGTTGTTGGACTAGCGCTAGCATGATCTAACCAGCCTTAAAGGGCGCTTGGCGTCCTCTGCTTGCTTCATTTGATATTCAGCTTTGATAGCGTGGTCGATAAGCTGTTTAAGCTCTGTGCGTGTCATTGGTGAAGTAATACAGCCGCTTACCATGCTTATTTGTGCCTTATCGCCATAAACTTGAATGTTGATTATTTGCTTAATTTGTTCCATAATATTTCCTGTGTTTGATAATTAACCCGCGAGGCTTTCCAGAGCCGTTTGAGCGGGTTTTTTATTGCCTTAAATTCATACCCAATTCGATATAAAATGCTTTTATGCCTTAACTGGTATATGGCGCTTACGGCGCTACTCGGTTTGATTATTGGCCGGTGTTCTCAAGTTAACCGTGCAGTCTCTCTGCTTGCACCCGAAAGCCCCAATTAAGGGGCTGATGGGTTATTTGTAATCAGGGCAATACAACCCCGTTCGTTTTAGGTTACAAGGGCGAAAAACCCCTCGGCAGTAGCTGGCAGTTAAGCCGCTTGCTGCATCATAGTTGCGTCATTTGCATTTATGTTTAATCAAATAACCGCGCCCTACGAAACTACTCTCGCCATCTCTGGCACCTTTAAACCGCAATTAAGCGGCTAAGGTTAAAACTGATGTGATTGAAAACATCACCCGCCACCGCTAACCACATACACAAGCGCTAAAACTAAAATGGTAGTGATTAGAATTTCTTTAAAAGTGGTCTTGGTGTCCGTGGCTCGTCTTTGCTTATTCATATAACCCCCTAAATCGTCGCGCTAAGCATGTAAGCAGCGCTTAAAAGTAAAATTAATAGAATGGCACTGGCTGCACCGTTTAACGCCTTGGTGAAGTTGTTCATGCTGCCCCCAATGGTTCATATTCATCATTAGCCGCATAAAC
>Ga0208160_1001402_pt1 | contig 10250 bp, 5 predicted proteins | sample CB_VirMetaG_FD_184536 | JGI IMG/M metagenome (GOLD analysis project Ga0208160, IMG submission 184536) | Freshwater to marine saline gradient viral communities from Chesapeake Bay - CB_1504_1 Viral MetaG (SPAdes) (version 4) | ecosystem: Environmental > Aquatic > Marine > Coastal | place: USA... | reverse complement strand
CCCGCACCCCCGAAAGTTTTGCCGAAGGCGGCCGTGTCGGAGAATCCATGGGACGCCGGAATATCCAGACAGACGTTGGCAAATTCGGACAGATGCTCAGAGACCTCATGTTGATGACAGACGAGCCAACTGGAAGACAGGCTGAAAGACTGGCCATGGCCAAGGAAGCCGGGTATGTCTCTCCGGCTATTGCCCAGCGTGAGGGTGCCCTTTATCAGCCCGGCGGCCTGATGCCCCGTGTTGATCAGGCAATCGACCGTGTTGCTGAGACAATCGAAGTATCCCCTCTGCCTTCTCCCAGCATGTCACGGGAGAGGACACAGAGAGAACGTGAGCTATCAAGAGTACGACGTATGTCCCAAGCTGAACGGGACCTTATGGAGGCTATCAGAAACGAACCTGATATTACTGAGGAGATGCTCAGAGACCTTAGGAGTATGACAGACGAGCCAACCGGTATGTCACGGGAGATGACACAGAGAGAACGTGAGCTATCAAGAAGCCGCCGTATGTCCCAAGCTGAACGGGATCTTATGGAGGCTGTCAGAAATGAACCTGATATTACTGAGGAGATGCTCAGAGACCTTAGGAGTATGACAGACGAGCCAACCGGTATGTCACGGGAGATGACACAGAGAGAACGTGAATATAATAGAAGACTTTTTTTACCCGACATACTAGACCGCCTTATGTTGAACCAAGGAGATAAACTGACTAGGGAGGCTGTCAGAAATGAACCTGATATTACTGAGGTAATGCCTCCAGTCTCCCGCCGGCCTTTCCCCGGCTTACTTCTAGACAATCCTCAACGAACCGTAACAGTGGAAGAGATGATAAGAGACATGATGGAGTCTCGTGGTTTAACTCAAGAGGAAGCTGTAAAAGAGTTGCAAGCTGTGTTTAGAAGAAGCTACCCAATGTCTGACACGGTCCCAGACTATTCATTTGCCGGTGGTGGCTCAGTCCGTGGACGCAGAGACGCACTCCCCATGATCGAGGGCGATCACGTCGTACCTGCCCATGCGGTAAAAGGTAACGAGGGTGGCCTTGCCTCCCTGTCTCGCCGTCTCTCTGGTAATCCATCCTATGATGGGATGATCCGTGGTCCCGGTGGTCCACGTGATGACGCTATCAAGACCCGTGTCTATGCTGCTGGTGGTGGCATTTCAGGTATGATGGATAATCTACAGAACCCCTTTAACTCTGTTCCAGCCCGTGTTTCAAACAAGGAGTATGTCATCCCCCGTGATGCCATCAACAATCTTGGCCGCATGGCGGGGGCCCCTGAAGGCATGGCAAACAAGGCCGGTCAGGACATCATCTATCAACTCGTTGAGAATCTAAAGAGGAAAGCATAATGGGATTTCTAGACAGTCTCTTTGGTACCGGGGGCTCAGCCTCTCAGGAACAGGCCCGTACTACAGCCCAGACAAATTATCCTGATTGGTACAATCGTCTTCAGCAGGCTAACCTGCTTCGTGGTGCCGAGGCTGCCTTTGAAACCTATCAGCCCTATGGTGGCCCCCGTATGGCCCTTGCCGGTCCTGAGCAGCAGGCGGCTCGTGCCGGTTTCGGTGGTCTTGCCGGGATTGCTGCCCCATCTTTTGCCGAAGCCATGAGGCAGTCTCGCCTTGGTGCAACCCAGCTTGCCGGGGCTGATATCACCCCGTACATGTCCCCATTTCAGCAGGCTGTCACGGACGTAGCCCTGAGAGAAGCCCGGAGACAGGGTGATATTCAGCGGAGAGGTCTTGAATCTCAGGCAACCAAGGTAGGTGCCTTTGGTGGCTCCCGTGCCGCCCTAGAGCAAATGGAAGCCGAACGTAATATTCAGCGAGGTCTGGCGGATATTCAGGCCACCGGATCTCAGGCTGCTTATGAGAGCGCCCTTGCCCAGCTTGCCGCAGATCGTGCAGCAGCATCCGCCGCTGCCCCTCAGATGGCCGCCCTCGGTACTGGGCTGCAAGGCGCCCTTACCAGTGGTCTCAAGGAAGCCGAACTTGCCGGGGAGAGAGAACGGGCTGAACGGCAGGGTGCCCTTGACATTGCCTATCAGGATTACCTGACTCAGCGGGCATATCCGCTGGCACAGGCTTCCGGTCTCCAAGCCCTCCTTCAGGGTGCCCAAGTACCGGGGTCTTCACTTGAGACAACATTTGGACAGCCCCCATCAGTCGCCGGGCAGGTTGGTGGTCTTGGTCTTTCCACCCTTGGTCTTCTTGGGTCAACAGGTGCCTTTGGGCCAGCTGGGTGGCTCTTTGCCGAAGGTGGCGAGGTGGGATATCAGGATGGTTCACCGGGTGGTGTATGGACTTATGATACAGTTTTAAACAACTTTGGACCAGATATGGCAGATCTTTGGCAACAAGATCCTGATACATTTGCGGCTCTGCAGGGACTAACTCCTGAAGAGCTTGAGCAAACAATGGAACAAACAGATCCTGCTACATTATATACTCAATATCCTATTAATTCTGATGGAATTGAGGATAGACCCTACATAATGTTGCAGGAACAAGAGGCTAGAAGACAGCGGGAAGCAGACCGGATTGCTGCACTTGGTCGTTCTCTGGAACAGCGTTTCCCCCCGGCCCCGGAAGTAACCCCGGAAGTAACCCCGGAATTAACAGCCACGGAGCCTGATCAGCAGGAAGACCTAGTCTCTGAAGAATCAAAGGGTCTCGACATTCCCTATAATGATCTTCTGACTGCCGGTCTTGCCATGATGTCAGCCGCTTCTCAGCCCGGTGCTTCTGTAGTTGGTTCTCTCGGTGCCGGTGGTCTTGCCGCCCTACAGGCCAAGAAAGAAGAGGAGCTTGCCCGGAGAAAGCTTGATCTTACTGAGAGAGAGCTTGATATTATGGAGGGACGATATCGTCAGGAATATCTGGATGATATTACAGAAGCAGAAAGAAAGCAACTAGAGGATAGTTTAAAATACTATAACGACATGATTAATAATACTCAAGAAAAGATTGATGATTACCGATCATACGGTACAGATGAGGAAGTTATAAATTCTTTGATAGAGGAAAGAGATGCGTATATAGTTAACGTAGAGACACTGGCAGAACTTCTTGGTTATGATAACATACCAGCAATTCCTTCAGATGTACTTGCAACTGGCCAGCAAACTCAATAGTGGATTATAAATGTCTGAACTGACTCTAGAATCCTTTGGGCAAACCTTTACCTTTGGTGATGATGTCACCATGGAAGAAGCCATTGCTGATGTTAAAAACCGGTTTAATCCTAAATATCAAGGTACATCTTTAGAGCGTCTTTTTAATTCTTCTTTGAATCTCGCTGTATCCCGTGCCGATCCTACCCAGTTTGCCGTTGATCGTACCCTTCTCGGAGAAGCCTATGCCGGGATCAGGCGGGGCATCAGTGGCACCCTTGGCTCTGCTATCCGGGGTATTGAGGAAATTCCAGAAGCCCTTTTGAATGAAGAACTCTTTGGAAATTACTTTCAGGAGTGGGGCGACGAGTTTATCTCTGATTCTGTCCGAGATTACAAACCGGGCCGTGACTATGAATGGGTCGGGGGTCTTGGTGAAGCCGTGGGTTCTGCCGGTACTTTTCTAACCGTTGGTCTAATTGGTACAGGAATAGGTGCCGGAATGGCGGCCTTGGCCCCCGCAGTCGGTATCAGTGCCCCTATTGTTGGCGCTCTTGTTGCCGGTGGTCTTGGTGTCCTTGCCACAGGTGACGAGGGTTATCAGAGAGCCATTGAAGCTGGCGCTGATCCTGAACAACTAAGAGCCGCAACATTCCTTAACTCTCTTCTCGGTATCACAGAAGCAATCCCCGCCGGAAGACTGGTTGGTGGTCTTTTTGGAAGAATAGGCATCACGGCAGGTGCCGGAAGAATGGCCGGTCTTACAAACCAGTACAAAGCTGGTCTCATTGATGATGCCAAGTATTTTAATAGTCTGAATAATATCAAGGATGAAGTAGGCACACTCAAGGCATACATCCAAAACGTAGCCGCTGACGCCGGTCTTGAGGGTTCACAGGAAGCCCTTCAGGCTATCGGGCAGAATGTCATTGAACACTACATCTATAATCCCGATCAGCCTATTACAAACTTTGAAGACATTGAACAGGGCCTATACGGTGGTGGTGCCGGTGCTATTCTGTCAGGCATTACCTCGATCTTCAAGGTTCGTGTTGGTGATGTCAGCCGAGTCGAAAGAGAAATCAACAGAGAACAAGACGCCAACGTACAAGCCCGGAACAACATCAGCACCGCCGTTGAAGACCCGGCACTAAAGACACAAATCCAGAATATTCCCGGTATTACCGCCCGTACTCTTTCGGAATCTCTGCAACCCGTTGCGCAGAAACTCGGTGTTAACGTGGCACTTTTCCCTGATGTAGCCACAGGGGAAGTCAAGGAAAAGCTCATTATCCCAACGGCCCTTCCTGATACAACACGGGAACAGATCAAGAATGTTCTTGGTCCAGACAATGTTGTCATGGAGGAATCCTCCAGCATCAAGCAGCTTATGTCCAATGTACAGCCAGCCTCCACGGCTTCTGCGCTTTTCCAGAAAGCCCAAGAACGTGCCAGAGCCCGTGAGAAAGCCAAGCTTGAAGTTGATAAGACAACAGGTCGTCCGCAAGTTTCGGAAGATGTTTCAAAAATGGTGAATAAAACTGGGGGTTCTGTAGAGTATGCCGAAGATCTTGTTGACTTTCAGGTATCACTTGTCGGGCAGCCCTCTATTAATCCTGCCAAGGCTCTATCCTCGATTACTAAAGCAACCAAGAATACTCAAAAAAAGCTTAATAAAGTTCTTCCGGAAGCTTCTGTTTTCTCCCCCGGAAAAAGACCAAAGGACTTTGTGCGGCAGGTTGATGCTCTTTACGGTGCTGGAACCTCTGATAAGATTGGTCTGAGCGCTCTTACAGGTTCTGCCATTAATCCTGATGCAACCATCAATCAGGACTATATGAATAGCATGGATAAAATCATTACTCTTCTTGAGGGTGAAAAGAAGAAACGAGATGATATCCAGAAACGTATCCAGACTTATGAAGAAAAACTAGGTTCGGCCTTAAAGCAAGAGAGCATTCGGAATCAAATTGAAACGGCTGCAAAAACACAGGCACTTAGTGAAAAACAGAAAAACATCATCAGTGAAATTAACAAACTTGCCGGTGATGATGTCAATGTAGCTTTTGGAAATGCCTCAAGAGTACAGAATATGTATGACACATACCGTGGAGAAACCCCATCTACTCCAACGGTTGGAGGCTTTGTCATCGGCACGGGCGAATCCGTCATGCTCAATAAAGATGCCATTAATAAAGACCCTGCCGCCGCAAAACTGCTTGTTGGCGAGGAGGCATTCCATGTTGCACAGATTCGTTTCCTTACCCAGAATGAAAGAGATATTCTGGACAAGACCCTGACCCCAGAGCTTGCCGAGGCTAATGGTATTGATCTAAGTTCCTATCCTGATCCTCAGATGAAAAGGATGGAAGCTCAAGCCAAGCTTGCCGCCAAGTATTATGCTGAAGGTGCTGATTCAATCAAGGGTCTGAAACCAGAGAAGAAAGGCTTTATCCGCAGAATTCTGGACAAGATCAAGAAGGGCATCGAAGGTATTGTCCGAATTGTCAAAAAGAACAACATGGAGACAGAGTACCAGAGTGTTGATCAGATACTCCGGGCATTTACCGAGGGCGCTCTGGCACGTCCCTCTGAAGCCAGAAAACCCCTGATCGTTGAGTCAAAGAATCTTTCTCAGATCTATGCCAATAATGCACAGGCCCCAACAAGGGCTCTGAAGAGTGCCACCGCACTAAATAAATTTATGCAGGGTCAAACACCAAAAGGACTACAGTCATGGTTTGGAGATGTTTTTTATAATCTCTACGGACTGACTGGAACAATGGGCGACTTCTTTGCAAAGTATGAGGGTCTTAAGCCTATTGCTCAGCTTACACGAAAGATTCAGGCCAAGTTTGATGATGTCATTCTCAAAGTTGAGGAGATTGCCGGGACTGCATTTCTTGAAAGACTTAATCAGACAGAGAAAACAACGCTTAATGGTTTTCTGGATGCTGTCAATAGAATCCTTCAGGTATCCACGGAAGAGACCCTGACCGAACAAGACCTTCGTAAGATGGGCGTCACCAATCCTGAGACAATCAGAAAGGTTCTTTCCGGGGAAGATTTGAATATTGTTGATTTCTTTGGGCAGGACATTATCCATCCAGACCCCTCGCTACAGGATCAAACATACCGCATTGATTCTGGTACCCCCATTGCCAAGATTGCGGAAGACACACGAAAGATTTTTGATTATCTCTTTGATGAAAAACTTGATGCCTATGTCCTTATTAATCTTGCCGCAATCAATGATGAACTAACAAAAGGCAACTATCTTAATATCACTCTGGATGAAATCAAGACTAATCCAGAATCTTTGAAGTCCAAGCTGGATCAATTAAATCAGAATAATCAAACCCAACGTGTTAAAGACATTGAAGATACATTAAAAATTTACAATGAGGCTAAGAAGCAGAAGAGACTGATGTATTTCCCATCAATCCGTAATGGTCGATATGGTTTTAAATATAAATTCAAGGATGCCCGTGGCGTTGAACAAACTGGCTTCAAGGTAATTAATGATACCGGGATTACTATCAAGTCTCTCCGTCGTAATGCAGAGGAATTTCAGAAGAAGTTCTTCCTTGAAAACCCAGATTATCAGAAAGACGGGGATACCTTTGAAGTAACCTATGATAACTTCATCAGAAATAACATTGATGCATCTGATTCATTCATGATCCAGATGATCTTTGATTCCGCCATTGGGTCTACTGAACTTTCTTCCAAGATGGATAAGGACGCCCTGAGAGATCTGAGATCAAAATTCATTGGCAAGATCTCCAAGTCAGTAGGCACAAGGCTTCTGCCAAAATCAAAATCAGTATATGGGTATCTAACCCGTGATAATCGGTCAACATACCTGAGTGAAAACTTTAATAACTATGTTTCATCACAGGCCAACCTTATTTCCAGAATGCCGAATAACCTTCAGCTTCAGAAAGAAATCAAGAAAGCAAAGAATGACAGATCTATCCCTGAACCTGTCAGTCAACAAGTTGAGAAAGTCTGGGGGAAAGATGGCTATCTGACGGAGGAACATAGGATCGCAGATACGTTTAAGAGAACAGCCTTTGTGTGGTGGCTTGGCTACAACCTCTCATCTGCCATGGTTAACCTTGTTGGTCTTGTACACACAACAATGCCTTATATTATGGCAATAGCAAAGAATCCCGCCGAAGGTACACAGGCTCTTATCAAGGGAGTCAAGCTGGCCACAATGCTGACGAAGAAAATGCCTTTTGCATCCCAAGAAAAAGTCGGAATGTCACGGGTTCTTCAATTCCTAGATTTTGCCAACAAGCCTTTTGACTTTACCACAAAACCTGCGGGAATGCCGCAGGATATCTTTGACATGCTGAAGAGCATTCAGCCAAGTCTTAACCCAATCATGCTATCAGATTTTACAGGCGAGCTTACACAGCAGGGATTGCGCAAAAATACAAAAGCTGGTCGTGCCTTTGATATTGCCGTGAGAGGTGCAGGGTTTGCCTTTGCATGGGTCGAGACATTCAACAGAGTTGCCACGGCCATTGCCGCCTATGAGACCTATAAGAAAAACCCGGAGGCTGCCCGTCGCATCTATGAAGCCGAAGGAGTTAATAAGTTTGGCGCTTTTAATGCCGAGAACTTCACCAAGTTCTCTGTTGAAAAAGCCCAGTTTAAATTTGATAAGACAGAGAGGCCCGCATATAACCGTGGTCCAATCACAGGCGTGGCTACTCAGTTCCTCCCATATCAGTTTAATGTCATGCGTTATTTCTTTGGGGCTCTATATGCTGGCATCGTTGGTGCATCCGGTATTGATGCCCAAGGAAATCCTCGAAAACTGGATCCTGAAACTCGCAAAATCTATCAGAAGATGGCCCTCATTTCCAGCATGGCTTTCATCGCTGGTGGTGGCATTATTGGTATGCCTCTTGCTGCTATTATCGGAGATTTGATCAGCATGATCATCAGTGCTTTTGGAGGTGATGAAGAAGATCCGGAAAAGATGCTGACTGACATGTTTAATTCATTTGGTCTGCCACAGGAAATATCAGCCGCTCTGGCTTACCGTGGTCTTCCCTCTCTTGCTGGTGTTGAAATTGGTAAGAGAACTGGTATCGAAGGACCACGTAGTCTATTCAATATAGTGACAGGAAATCAAGAGGCATCCCTCCCAGATTTCCTTGGTCCTGCCGGTGGTATTTTGGGACAAACGAGTAACTTTTTACGTCGATATAATAATGGGGATGAAGACATTGCGTTGATGGAGCTTCTTCCTCCTGTATTCCGAAACATAGCCCTTGCTTCCATGGGATCTCGGAGAGTCACTCTTGCCGGACGTGAGCTTCCTGTTGAAGCATTCGGAGGCGTTGATTTCTTTGACACAATCATGCAGGCATCTGGTTTCACTCCGACAGCCGTGGTTGAAGCACGTAATTCCCAGTACCAGCAGAACATGATGGAACGCAACTATACCAGACGTGGCGAAAGATTCAGGAATGAAGCCAGAAACACTCTGGTTGATCTGTATGCGGCTCGGGCCGAGGGTGACCAAGAAGCCGTCAGGGAACTTCAGGAAGACCTCAGAGCAATTCAGATGGCTGTGGCCGAGAGCAGACGAGAAAACCCATCAGAGCCATTCTCCTTTGATCTCAAGACAATTGCCAGATATGCCTATGATGATTTCCTGAGAAGAGAAGGTGTTCGTGTTCCTCTCACAGATCTGCCAAAGAATATTCGACGGGAGTATCAGGAGAACATTCTCGGTCAATTCGGCTGGCGTTACCAGCCTCAGTCCTGACAGACCCTGCTATAAAACTCGTTATGAACGAGGATTTGTCTGGCGGTCTCGTCTGTCAGCCGATCATCCTTTGAAATCAGGATGGGCTCCATGATGGAGCAGATGTCAATCCCGGCTCCACTTGTCGAGCAGGCGCTTAGTGACATCAGAGTCAGACATACGATTGACATCCATGCGTACTTCATTTTTTTCCTGTGATTTCTTGAGAGACTCCTCAGCATAATCGGCACGGGCTGCTTTCTTTCCTGCAAAATAAGGAAGAAGAAATCCCGCTAACTTGCCGACTACGCTGAGGAGAGACCCAATAATAGAAAGCATTTAAGCCTGTTCTTCTGGACCCTTGTCCTTGGCCTTGCCAAAGTTAAGAGCAGCCCATTCTACAAGCTTATATACCCGACCTAGGGTGCTGTTGGGATCGGGGGTATTGGTCCCTGCAATTAGCATGGACGCTGCAATGACAACCATACCGGCAATCTGGATAATCAGATCACGTGCTTCCCAGATTCTTTCAATGATATCCATAGGCTTTAAGCCTCCTTATTCTGAGGAATCCGCATACTCTAAGAGAGCATTCTGGATACGACCCAGCATAAAATAAATATCAGCCACGGACAAACCCGGAGAAATCCAATGCCTACACTCTGACTTAGAAAATGTAATCATCAGTACACCATCGACATTATCCTGAGATTCTTCAAGATATTCCTCAAACTTCTTGAGGTCTTCCCTGATATTTTGCAGCTTGTCTTCCTGAGTAAGCTCCTCATTGACAGAAGAACCGGGGAAATTAATGATGGTCATTTTTATTCTCCACTGATTTTAAGGAATGAGTGATATGAATCAAAGTTCTTCTTGGCTTTCTCAATCTGCCAGAGGGCATAACCCATGCCTCCTTCACCATAGACATTGTATTCGATATCATCATCCTTCTGGAAGAACTGTTCCATGTCCTGACCCATGGCCAAAAGCTCTCCAGTTGTGGTGAAGCTTTGTCCCCCGACCGTAACCTGTAGATACTTCTGGCGACCGGAGGCATCCTTCTCTGTCAGATCAACTGGAATTTCAGGGTCCATACATGCATCATAGCCAAACAGATGAAAGACCCGGAATCCAAAAGTATGCATCAGGGCAATAGCCCGCATGGCTGCACAGGTTCCTCCGGTGATCATCATCCTGTCATGGATATCCTTGAAAGTCATGACAGCATTTGAGTAGGCATCCCAGCCGATAATCTTGGCACCCTTCTTATTCAGGTGATAAGTGACTGAGGGGTCTGTCATGCTCGCCACAAAATAATATGTATATGGATGTGGCTCTTCAAGGAGATCCCGTCTCTTC
>Ga0208160_1001399_pt1 | contig 10263 bp, 5 predicted proteins | sample CB_VirMetaG_FD_184536 | JGI IMG/M metagenome (GOLD analysis project Ga0208160, IMG submission 184536) | Freshwater to marine saline gradient viral communities from Chesapeake Bay - CB_1504_1 Viral MetaG (SPAdes) (version 4) | ecosystem: Environmental > Aquatic > Marine > Coastal | place: USA... | reverse complement strand
AGTCTGTACCATTAGTACCATTTGTACCATCAGCACCTTTTTGAGACATTTGTTCAAAGTAAGTCGCATTAGTTGGAAGGTTTCCTGTACTTGCTAATATACAAATGTATGACGAACCATTGTATTCCACAACGTCATCTATTGTATAAGCTGTTGCTCCGCTATAAGTTCCCTTCCATTTGAACTTAATTGAGCCGAGATTTACTGTAGCCATATTATTATTTTCTCCTTATTAGATTGTAGCTATTAGTTCGCCATTACTTAACGAGAAGGTAAACCCACTCGCACTAAATAAAACATCATCAAAGTTGGCGTATTCACTTTGAGAAATATTATCCACTCCTTGATTAGTAGTAGTGACTATTAAGTCTCCATTACTATCTTTGTGAAATCCATAAACTTCTGCTGAACTTGCATTTGCAAATTCTAATGCTGTACCACCTGAATTAACAACAAGTGCTTGTCCTGCTGAACCAAGTGCAGGTACATCATTTGCATCAGTAATACTGAAGTTAGATAAACTGAATGTACCGAAAGCAACTATTTCTAAAATATCATTTACTGAAGCACCTGTAGTTAAAACTATAGAAGAACCAGAAGTTGCTGTAAAATCTGAACCATTTACAAGACGAATACCATTTAGGTAGACATCTATAAATCCTGCATCATATGCAAGTGTATTTGAATTATCATCAGCACCAGTAAATGTTGTTTGTGATGCTGTTGCTGTGTACTTAAATCTGTTTGCTGTTCCATTAACTGCTGAACCTGCGTTTATCCAACCGCCACTTGAGTACACCTTCATAGTATCTGAAGCGGTATCAAAATATAAATCTCCTAAATCTAAAGCTGAACCATCTGGGTCTTGTGTTGGCGCAGTTGCACTAGCACCTAAATAAGTGTTTGCAAAACTGTTTACTGAATTTATATTTGTAGCTACTGTATTTATAGAAGCTACTGTTCCTGAAGCACCTAAAGCTGTAATCTCTGTATTTAATCCTGCAACAGTATTAATGTTAGCTGAATTATTATTAACAGCAGTAACATCACCTGCAATATTATTTACTCCAGTAATATCTGTTCTAATATTATTTAGGTTTGTAATTTCAGTTCCTAATGCACCTAATGTAGAAATTTGTGATGCAACAGCACCTACTGCCGAAATATTATTTGTAGGTGAAATTTGACCTGCAACTAAATTTACATTGGTAGCATTGGTATCAACATTAGTAACATTGGTTCTAATATTATAGACACCTTGAATTTCTGTATTTAAACCTGCAAGTGTACTGATTGCATTAGTTGCAACTGTTCCATCTTGTAAATCAGCTAAAGTTTGAATATCTGCATTTGCTGAAGCTACTGTATTAACATTACCTATGTTTGTACCAACAGTTTGAACTGAAGCTATGTTAGTTCCTACAACATCAATTTCAGATACAGCTTCATTTAAATCGTTAGCTGTAGTTTCTATTTCTGATATTGCTTCGTTTAAATCATTTGCAACAGTTACAACATCAGCAATATTATTAGCTACTGTTGTGACAGACGGCATATTTAAAGCCACTAAATCTATATCGGCTTCATTATTTGCTACTGCTGTAACATCAGCACTAATGCCTGCTACCGTTGTAACATCTGCACTAATACCTGCAACTGTTGTAATATTAGGAATGTTTGTAGATATAAATTGTTTGTTAACAGCATCTGTATTATCTACAGGATTTGCAACATTTTTTAATCTTTTATTTTGTACATTCCAATTGAAATCTACGTTATCCAATGAGATAACGTCACCAGCTTTATCTATGGCTTCTTGAGACATATAAAATGCTTGGTCTGAATCTGTGTCTAAATCGTTTTCGGTTAAAACTGAACCTGAAACATAATCTACTAATTTTGTGTTTTGACTTGTTGTTCTTCTTATTTCAATAGCCGCACCGTTTGCAGGTGCAACGTTAAAAGTAAGGTTAGTTCCTGCGGCATCTAAAGTGTAAGCTGTAACATTAGAACCTGCTACTGTAGCTGTTAAATCTGCTGTACTTCTGTAGCTAAAAGGTATAGCGTACGTAGTAGTAACACCATTACCAGTATATCTTACAAATGAATTTGCCATAGTTTTTGTTTAGTTCTTCTAAAAGGGGTACTTTATTGAATTGCTAGCATAAATTCGCTTAAAGCGCTTTCTGCCTTTTCTTTTATAAAGATATTACGTTCTTCTAAAGTATCTTGTAACACAGGAAATTCTTCCCACATTTTTTGAAAAGCAATACGTTCAACTTTATGTACTATATCAAGTATGTAATTTTGTCTGTAATCATCTCCAGCCACTATTCCTGAAGGTAATTTATATAAACCGCTAGTTTTATCACTTACTAAAGTTTCAACTAAATCTTTTAATTTATATTGTTTACCTTTATATGGGATATTTATTTCAGATTTTAATTCTAACCATCTATCGTATGCTGTTTGTCCATCTTTGTTTTTAATACTTCTTAAATCAATATTAGTATATCTATCAACTTTTTGAGGTGCTTTATACTTTAATTCTCTATTTTGAAAGAATTTAGTTGTTTCAGTATTTTTAAAAGTAGTCATAGCAAAAGGAGAAGACCATAAACCAGTTTTACCGCCTAATCCAAATAACCAACCATTCTTTCTATCTATTTTTTCACCAAACATATTACGTTGTGGCATTGTTCTGTTTTTATCAGAAAACGGATTTAACGTTCTTAATCTATCATTAAATGTAAATAATTCTCTTTGGTAATCATCTACAACTCTGCTTGTATATCTTAGACCACCAGACAAAGGCGTAACTTTAAATATTAATCTTGATACTAAAGAAGACCCAATTCTATCTGGAGCTCTTGATTTCATAAAATCATCACTAAAGAAAAAGTTTGCTGTTTCTAAAATGTTTTTAGTATAAAATTTAGAAGTTAAATTTCTAGTCATAGAAGCTATTACTCCCATAGCTAATTCAATATATTGATTTTCTACTTCTTCTGGTAAATCCTCATTATGTTTCATAAAATCATTTATAGCATCTACCATATCAGCCGCTATAAAAAACGGAAACATAATAGGGTCTAACCTATTTGCAGAAATATATCTACCATCACTTGTTTTAATTGAATATTCTTGCCAACCAGTTGTATTAGTTCTTTCTCTATTTTCTTTCCAATCTCTTGAGCCACCACCAGTTACATCACCTTTAATAGCTGTCATTATAGCGCTAGACCATATTAACCAACCTGCTTGTATTCTAGCATTAGCTTCAGCCGCCGCTTCAGGATTTAAATATTTACCATCAGCACTTTTAGCTAACATATGTCTCATTTGAAATTGAAATCTACCAAGTAAAGGTAAATGTTGAAAATTCCATCTTAACAAATTTGACGGTGTATTAATAAAGTGCATACCAAAGGCTCTTAACCATTTATGTTGATTAGTAAAAGATAAAACACTACCAGTAATACGACCTTCTTTTTTTCCAGTTTTAGGATTTACTGAATAAGCTGATTGTGTGTATGAACCTTCTCTAGCATATTGTAACGGGTCATTAATTAATGTATCTAATGAACCATCTGTTTCTTTTGCCGCTCCTTTAGATTCTAAATAATCAAGTTCTAATTCTTTAAATCTTTTTTTATATTCTAATCTGTTTTTAAATATTCCAATATCAGGTGTTTCATCATAAATTTTAGAATTAATTTGAGCCGCCATTCTAGCTTTAAACATCATAGTTTTAAGAAATTCATCACCTGCTGACAATACTCTCATAGGTAAACTTGTTACATATGATACAGGTTGAACAACTCCTTTTTGCAGAACAGTGCCTACAGCTCCTAAAGGTTCTGTTAATAATTTACCTGTTTCATTTATAAATCTTTGCAACTGTCCTTGTCTAATGTTGCTATCATATTTCATTTGCCTGCTATCAAGCAAAGGTCTTCCCATATAAAAACTTTTTAATGCTCTTTTTAAAGCGTGACCTATATATACATATTGATAAATATATGTTTGCAATGCTTCTCTTGCTACAATTTTAGCTCTTGCAGTATCTTTAAAAGCTAAATTACCACTTCTTAATAACATCACAAAAGGTTTCCACTGTGTTTGTGTAAGACCTGAAATAATGTTTAGAATATGTGTATCAGGTGAAGATAATAAGTTATTATTAATATATTCTGCCGCTAAATCCCATTTATTAACTTTACGTGCATTTTGTAATGCTAAAATTACTTGGTTGTCATCATCTAAAAGAGATACAGCTTTCCAAAACGCTTCGGGGTCATCTTCTTTTAATGTTTTCATTTGAACATCTTCAGGTTCAAGAATTAATTGAGCCGCTCTGTCTTTATCTTTTATAACTCTACCAGCAGTAGTTGCTCTGGCATAATTTTCTTGCAATGATTTTTGAACATCCATTAATTCATTCAAAACATTATTTCTTAATTCTAACTCTTTAACAATTTCTTGTCTTTCTTTTACACTTAAATCAACTCTATTTAATTCATTAGCTAATTTAACAATATCATCAGATTCTTTAATCATACTGTCGCCGTGTGCTATAATAATACCAAATAATTCTCTGTCTTCTTTAGCTTTTGACTTAGCTAGTTTTCTAAGTTTTTTAGGGTCAGCGCCTATTTTTTCAGCAATGACTTCCATATCTTTTAATGTAATTTTATCAGTACCAATTAATTCACTCATTTCATTTGCTGAGTTTTTAAGATACGTTAGTGCCGCACCTCTTTTATATCTAGTATAATTAAAAGGTGTTTTAGGTGGTTTATCGTTTGTTGATATACCTTCGTCTGCTGTTTGTCTTAAATTCTTAATTCTTATAGATGTTGTGTCACCAATTAATGTACTTTTAAATTCTATTTTATCTATATCTTCTTTTGATAAATTTTGATAATAATTTTTCTTTTCTTTTTTAACACCTATGTCTTCAAATAATCTTTTACCAGTTATTGTATCTCTACCATAATTTTGTAAATCAGTTAATTGTTGAATAGAAGTATTTTTTAAATTTCTATTTGTTAATTTAAAAGCTCCATAACCAAATCCTGCTCCAAATAAAGTTCCAAAACCAAAACCAGAAGCCGCAGATATACCAGATTGTTTAAGACTAAATTCATCTTGAACACCTGTTTCTATAGCTGTATTTTGTAACATAGCATCTTGAGCAGTTGTAATTCCAGCACCTATAGCACCTTCATACAAAGCACCTTTTTTGACTGCTTGTCCCAATGCTTTTTTCTCAGCTTCTTTAGCCGCTATTTTAATAGTTTCTTCTGATAATTCTTTAGCTATTTTACCTTTTAATGCTTGTTTTAAAGTTTCTTTATAAGCTTGTTTTGCCGCTTGACCACCAACTCCAACACCAATTAAATTTACAGGGTCAGCTAATAATGCTCCACCATTATCTTTTAACCAACCACCAAAACTTCTATTTGGGTCATCCCACCACGAAGGTAGCATTTTATAAGTTTGGTCTATATAAGCAAATTCTTGTAATCTTTTTTCATCTTCTTCACCCATAACATTTGCCATATCCATACCCATAGAAACAGTGTTTCCATTTCGCCAAGCTCTGTCATTGTAAAAGTATTCTAGTAAGTCTGCGTGTGATTTATTTAAAAATGTATTATCATTTTCCCTATAAGAATAATAGGATTTTAGAGTGTTGTAAAATTTTTCTGTTTGTATTTCTTCTAGTGCGCTTTGTGCATCTAATGCTTTTGTCAATTGCTCATTTCGTATTCTTTCACCTCTTTGTCTTCTAACTCTATCTGGTGTTCTTTCTATAGTAGTTGTTGGTGTTTCATCTTGTAATATATCCCAATTAATTTCAGCCATAAATTATTATTTTCCTACTGATATTTGTTTAATTAATTCTAATAAATTGTTAACATCTACACCGTAAGTTTGAGCTAATTGTGTTAACACAGGTGTAAATGTATCTCTGTTTTTACTTAAATAATCAACAAAATTACTATCAATTTCTACATTAAGAGCTGTTGGTAAACTTGATTTAATAAAATTATTTAATTGTTTTGTTTTAAATTCAGCTTCTTCATTTGTAAAAGGTGTTAATTTATCAGATATACCTGTATCCTCATATTTAGGTAATGTTTTTAATTGTTCATTAATATTTGAAGTTATAGTATTTATGTTTGTTATTATATTTTGAGTTTGTTCTTGCATCATTTCTTGTTGTTGCTCAATTCTTCTTTGTGTTTCTAAATCAGACTGTTCTTTTTCTGTCATAGTCATAATTTCTGGAGCAACTTCATCTTTAAATGTAGTAATAACATAATCACCTAATTCTTTCATAAATTTTCTACGGTCAGAATTGTTTGGTAATTTTCCATTTTCTTTAATAAAATTATCTTCAAAAGAATCTATTTCTGTTATTATGTAATTTGTAGAATTAAATATTGCTTGCGCACCATTTGATTTTAAAATACCGTTTGTAGTAAAATTACCTTTAACTGCATTTTGAATTAAAGTTAATTGTGAAGAATACGTGCTGTTTGCAATGTGAATAGGTTTAATACCTTTTTCACTATTAGAAATATGTTTATCAAAATATCCTATTGCTTTTGTTAATTCTGATGTTGGTATGTTTTCTTTATCAAAAGCTGTAATAAGTTCATCTAAATTATCATACTGACCTAATAATATGTCAACCATAAATTTATCAGTAACAACAGGGTCAACATCTGCAAATCTATTTACATTCATAATATTATCAAAAGAAGACAATAATTGAGGTGTTCCAAACTTTTCTAATTTTTCTCTCAATTCTTTTCTTTGTGCAAAAGTTTTAGGAGAGCCGTCTTGATTATCAGAAAAAGCTTCACTGAAAATTTGTTGTATTTCTTTTTTCTCTTTATATTCTTCGTTAATTCTGTTTTGATTTTCTAAAGTTACTCTTTTATTATTTAATTTGAAAACAGTTTCTGAAACATCTTTTCTTTTAGTATCAATTAATGAACCTAATTTCATACCATCTTTTCCAATGCCTCTATCAGAAGATAATATTTTTATTGCTTTATCTATATCATCTGTAGAAGTTGCATTGTTATATAAATCTTGAGCATAAGCTAAAACAACATTATTTACTTCTTCATTAGAATACATATACCTTGTGGTTTTTTCACCTTCTTCTGGTGGTAAAGCAATTTTTAATGAATTAGCAGTTGCCCAAACATCTGTTACATCTGAAGCAGAAAGAATTTTAACACCTTCTTCAATTTTTTTAGTTTGAGCATAATTGTTTCTTACTTGAGAATCAGCAATAGCTTCTTTAGCTTTGTATTGATTAAATACAGAAGCAAAACCTAAAGCATAAGAACCGTCTTTATCAGCAAAACTTGGAAGATATTCTTTGTAAAAAGCAGGTAAATTAGTTTCTTGAAAATTATATTTATTTTTATTTTCTTCTATTTTAGCAATAGCATCAACAGCTTGATGTCTTCCTGTATGATATTGAACTGTTTTGTCTATGTATTTTCCAGACAAATTAGGATGCTTACCTTCTAAAATTTCTTTTTGAATTGTTTCAGCATCTTTAGTTAATAATAATTGGTTTAAATCTTGTATAGCAACATCTTTTTTTTGAGAAATCCCTCTGTTGTAAATTGTTTGTAAAGCAGGGTTTACATCTCTTTGTAATATATTAATTAAATCTGTAGCTTCAGATTTATCTGCGGTATTAATTTGACCAGCAAATGTAGCGCCCATATATTTATTTGTAACTCGTGATTTGTATGCCATTAATTATTCCTTATTTGATTATAATGTTGGTTCTCGCTCACCAGCCGTTGGTTTTGGTTTAACATTTGCTTTATAATTTTGATAACCTTCAGCACCAATAGTTGCTACTTGTAATAACAATCCAGTTTGACTAGGCATTGTTACAGGTTTAACACTATTGTATCTTCTTTGTTGAGCCGCATAAGCTTCAGATTCTTGACCTGTTAATTTCATAACATCTGTTTCGTAATCTCTAACAACATCTAAAAATTGCATATCATAAGTTCCTGCAATATCTTGTACAATTTTAACTCCATTACCAGCATTTAAATTTAAAGCTTGAGATTGTTTTTTATTATTTTCTTGTGAAATTTTAAATTGTTCTGCTTTCTTTTCTCTACTTGCTAAAACTGCTTCTCTATCAATTTTAGATAAATCATTAAGATATGCTTGGTCAGAGCTTCTTTGTGTTTGTGTGTTAGCTCTTTGTTGTGATTTAGCTACTGCTTTTTGACTTTGATAAGAATATATCGCTGTTCCTATTTTCAGTGCTGTTACAACATCACACATAGTTAATTATTTGTCTCCTTCATCATTAATAAAAACGGCATTTTACCAAAACCATAATCTCCAATTTCAGTTCGTGGTTCAAAGCCAAGATATTGAAGCCATTTAAGTGACTTCCAATTTCGTTTATCTACAAAATTATATAAATATTTATAATCTTTTCCCATTTCTTTTATCCAATAAGGACATTCTTTAATAAATTGTTTTGTATGTTGAAATAATTTTTCACTAGACAACATCCAAGCTACTCCATAATCCGGTTCTTTGCATTTAGCTACACCAAACATACCAATAACACCTTCATCTTTTGTTCCAATAATACTAAATATTTTTCCACTAGGTTCAGTAAACGGAAACACTAAAGCTTCTAAAGGTGAAGAATTATTAGATGCTTTAATTTCTGCTCTGTCATCTTTTCTTATTCTTGGTGCTAAATATAAAGCGTCTTTTAATATAGCGGGTCTTACGTAGTTTTCTCTGGTCATTTAAATCCTTTGTGAACGATTGTGGTAATATCCTTCAACTTCTGCACTAGCAATGTACATAGGCAGATGTGAAGAACTTTTTATATTTAAAGTAAAATCTGTGTTTCTACAGGAAACGGGTACCTTAATAGTTCCTGAGTTAATTGCTGGCACACCAACTTGACTTGAAGGTGTTCCAATAATATAACCATTCATAAAAGTATAACTTGTATCTCTACCTTTAGGTGTTACTTCAACTTGAAAATATCCTGAGTTTTCATAATTAAAAGATATGTTTCTTATTTGATAACGACCTGATGTAATAGCTACTAATCCTCTACCAGAACTTTCTCTTATATATTGAGGCGATAAAGTATATTTAGATTCAAAAGGAACACCAATATATAAATTAGTATGATTACCTTGAATTGTATAAGTTGAGCCTGCTGTGTTAGTTGCTGTAAAATTATTTCCAGTAACAGCATCAACTGCAATTAAACCTGTTTTAACACCATACGGTGAAGTAAAGGTAGTTAGATTTGTGTTACTATCATATGTTCCAGTAACATTCTTTTTTAAATCTAAATAAATATTAAAACCAATTGTTGTATCTTTTAAATTTCTTAAATCAATTTTAATTAATTTTGTATTTGTTCCTTCTGAAACCATTAAATAAATAAAACTTTCAAAAGACATACCACCTAATATTTTAGCATTAGCAAAAGTCCATTTTGACCAAGCTGTTTGTACTTTTTCACCTCTATCAAAAAAGTATTTATAAATGTACATTGTACCACCATTAACAGATGTTATGTTAGTACCTGTGATATAAGGTGCAAGTTGTGCGTCTGCATTATCAGAAGCTAACGCAATTAATGTATCTTCTGTTGTATTACTAATTAATTGATAAACATTACTAGGTATTAAATTTTGAACTGAAACTGTTATGTCTAAACCATCATTTGTTAATGTATCATCATCAGCAAAATATTCTCTTATAGCTGTGTTATTGTTTCTTGCTTGTGCAAAATATGCATACTTACCTGCTGAAACTGGTTTAACAGCTTGATTAAATTCAAATGATGAAGTTTCATTTAAAACTGCTGAAGTAGGTGTTAAACTATCTCCTAAATTTCCTAATTTATATTGTGATTTTTCAGAAAATAATAATAAAGATTCATTAAAAGCTAAACTATCAAATAATGTGTTAACTTCACTTCCTGAAGCCGCAATATCAATCGGGTCTGTATCTAAAACTTGTGTAACTGTTTTTGCAAAGAAATTAAAAAATTCTGCGTTTTCTGTAAATATTAAATTATCTCTTGCTAAAACACCTAATCTATTTTTATAAAATAATAAATTATTAATTTTGTTACCAACAAAACTTGGATTAGAATTTGTAATACCATCACCTGCAACTCTATCACTCCAATCAACTTCTTGAAATGTAAATGTGCCA
>Ga0208160_1001392_pt1 | contig 10287 bp, 18 predicted proteins | sample CB_VirMetaG_FD_184536 | JGI IMG/M metagenome (GOLD analysis project Ga0208160, IMG submission 184536) | Freshwater to marine saline gradient viral communities from Chesapeake Bay - CB_1504_1 Viral MetaG (SPAdes) (version 4) | ecosystem: Environmental > Aquatic > Marine > Coastal | place: USA... | reverse complement strand
TTGAGATAACCTATCTATTTTTTAGTTACTTTACACTTACGATTTAGTGACCATCGCTTATACAGTGTCTTATCGTGCTTCCTGCGCTCATAGTAACACTCAGTTATCCCTTTGCTTATTATGTGTGCTGTAATCTCTCTTGCGTCTTCTAAATCTATACCGCATGGTAACGCTTTAATTGTAACAGTGTTACCGTCATACACTAAGACACAGATACTAGAGTATGTGTTGTTAGCCTCTTTAAACCGGTACAGCTCTATTGTATCGCTTAGTCTTTCTTCTGCCATAATTCCCCGCTGCTTTGATTCCATCCTCACACAGCGAGGGCATTAATTAGCAATCCTTGACGATTATAGCCACTGTTGTACAATCAGATCGACCACCAGATGTAATCCAACTAAATTCTAGCTCATGCGTGCCTACTGTAACGCCTGTTAACTCTGTTTGTATTACGTTATCAAGCTTTGTTACTGCGCCAATAGTTACGCCAGCAGTTGTTACGGCTACAGTGGTTAGTGTTTCGATACCCAGCCACGTTGAATTTACTGTTACTGTGTAAGTATCAGTTTTAGCAACGTGTAGCGGTTTCTCGTAACGTTCTGACATTATACATTAGTCGTAACTGTTACTGAGCCAGCCGCGTTAACTGTGTATGTAAACCCTTGGGTAAGGTCTACAGCAGTTGTGCCATCAGTAGTTAAATCGACAATTTTCAATAGTGGGTCGCCTGCTATTGTATCATTCATAATTACTAAGCATTTAGCGTCAATTGGGTTAGATGCGTCAGCGGCAAAAGTAATGTCAGCAAAGTCCAGTGTTGATACTGCGCCTGCTCTTGACCATGTAACGCTTGCTAGTGATGTTTTGCCAGCGTAATTACCTCCAATAGTCGCACCTGTAACACTTGCTGCGTTTAGCACTGTATTAGCGTCTAAGCTTGCGTAGGTGTTAGTAACTAACAACCATGCAAATGTATTAGTTGAGTTGTTATAAGTGCCTAATCCAGATTGAAAATCGTATTCCGCTACTTTTTTTGAGTCACCGCGTGCCATTTTTTTATCCTCTTAAATTTTGGTTATTATACATTAATATTTCTTGATAAATCTACTATGTCTATGTTAGTGCTAAAATACCGCAAACTAATGTTTGTTTCATCTAATACAGTGATGACGACTTCACCGATGACAATGTTCGGGTTATTGCTTGCCGATGCGCTATTAACTGACTGCTCAAATACATCGAAACCGAACGAAGGTGCAACGGCAGGGTCGTTTGATAACGAGTTTGAGTTTAATACGTTGCCCGTTATTTCTAATCGACCAACTAAATGTATTGCTGGGTCATTTGATAACGATTGACTGTTGATTATATTGGGATTAACTACGACAACATTAACAAGTGCAATAGTTGGGTCGTTAGCGATTGATGTAGTATTAACCGTCTGACCGTTAATAATTAATAGGCTTGGTATTACTATTGTCGGATTATTTGCAATTGAGCTTGTGTTAGTCGTTGTAGGGTTAACACTCACAGCGCCACCGATAACAACATCAGGCACTTGGGATATTGATGATGAATTAACGGTTATTCCACTTACGTCAAGTCTGCCTACTGCGATAATGGTCGGACTTAATGCTGCTGTATTACTGTTTGCTAATTGCACATCAATGTTAACACTTACTGCTAAAGCTACCGAGGGATTAAGGCTTAAACATTGAGAATTAACTACGCTACCAGTTATTGATAATAAACCGACCGTTGAAATAGCAGGGTTCAAACTAACACTTGAGCTATTAATAACCGATGGGGCTATTTCAATTGATCCACCGCCATAAGAAACCCATTGACTATCGTCGACTGGGAAGTTTACTAAAGTGCCGGAGTTGCTGCCAACAGTATCAGTAAGTGTACTCCCTGTGCTTGTATCTATAGCGTCAAACCTACTAATTACAGAGCCTAACTTGCTGAACTGAATGAAGTATAAATCAACAGGTGGTGTATCGTTGGTTGTTGGTGTATTGCTAGCTAACAGGTAATTTATAATTACAGATGAGCCTTGATTAAATGTCTCAGGTTGTAGAACGTCATCTATATAAAGCGTCCAATCCTCATTTATATCCCTTTCGATTCTATACGTATGCGGAAGTGTTACATCAACATCTAAAGGCAGCGCAAAATTAATGAATGAGCCAAAGTTTGCCCTAATCTGATTAGTTGGCCTATCAATTTGGATAGTCTCGTTATTATTGGTCGATCTTCCACAAATGTAAGCTACCTTTGTGTTATCTAGTATGGCAACCTTAAACTCTACAACAAATGGGTCAAAAGCCCCCCATGATATATTGGATGCTAGTGTTATATGTTGTGGGTCACCTGCACATGCTAAATAATATGGCATAATTAAATAATCACAGAGTAAACGTCATCAACAAATAGCTCATTACCTAAATACTCACTCGGCACCTTGCAATCATAAGAACTTGCCTCACTAACATTGTAAAAGTTGTTTATGCGCTGGTATGTTGTCTTGTTTGTGCGTGGGTTTACTGCCTTAGCGATTAATCGAGGGTTGTGGTTCTCACACACTGCATTTGTATGGATTACAGCATAGCCGCCTACTTGAGTAATCGGCTTGAGTTTTACTGCGCCTTTTGATATTTGAAATTCGTGTTCAGTAGCTGAAATAAACGGATAAATGATAGGGTTAGCATAAGAAATGACAGCATCTTTAAATGACTGCGTGACCGCGCCAATAAACACAAGATAAGTTAGCAATAGTTGCTGTTTATCGCCTACTGTGTTTCCAGTAATAATATTGTATTCAGTAACCGCGCCATTTAGCGCTAATAAAAACCCAGCCGCTTTTGGATTAGTGGATGCAGAATCTTTTAAAATAATAACACTGTCCGTTTCAGTAAGGAAACTAACTACCATATCAGCAGATACCATGCGCCCCTTAACTTCTGTATGCTTTTTAGCGTCTGCAAGCGTTGCAAAGTCTGATAAATTCATGGTTATTTTCCTCGAATGCTATTGCTCACATTATCTTATATCTGGCGCTCAATTACTAGGCAAAAATAAACCCGCTACTAAGGCGGGTTAATAAGTGTACTTGTTATTGGTTTGAACTGCGTGGCAGGTTTTTAATAATTGGATTCGATGTGTTTTCTCACATCCTCATGACGGCTTACCAACATGCCTCACGTCTTTCCGTAGTGTCTGCCTGCCCCTATGGGAAGGTTTGCCCATATAACAGACTGTATCAGTTATTACCCCATGTTCAACGTCCTAGAGAGGCTAGCGTTAGCTAGCGTAGGCGAGGGCTTCCATTGCTGGCGCGGATTAGCACTGTATTACTAGCACACCGTCTTTTACACAAAAATAAAGTAGTTAATCAATAAGCCTATAACCGGCATAGCTAGCCAAATCAAACGGTCAGTCACTGTATATCTGTCGTAGTATCTCATTTTAAATCCCTCTGTTTGACATACTGCGTCAATGTTAGTTTAGGTAATACGCTCCCTCTGGTGAGTTTGTGAGGGCTGCACGAACATTTAGCTTTACGTGCTAATAAGCTTTCTAGTTAACTCAATCACCACTTGAGTATTAGCGTATTCAACTGATGATTTGCTGGACTCGAACCAGCGAATTAGGGTTCACCCTTGCCTTACCCCGTAGTTAATTACGCTACCTTGGCTAAAATCATCATGTGAATAAGCCCTACACTTTCGCAGTAGGGGCGTATTAATTATTTATACTGCTTTGCCAACTCAATGTTTTTACGCATTTGAACATTAGTGTGATAGCTAATTACTCCGACATTATACAACGCATTGCCGCATGTGTCAGCACCAGCTTCGGCATCGATTAAACCTTGCATCCAATCACTGCGAAGTGTTGAACCTGATTTGAATAGCATTAGGTAAACTGGTGTTGCAAAAGTTGCTATTGCTATTAGTGATAGTATTGTAAATTCCATGATTAACCCCTTGTTAACTTAGCTATTTGGTTTGCGCCCTCGAAAGAGGGCTTTTAACTATTAAAATAAACGCTTGAACTATTAGCGCCAATATCACCGCAGCATGGGTTACTACTATCCATACTTGCTGAGGCTCCAAGCTCATACTCTAACCATTCTTGAATTTGTTCCTCAGACGCATCATCTGAAACTTCACAAGTAAAACTTACTGATATGTTCATCACCTTCCCCTTACTTAGTTATTAAGCTTGTTTTGTTTCAGTAACTACATTAAAACACATAATTATTGAAATACTGCTCCGACCAGTTAGCTATTTTCTAATTGTTTTAAAACTTCTCTATTAACTCGATTAAACTCTTTTCGCATTTCTTCTAATTCTTCACAAGTCCGCTTTATTGGTGAGTTGTTAGAATCGCAATAATCAATAATCCTTTGACCTTCTTCCTCACCAAACCTTAACTTTAATCCTGCTAAATACCCATGCGTTGTAGATGTTCCGTAAATATCCCCTGATAGGTCGCTATTGCATCTTTTGTTATGCTGTATATAAGTATTAGCCCTATCAAATCTAAGCCTTGAATTTGAGCCCTGAGTCTTTAAATGACCACATGCCCAAACATCGCCGCCTTTAGCTTTCCCGCAACTTATGCAGGTTGGTGTTAACCCTCTTTCCTTAAACCACAATAGCTCCTCATTTTTACGCATTGCATTAAAAGCTTTTTGCGTTTGTGATTCTTGCCATGAGATTGTATTCCTGTTTAATTCTCTTAATTCATGCGCTGATATTTGCTTTCTAATCTTACGGCCTTTTTTAGCAAGTCTTTCTCTATTTGTAATTACCCAATCCTCAGAGTGAGCAACAGAGCAGAAGTTGCCAAACTGCCTAACAGTCATTGATTCTACTCTTATTGACTTTTTACAGTGCTTGCATGCTTTGTGTGAGTTAGCCATTTAAAATCTCAGGGTTTTGATGGATATTGCCGATTACAGTAAATTCGTTTCCATGCCCATAGACACAGTTATATGCAAGCTCTATATTCGGTTTTGCTTCTAATGTTTTAAAATAAAACCCGCCATTCTCAAATTTAATACAGCCTTTTGCTGTTGCTGTTGGAGCATACCAGAGAGAAACAATATCCCCTTCATAAATATCAACACCATTAATGTCTTTTAGACCGGTGAATTGTCGGCTATCTTCATCTGTATAGTTCTTGCCAACTGGAGACACAAATGCACCGTCAATATACCCCCAATAATGAAATACATCGTTTCCTCGTTGAAACTCTTTTTTAAGATATTGCCTATATTTTATGTTACTCATATTACCCTCTCATTGTTTAAGTCACTAAATTGCCACGGCCAAATTCAGCCCTGTTGTTTGCTTGCTGTGTGCGCCATATTTCAATTCTTACGTTAGCAGCTTGCAGTTGATACTTTAAATGTTCTTCTATCTCTACAGCCACTCTCAGGCCTTCTAATAGTTGTACGTATTCGTCATGTGCATAAGCATAAGATTCTCTTTCTTGCGCTGTCTTTTTGCCTTCCTTTTCAGCCTGAATAATTAGCATTGCCTTTTTAGACTTTCTGAACTGTTCTAGGTAAACCCGCTCTGATTTGGCCTTAGCATGTTCTGCTGATTTATCACGGATGAATGCTAGTGCATGTTCAGGTGATTTTAATGTTGCATCAGCCATAAAAGTTATTACCTGGATTTACGCCCTGACTAATCCTGCGCCAAAAATTATATCCTTGTGGTGTTTTAATCCAACTAAAAGCACTTGTTATTTTAGATTTAGATTTGTCAAATTCGCAATCTGAGTGAATAGCCTTAAACAACTCAATCTGTGCACTACTCTCACCAATTACCGATGCTACTTGTGGGAAGCATGGTAGTGTTTTAATGTGTGGTTTCATTGCCATTCTAAATCAGCCTCGTACTTTGTTGGTTTTGATTCCATCGGCTCTGTGTCTATATCAAGGTTAACCCTATTCTTAGCTATCTCTATAGCTTCATCCTCTGATGAAGCTTCTATGTGTTGCGCAAAAACAATTATTTTTTCTACCCACCTTACAGTATATTTAGCCATTATAATTAATCCTATCTGCTTTTAATTTTAACCAAGCATCCTTTGCAAATAATCTCGAACAGCTCAGGCTTGCTATAATACCAGTCGCTTAGTGTGCGCCTTGGTACGTTTGTTATTTTGGATAAGTTAGCTAGGGATTTTAAACCTAGCTGTTGACAGTGTTTAGATGGTGTCATTTTAATCTACCCGCAAAATTTAGAAATATAATTACTTGTTGATTTGATAGCTGCTTTTTCAGTTTTAAAGTGACGACCAGTGTAATGAGCGATTACATTTTTCTGCCCATCTGAATCAACGCGAACAACTAACGCATAAAATGAACCTTCATTGTTTTTTGTGATGTTTGCTTGGTATTTACTCATAATCTTCTCTCTTTGTTTGGCTGGGCTTATTCCCTAACTCTTGAGACTATTATAGGCACATACCGCCACAATAACAAGTCCGACCAGCTGATTATTTTACTGGTAAGACCAGTTAGTTATTTTTGTTATTTATCATCATTTCAATCTTAATTATTTCCAATACCCCAATAAACTGAGCAACTGACAATATATTGGAATATTTATCAATTAAACTTCTTACATCTTCATGTAGATTTTCTTGATGTACAAATTTTGTATTAAATGCAACTTTATTTACTTCGCTCATCGTATTTTCCCATCAATAAGTGGTAAGTAATTTTGAAAAATAATCGAACTAACTTTCCTTACAACCTCTCTGCTTGTCATGTTTAACTTATTGTTTTGTTCAAATGATGTAACAATAAAATCAATTTCGGTTATTATTTCTTTTAGCTTTTCATTTTCTTCCATTTCATCACCTCACTTTTTATATAGCACCCAGTCGTGTACATCTGACTGAGTGAACAACATGTCATTAAAATCACCTACATCAGTTGGGCATCGTATTGTTACCTTTTCTGGCCCATCCTTACGAACCACGTTTTTATTGCCACATTGAAAGGCCGCTAGCAGCCCTCTCCCGCTTTTATCGTTGTCAGCATATATGATTAGATGCTTGACGTTGTTAGGTGCTGCGAAGTTACCTAGAAATGTTGCATTGGCTAGTGACCAGGTAGGGCAATCATATATTTGTGTTGCGCTTAATGCCGTTTCTAGCCCCTCAGCAATACCCAATGTGTTACCGCAATTAAAAAGCTTTACTGCTGTACTATCAAGTAAACGTGATCCGCATGATTTACATTCCTCCTCAGTCAAACCGTTAGCCGTAAATAGCTTTTTAGAGTTGATGTTTAATATCTTTCTCCCAGCAGTAATAAAAGTTTTATGTAGATAATTAATCTTCATTCTGCCATCAGTCATAACGCTAACCAATGAGCTGGTATATTTCTTTGTTTCAGGCTCAAATTCTAGCCCGCTAAACCTTACGCCTTTTTTTGGTAATATTTTAATATTGCGCGAGAGTAAATATTCTTCTCCCTCGCTCCCTTTTAAATCGTTTAGCCCTGCAAAGTAATCGATGTAATCAATCATTTTTTATCTAACATCTCCCGTAGTTTTGCAATACCTTCTTTACCTGTTTTTTCTTTACTAGCCTTAGCCTTTTCTTTTTGTTTTATATTCTTAACAATCAAGTGCTTAACGTAGTTCATTGTTTCCGCGCTTGGTTCTTCTGGTCTAAACTTAAAACCATCAGGCCATGAGCCAAACCTAGCCTTGTAAGTGTAAGCTATCCATCCCTTCTTAGTGGTCTTACCAGCGTTAATTTTTTCCTGCCATACTCCGCACAGCTCATTGTAAAATTTACGTTTAGAAACTTTATCCTTATTAATTTTATTGATTGATGCCAGATTGATTGTTTCGTCTACTTCGCCATCTTGACCAAATATAGGCTTAAAGCCGCACTTCTCACAAATGTATTGACCAGCAGGTTTGATGTAATGACATGATGAGCATTCTTTGTCTGTCTTATCTGGCAGTTCTTTCTTGCGCTGGTCTTGTGCTACTTTAAACGCATCTTTGTCGCTGAATAGCTCGTTGTATTCGATTTCGTGAGGCTGTCCAAGGCGGATAACTGTGCCTGAGTGGTCTAATATTATTGCATTAAGCTTGCCTTTTGCTGTTCTCATTGCCCGACCAATGGATTGCACCCACCTCATTTCTGACTTGGTTGGCTTGGCATAAATAACACAACGCACATCTGAATCAAAACCTTCAACTAAAACGTCAACTGAGCAAATTATCTGGATGATGCCGTCCTCAAATCCTTTAAATATTCTCTGTCTTTCTTCCTTTGGCGTGCTGCCTACCATTACTTCCGCATTAATTCCGACCTTTCTGAACTCAAGTGTCAAAAAATTGGCATGTAATACATTACAACAAAATGCTATTGTTGGCCGACCTTCACCAAGTTTTAACCATGTCTCAATAATGTCACCAGCAATTTTAGCATCACCCATAATTGCCGCTATTTCATTTTCTGCGTAGTCGCTACCGTATTGCATAGAGTGAGTAGTTTTAACGCCTGATAAATCTGGTTTAGTTGGTGCATAAAATTCGTATTGTGTTAAAAAGCCGTCATCCATTAATTGCTTCATTGTGACTTGTTTTATAAAGTTTTCGTAAATATGGCCTAACCAGTTTGTATAGGGTGTAGCAGTTAAACCGATGACCTTAATGTCAGTATCGCGGATAAATTCAAGCAGTTTTATGTTTCTAAGATGTGCCTCATCCACTATGACGCAATCAAACTCACCATACCCACGCCTTGCTAATGTTTGAATCGTTCCTACCTGTATCGGCATATCATCATCAGTCATTTCGTGGTCAGCTTGCATCACTCCTATTTTATCAATACCCATTGCTTTAAATGATTTAATAGTCTGATTAATTAGCGCTGTACGTGGTACGGTAAAGAGTAAGCGCAATCCTTTATCATAGAAACCTTTTGTAATTGTGCCAGCTATAACGGTCTTACCTGCCCCTGTAGGAGCTTGTATTAAATGGGTGCGGTATTGCTTCCAATCTCTACGAAGTTGATTAAGTATGTTTGTTTGGTACGGGCGTAAAATCATCGTTGTGACTCCAGCAATTTGCACACGTAAACACGCAGCCTAGAATTAGCGTTGCGTCTTGCTGCCCCTAGCTGTTTGCAAGTTCCGCCCTCTGCTGTTTGGTAAACTTCGGAGTATTTATTTATAACACCATTTAAAAGGTGCTTGTTTGGTATTTTGCTTAACTGGTCTTTAATCCAGTTTAAATCCTCTATGTCACATTTGATAGGGATGCCGTATATGTCCATTTATTACCTCACTTACTTAGTGGTTGTTATTAATTAATCTCTTGAGTTTAAACAAAGCTGGTCTGAAGAATACTACTCACCTAACCAAAATAAATTGGCGGCAAGTAGAACATCTAATCAATCTCTTTGAGAATCACAAGAGCCGTATTAGAAGCCAGCATCACTATTACACGTTTGCTGGTTGGTGCGTATGGCTGTAATGCCACCCTAAACGCTGCACCACGTTAAACTTTACAAGTAAGGTCAAGGTTTCCCAATATAACCGCTTTAGTCTAACTACTCATTGCGTATGTCTGCTTGATAGGTATCAATGGTAACAGGTAAAATCTATGCGCCACCGTTTCAGCTTTGTCCAACCACATAGAAGTAAGTCAGAAACCTGATAGATTTTTACGATTAGAACTTTGATTTTTGATTGGAGTTGTGCGAAAATAACCATGTCGGTTGGGATTCGAACTATTTGTTCCATTCAAAATGCGTTTAAGTTCTACCGTAAAACTCTTGCGAAGTTTCCGGCACTTGCTAATTATATACGGTTGGCATTTAGAGTCAACCGTATATAAACCTTTTATCCCCTCCTATGTATCAAGTTATTATCACAATCAAATACGCTAATCCTAAGCCTACCACCTTCACCGTTAAACGTATTAACTGTTATAGGTAGTTGTGACTCAATAACATCGTTAAACCACTGTTGAGCCACTGAGAGAGTTTTAACCTCATGTGTTGATTCACTGCATAATGAGCCTTTTGGACAAATCATTCTTCACCCTCGCTTTCACTAACCGTTAAATTCTGATGGTTGGCTTCTGGATAATGACACCCAGTAGGGCCATTCTGAAACACTGCTTCCATCCATTCGTCATTGTCAGGCCAGTCATGTTCGTTGTGTTCTTGTCTTTCTTTTGAGTAGTGCATAATCACCTCAATTAAAATGGTAGTACATAAAAAATGCGTGG
>Ga0208160_1001391_pt1 | contig 10288 bp, 10 predicted proteins | sample CB_VirMetaG_FD_184536 | JGI IMG/M metagenome (GOLD analysis project Ga0208160, IMG submission 184536) | Freshwater to marine saline gradient viral communities from Chesapeake Bay - CB_1504_1 Viral MetaG (SPAdes) (version 4) | ecosystem: Environmental > Aquatic > Marine > Coastal | place: USA... | reverse complement strand
TAATATGCCAGCCGACACTAGCCCAGAAGAACTAGAAATGCTATCAAAGCAAGCCTTTGATGAAGCAGTTCACTTCAAGCTAGTTAAAGAAGTTATCGAACACATTGCCGGTGGCGAAATCAATGTTGCTGAAAAGATTGAATCAGCAGCAGGCGCAGAAGTTGCAGAAGGTAAAAGTGCTAAAGGTGCTACACTATTAGCAAAATACGAAGCAGCTACTGATCCGGTTTCACTAGCACTATATCAGCTAATTGCTGAAGGTCGTGCTGAACAAGTTTGGGACGAAATGGCTAACTGCATTGAAGATACATATGTATCTAGCCGTTATGCAAAGATCGCTCGCGACGAAGGGTTCCACAGCAACATCGGTGCTTGGAAGCTAGAAAAAATGCTAGAAGCTAATCCAGCTCTAGTTGCCCGTGTTGAAGAATTAGCACCACAAATGCGTGCTGACCTAATGCACATCAGCAACGAGAATACTGCTCTAGCAGCATAATGAACATTGGACTCACACAACGAGTCTTAGTTCATAACCAACAAGCGTATGACTCAATAGATCAAGCGTGGTATCGCTACCTAAAGGGTCATACGCTTTCTTTTATTCCTAATAGAACAGATCAAGACTTTGAACAATTAGCAGACACACTAGACTGTCTTATAATTACAGGCGGCGATGATAGTCCTTTGCGCCGCACAGTCGAATTAAAGATTGCAACGAAAATGCTTGAACGTTATAAACCAATACTTGGCGTATGCCATGGATCATTTTTGTTACAAGATGTAATGGGTGGCGATATACAGCCTGTTAATAATCATTACAACACCACGCACAACGTTTATTATAATAATCAGGAGTATACAGAATTTACAGTTAACAGTCATCATTCGCTAAGTATTAAATCAATACCCAAACCAGGAAAAATATTGGCAGTTGATGAAGAAGGCAATATTGAAGCCTGGATTGACGGACCTACTGCTGGAGTCACCTGGCACCCAGAACGTATGGAGCAACCTTGGTTACCAGATGAAATTTTTGAGTTAATATATGGCGTTTCGCATACTAATAATGGGCTTGTCGGGAGCAGGTAAAACAACACTTGCAGAAAAAATAATTACTGAATTGAAACAATCTGGTACAGTTACGTGGTTCAATGCTGATCAAGTCAGAAAAGAATACAATGATTGGGATTTCTCAATCGAAGGCAGGTTAAAACAGGCGAAACGCCTTCGATCACTAGCCAATAAATCATCTAGTGATTTTGTAGTTGTAGACTTTATTGCACCGTTGCCTGAACAGAGAGAAACATTTGATGCTGATTTTACAGTCTGGGTAGATACTACCGAATCGAGTCGTTATCGGGATACCGATTCTCTATTTCAACCACCATCAGAATACAATTACCGCGTTAATGATTACTCTGATAATCATGTCAACAATGTATTGCAATTGATAACAAATCAACCATCCATGTTTAATGTCTTATCTGGTATACAGATTCTGGAAAAAAGATTTCTGGTTTCAAAATATTCAGGTATTGACTCGCCAACGCAATGCAAAAATCAATCACATTTCAATAATTATTCAAAAAATATAACTTACGAATATAACAGTCGTGGATTCAGAGATCGTGAATGGCCTGCTAAAAATCTTGATGATATTGTTTGGTGCTTTGGTGATAGTTTTACAGCAGGTATTGGACAGCCATTTGATGAGACCTGGGTAAACGTATTAGCTCAAAATGTGGAATGCGTGAATATTAGTCTAGACGGCGCAAGTGTTAATTGGATTACCAGACAGGTATTACAGGTGTTGCAGGAAGTAAAACCTAAAAATATCATTATACAATGGACATTTCTGCATCGAAGAGAACTTGATGATTCAGATCTGACCGACTGTGAGCGAAGAATACTGTGCGATAAAACACAGATTTCTGACGATATCACGAACTTTTTTAATTGTTTAACTGAAATAGCAAAATATCAGGGAAACACCACAATCATACACAGTTGGATTCCTGGAGCAATATCTGATGTGCCCAACAGTTGTGAGGTCATTGTAAAACTCTTAGAAAATCAATATAATTTAGTATTGGAAAACGTTGTTACTGATAACTCACAATTAGATTTTGCAAGAGATGGATTTCATTATGACATAGATACTTCAAAAAAGTATGCTAAACATTATTTGAATTTATTGAGCAGGTAATAGTTTTAGCGTGCTATTATCGTACCATTTTGACAATTCTGCAAAAGTTTTATTCTTTAGGTCATGGTAAGTCAGTTCTTCAAAGTCATTTATTGATGCCCATGAATTATACACATCAAGCAATTGATCAAAGTTCTTAACCAACATCTTTTTTTCTAGCATAGTATGCATTTTGATAGGTATCCCGCCAGGGAGCAGTTGTTCATCAACCAGATATTTTAGACGATGCGATCCTTTGACGTAATTACTAATATTATTGTTTAAAAATTCTTGTTCTGCTACTGGCAGGTAATTGGGTATGGATTGTGATATTGCTGTGGATGATTCTTTATTTTCCAGCAGCAGCGTTTTGTTGTTCAGAGACGCCAATAACCCATCACCTAACAATTTGTGACATCTGTTCCATGTTTGCCACTCAATTCCAGTCAAAGACTCCCAGGTTTCTTTTTTGTTAGATGAAAAAATATCCAGGTTGTGTACATAGCTTTGTATATCGTGAGCATGGTCTTCATAGTTAAAAAAACTATTCACATCAAAATACAATGCAACCCATTCCAGGTATTCTTTATAATTGTTTAAATATTTCTGGAACGATTCAGTAGGAATACTAATTTTGTCCTTAATTTGTATTAATTGATCAATCTTTTCATCGTGTGAATAGACGTTGAGTTTTCCTGTGCTGCTTCGAATACCCCAATTTAATGCTTGTTCAAAAACATTTTTTCGTTGTGCAGATATTATGTAGAAATTTTCATTCAGATATCTGTAAAACTGCAATTGATGTGATTTGTCATCGTTGCGTCTTTTCAAATGATAATGTGCTACACGACTCGTTTTATAATGTTCAACAGATTCTAGTAAACTTATAATCTCGGGCAATGACTGAGAATACCCGACATCCCAATCCTTGCGCAACATCCATTGATTAAATGTATCGGAAAAATACTTTGTTAAGCCATTAGTTAATTCATGTAAATTAACAATGTTTCTGTCAAAATCACTTAGATTCATGTACACAGTAATAACACGTTGCAGTAAAGTTGATCCTACCCCGTCAGGCGTTAGTACTATGATATTTTTCATGAAAATATTTATAGTATATTTCTAGGGTTATAAATATTATCACATGAAATCCTTGGTTTGTGAACTAACTCTGGAAACAGATACTCCTTCTAATCCGCTGTTGTTTACTGTGGCACTGAATGAAGAGATTCTTTTTGAAAATAAAATTGACCAACCCAGCATGAATATTGAATTCTTGTTGGAGGATTTGCCAGTTTCAGCTGAACCGGTTCAAAAAGAATTAATATTCACATTGAGTGGCAAGAATAATTCACACTGGGATATAGACAAACATTCGGGATATATCAAAATTAATAGTTTTAGTATTGGAGACATCAAGATTTTTGATAATTTGACCATTTTGGATGAAATATTTGATCAAGGAAAATACATACATTACGGCAATGGATTTTCTGATACTGAAATTAATGAACCATTTACAGAATTTTTAGGATGCAACGGTAACTTAATTTTACCAATTAAATTCCCCATATACATGTGGTTATTGTCGGCAAGAACTTCCAGGAAACACTAAATTGCACAATCCCTATCAAGTTTTAGGTGTTTCTCCAAATGCATCTCCTGAACAAATAAAAAAGGCTTTTAAAAAGTTAGCCATGCAACATCATCCGGATCGCGGCGGGGATGAAGCCAAGTTCAAAGAGATCAACGAAGCGTATGCTATCTTGAGTGATCCTGGACGCAAGCAACAGCATGACAATCCTGGGTTTAATTTTAGACATACACCTGGTGGAAGTTTTCATGATGTGTTTGATGAATTTTTTAGACAGCAAAGACAACAACGTACTTCAACAGTTAGGTTATCTCTGTATATAGATTTGAAAACTGCTGCAACTGGTGGTGAAAAACTGGTCAGTTTGCAGACAGCCAACGGACCACAAGCAGTCGAAATTGAAATACCTGAAGGAATCAATGATGGCGATACTGTTCGTTATCCACAATTACTTGGTCACAGCGATCTTCAAGTTACATTCCGCATACATCCAGATAAAACCTGGCAGCGACAGGGGAATAATTTAACACGTGACATTGACATTGACTTTTGGGATTTCATTCTGGGAACCAAGATTGAAGTAGAAACCATATACGGCGATCGTATTGCGCTAACAATACCGCCCAAATCACACCCAGGAACACTAATGAGAGTTAAAAGCAAAGGAATGCGTGGCAAATATGCGGGTCAAACTGGAGATATGTTTGTACGATTGGCCGCAAAATTACCAGATAATTTACCAGAAGAGCTTGTTGACCACATAAAAAGATTGCGTAACTAAATATTTTTATGTATAATACACAGACACCAGAACAACCAGGAAAGCAGGATGCAAATTAATCCAGAAATTGAACAAATTACTGACTATGCAATTACCATTGCAAAGAAAAAAGAACATCACTATGTGTTACTCGAACATTTACTTCTGAGTCTAATACGTTTTGCACCATTTAATGATGTGTTAGCGAAGTATGGAGTCGAAGTTGATTTATTAGATCAAGAACTAGAATACTATCTTGACAGTTTGGTAAATTTAACCAATAAAGAGTATGATGGGCATCCAAAACGCACGAATGGTTTAGAACGTGTTTTTAATCGTGCTGGTACACAGGTATTGTTTACGGGCCGTCGTTATATTACCACAGTTGATTTATATCTTAGTATCACTTCTGAGACCAACAGTCACGCACACTATTTCCTTTTGAAGTATGGTGTTGAAAAAGAAGGATTTACAGCGTTTTGGAATGAAAATTATAAGCAAGGTAAAGTCACTCTAAATGATGATCAGATCAAGGAAGTACTTGAAGAACATTGCACTAACCTAAACGAAATAGCACGCAATGGTGATCTGGAACCACTTATTGGTCGATCAGAAGAATTGCAGGATGCGATTGAAATCCTTGCCAAGAAATTTAAATCTAATGTATTAATGATTGGCGATCCCGGTGTAGGCAAAACCGCCATTGTGGAAGGACTTGCACAAAAAATTGAAAATGATGATGTTCCAGAATTCCTTAAAGGACACGAAATTTGGAGTCTGGAAGTTGGTTCATTACTTGCTGGATCTAAGTACCGCGGCGAATTTGAGGAAAAATTTAAGGACGTTATCAAAGCATTGGAAGCAACTGATAATGCCATATTGTTTATTGACGAAGCTCATACCATGCACGGCGCCGGTGCTGGTTCAAATTCAAGTTTAGACATGGCTAACATGCTTAAGCCAGCAATTACTAAAGGTAAACTAAAAGTAATTGCTTCAACCACATGGGAAGAATATTACGAAACATTTGAAAAAGATCGTGCCATGATGCGTCGATTCTATAATCTTTCAATTGATGAGCCAGATCATGACACCACCATTAAAATTCTGCAAGGACTTAGTTCGCGATTAGAAGAATATCATGATGTAAATATCGATCCTGCTGCTATTAATACAGCAGTTGATTTGGGCACACGATATATTCATGATCGCAAAAACCCAGATAAGTCAATTGATCTACTCGATGCTGCGTGTGCTAAACAGCGTGCCAAAGATAACGCAGGTGTGATTATTACTCCTGATTTAATTTACGCAGAAGCAAACAAGTTGACCGGCATCCCACAAGAACGATTGAAAAACGAAGATTGTGACAAAGTGCGCAATCTAGAATCACGTGTTAAAGAACGTCTATACGGGCAAGATGATGTTGTTGATACTGTATTAAAGCGTATTAATGTTTCATTTGCTGGACTTAACTCAGATAATAAACCTGTTGCGAGCTTCTTGTTCCTGGGCCCAACTGGTACCGGTAAAACCGAACTTGCCAAATTGTTAAGTGAAAATTTGGACATGGAATTATTGCGTTATGACATGTCAGAATATCAAGAAAAACACACAGTATCAACACTCATCGGTGCTCCTCCTGGCTATGTTGGATATGAAGATAGCAATTTAGGTGGCGGTAAATTGATCAATGACTTATCAAAAGATCCGTTTAGTATTATATTATTTGATGAAATCGAAAAAGCGCATCCGGATGTTAGCAATATTCTGTTATCTATGCTCGACGAGGGTAAAGTTACATCAAGCTCGGGTAAGACCGTAAATTGCACAAATGCTATTATTATTCTTACTTCAAACTTAGGTGCCAGAGATAACGAAAATAATAATATTGGATTTGGTACTGATTTAGAACGTACTGGGTCTGAAGACAAGGCACTTAAAGAATACTTTAAACCAGAACTTCGTAATCGGTTGGATGCAGTTGTTAAATTTAACAAACTTGACACACTCAGTATCAAGAAGATTGTTAATAAATTCCTGAGTCATCTTAAAAAGAATTTGTCCAAGAAAGGCATTTCAATTAATGTCACTGAGCCAGTTGTTGAATATCTGGCAGAAGTTGGTTACGACAAGAAGATGGGGGCACGACCACTGGCACGTAAGATTGATGAGCTTCTGAAAGTCCCGCTGAGTGAAAAAATTCTTTTTGAAAATTTACGTGACACAGATATCACAATTCGTTTAACCACAGAAAAAACCATAGAATTTGTAAATAAAAATAGCGGTGGTCAGGAAGCCGCAGTAAACAAAGATGGACTTATCATACTGGACCAATTCAAACCTAAAGCATAATTATAAACAGACCAATAAATTATTTTATGGCGAGTATAAGTATTGTGCTTCAGGTGAATTAGATTATGCAAAGCTTCTGCGCGGCTTTGACAGAGATGTTCTGGAGCACAGAATCAGGACGCAGAAAAGTCTTGAAAAATCAGCGGGCATGTTCGGAACGTATTTTGGCTATCAGTACAGTTACGGTCGTCGAAAATTTGACAATGATGTATACGAAAACTTACATAACTTCTTAACAATACTACAGACTATCAATGATCAATGTAAAATTGTGCTTTCGTGGCATAACTTTTATGTATATACCGATCATGTGAACATTGTTAAGGATGTGTTACTGGCCAACGGTGTGTTTGAACCACTAGTTACTGAAATCAATATATCACATCCTCCAAATACCATTGTTAAGAAATCAAGCGAGTACCAGTATCGTTGTTATTTGAAAAATTCTGTAATAACTAGCGATATGCAGGACAGCGTTCGTAAATTCTTTAGTGTGTATGGAGATTCAGTTAGTGTCAGTAAAACTTTTAATGAATGGTTAACTAAAGAATATAAGTATTGCAGAGATTACTTTTTCTTTGACTTTAATGATCCAGGACTAGAAATAATTTTTGAAATGATTGCCCCTGGACTAATTAAAGAAAAACTGGAAATTATTACACAGGATTAAAATAACATGGCTAAAATTCAAGAAGAAACCCTAACAATTAAAATTAGTAAATTATTGCGCGATACTGATGCAAGTCAGACACTGATTACTGATGAAATATTAAACCATCTGGAAGTTATTTTAAAAGAACTCGCTGGACAAGATGTGTTAATTGAAATCTATACGGGTGAGTAATGGATACGATTAGATTTTCTTGTGACGTTAATACCAATATCCCATCCAATCCAATACATTTACAAATTTTACTAGATGACAATGTCATGTTTGACAAGAATATTGATCAGGAAGAATCTGTATCGTTTGAATTTGATGAAGATGAGGGCGAGCATTTATTGCGTTTCGTAATTTCAGGCAAAAACGATTCGCACAATATCAAAGATGATAATGGTGTAATACTTGATACAACTCAGATATCAATTACCAATATTTCGTTTGATGATTTTGATATCACCAACATCATCATGGGGAATCCGTTAAAATATATACATGATTTTAATGGTACGTCTGAAATGAGTGAACATAAATTTTACGACATTGCGGGCTGCAATGGTGAAATTATTCTAAAATTTGATACTCCGATCTATCTCTGGTTACTTGAAAATATGTAGTGCTGTGTTTTAAATAAATACAGTATCATGAACTTAAAAGAACTAGACAGTTTTAAACTAGGTGATGCTGTTAACTTCCACGAGGAGTTGAATCCTGCTCTCTGGGAAAACGAAACAATGCGTTCAGATGTGCGCAAAGCATTATTACGCATCGCTGCTGACTTCCAAGAGTTCTTAGGTGTACAAGATTTAGCAATTGAAGATGTTCGCGTTTCTGGAAGTAACGCAGCATATTCATATACACCACACTCGGACATTGACTTACACTTAATTGTTGACTTTGATCAGATTAATAATGATGAAGTTTACCAAGAATTATTCAACGCAAAAAAGTTTCAATATAACCAAGAGCATAATATTAAAGTTCGTGGTTATGATGTAGAACTGTATGTTCAGGACGCAACCCAACCACACGCCAGTTTAGGTGAATATAGTGTAGCACGTGATGAATGGACTCGCATTCCAACAAAGCAGCGTGCCAACCTAGACGACTTTGCAACACGTCAAAAATACGATAAACTCAAAGGCTTAGTTATGGCTGCGTTGGTTAGTAAAAAACTCGACATGGTAGATGACGTAACAGATGTTGTTAAACGTTATCGTCGTGCTGGACTAGCAGAGGGTGGTGAGTTTGGCCCTGAGAATTTAGCGTTTAAAATGTTACGCACTCAAGGTTATATTGAAAGACTATGGAAACATCGTAGCGAATTAGAAGATCGTGAACTCAGTTTGGAGCAAGCCGAATCTATTGTAGAAGCAGCAACACGTGAACTAGAATTACATCAGGTATTAGCAGAAATGAAACTATCAGACTTTTTACCCAAAAGAACCCGCGAGCAAAATCAAGCAGATGAGCGTATGGCTGTTGACGCAATGATGGTGTTAAGTACTTCAACTGATTACGCAATAGAAGATATTGTAAAGGCTGTAGAAGCGGCTTTAGAAACCGGAAAAGTTCGTAATCGACGAGAACTTTTACAAATGGCGTCAAATATATTAAAAAACCAATGAAAGACTTTCACGTATTAGCTTTGAGCAACGATAATGGAGTAAGAACCTACGCTATTCTAGCAGGCGAAAAACCTATCGGCCGTGCTATACGCAAGAACAAAAATATTGTGTTTCAAGTCACCGGTTATCCTCCACAAAAAGCATACGGCAGCAACGTAGAACGTATTATTGCCAAATGGTTAGATAGTCATTATGTTGATTTACAAGAAGGCGATGTAATATTACATCCTCGTTTTAAAGCACAGCAACAAGAAAAAGAAAGACTTGATCAACTGATTGCTGATTATCAAAAACAAGCCGCGGCAGAAGAAGCTGATTTAAAAAGACTGGCAACTTTTTGGTGGAATAACGACGAAAGTCCAGAGGTTGAACAACTACTAGCACGCATGGGTTGGGAAATTGGCCAAGACGAAGGATATGATGACGAGCCCGGAGCATTTGTAGTACAGATAGGCGACGAAGATGGTGATAGCTTTCTTTCTTGGTCGCCAGATGAACTAAGAAACAATGTAACAGAAGGCGACGTTGTTAAACACAAGTTTGGCCTAAAGCAACAACAAAAGAATAAAACCAAATATCGTTTTTATCAAGAAATCAAAGACGATATTCCTGTATACGATCGTGGCACACACAATGCTGTATTGCCAAAGTACATTGAGTCGCATCGTCATCCAGAAAATCTAGAACCATTTGATCACTTTGAAGTACAACCAAGTGTATCAGGAGTTAATGGTAGAATTCTTGGCATTACTCGAGACGGAATGAAGGTATTGACTTCGGTAGCAAGACTAGAACTAGCAAAAGTTCTTGCTGATGCTTATAACAGAGGCGGGTTCTCGGATAAAGATATTGAAAAAGTTTCACTAGATACACTAGAAAGTATTGCCGAATCAGACAAAGAGCATCCAGGTAGAGATGCTATTAGAAAATATATCCAACGACAGCACGATATACGTAGAGCAACCGGTGCTGATATAGCAAACAAAAAAATCTTAAACAGAACCAAAGCCGACCGTGTAGGATTTGATAATTTAGAACAACGTGTATTACAGTTAGCTGGTGAAAAAACATACAATAGTGATGATCCTGCTGATATAGAACG
>Ga0208160_1001390_pt1 | contig 10289 bp, 24 predicted proteins | sample CB_VirMetaG_FD_184536 | JGI IMG/M metagenome (GOLD analysis project Ga0208160, IMG submission 184536) | Freshwater to marine saline gradient viral communities from Chesapeake Bay - CB_1504_1 Viral MetaG (SPAdes) (version 4) | ecosystem: Environmental > Aquatic > Marine > Coastal | place: USA... | reverse complement strand
TCGTATATCTTCATTTTGTAATTCGGTTAGGTTCCTTGTTAGTACGTTTGTATGTCTTATATTTAATGTTGCCAAGTTTTTATTCTTCGTCTTTTTTATCTATTTGTATCAGTTTGATTTCTGTTATCTTTTCTCCACCACTTGTGATGTCAAGGTTATCACTATATCCTCTCTTCTTTCCTTTGTACTTCATATAGAATAGTATACTCCTTTCTGAACCATCCTTTATCTGTTTGAATAATTGGCTCTCTACATAGTCGAGTGTTAAATCTTCGAGTTCATCCACTTTTTGTTTGAATACTGGGTCTTCTCTATAATATTTATAGAATGTGTCTCGTGATACTCCCGCCTCTTTACAGGCAGGTGTAACTATTCCGAGTGTTCTTTCAAGTGCCTCAAGTAGTTTCTTTTTGGCAGCTGTCTGTTTTGCTAATACTTTACTCATAATATTTATTTTATTTCTGGTACGAGTACTCTAAGTAGTTCTTCCAAATCTTGTATTGATACTTGTGTCGCTGATATGGATTTAATGCCAAGAAAACCCGTTCTTTGGTTTTCTTCATATATCCATTGTAATGCTTTTAGTATATCCTCTTTTAGTAACTCGTTATTTATTTTTATCGTGGCGGTCTGCACATGTTTGTATGGTTTTGTTTTTATTAGGGCTTGTCCCCATAAGTTCACACATATATCATATGGGTCAACCTTTGCGTGTTTCTTTCTCTCACTATTTTTTTCATTACTTCTACCATACTTTTTTATTGTAACGTCTTTTAGTCTTGCCTTCTTCTCTGGTCGCCAGTCTTTCTTGGCATCGTTTCTTTTGTATATTGTAAATGATGTCTTTAACTTCTCATTCGTATATGGTGTCTCTATGATACAAGAATATACTATCTCAAACTTGTATAAACTTTTATAGTTCCAATAATAACTTGCCGGTAATATAAATGCGATATAGTCCCCATTTTCGCAACACTTGTTATAGAACTCTTTTATCAGTTTTCCTGTTGAACCTCCGAATGGTGGGTTTCCAATAAATAGTCGTCCAGGTTTGTATTCCATTTGTAGTTCTAAGAAGTCTGCCTGTTCTATATACTCGTGTTGTGGATATAGGTCGTATGCCAGACATCCTGGCATTTGATGGCTAAATGAACCTGAGCCGGCACTTGGTTCTACTATCTCTTTTATGTTTTCTTTTCCTAATATCTCGTATGCCTTTTCGATGCACCATCTTGCAACTGTTGGTGGTGTATAATATTTATCAAATGCTATTTTTGCCATATTGTAGTATTAATTTTTTTAGGTCCTCCGTAAAGGCATCTTTACTTGAAATCTCTGGTAGGTTTCTTATTGCTGATTTAATCTCATCATCTTCAAACTCTATCATAAACTCGTTTAGAAATAAAATGTTTTGTTTGATATAGTCATTTACGTCCACCACTTCTGGATTAAAGTTTGAACCTTCTAATGCCGCCGTAAACTTACTCTCCATATCATTTACTCCGAATATATCAATAAGTTCCCAGTCTTCAAATCCACTCCCTGTCAATATATCTTTGCCCCAATCTTTTAGAACTGAATAGTCCCACTCTCCATATGATTGGTTATCTTTTAGAATGAACTCTCTCTTTTGTTCTTCTGTTAAGTCTTTAACATTTATTGTTGGCACTTCTTTTAGTCCCGCTTCTTTACAGGCCTTTAATCTCATATTACCACCCAATACTACATTGTTTTCATCTATAACTATTGGTCGTATCTCTAACATCTCTGGAAACTCTTTGATACTCTTTACTAACTTTTTGAAGTTCTCATCTTTGATAGTTCTTGGGTTATCCTTGTTATTTAATATATCATCTATATTTTTTCTTTCTATTGTCATATTTTTTTATTTTTTTTATTTTTTTGTTCTTTTATAAACTAATTGGTTGTTTCTATCACAAAATATAAGATAATCCATGAAGTTATATTCTTCAACTCCAATCGTCACACTCTGTCCTTTACAAATGGTAAACTCTTCTCTAAAAATGTCTTTAACTGTTATTTCTCCTTTGTCTAAGTCATATAAATCGAATGGTTCATTTATTATCCACTCTTCAACTTTTTCTTTATTCATTTTCCTTTTTCTTTTTTGTTCTCTTTGTTACATTTTTAATAGTTTCATTAAAGAACTCCTCCTCTGTTTTATCTTCTGGTTTGTTTTGGAAGAATTGTTCCTCTTCTGTCAACTCTGGTAGGTCGAATGGGTCTATTTCCTCAAATAGGTATCTAAGTGTTATGTTTGTTTCCCATACTCTGTATAGTTTTTCTGCGTTCATATTGGATAGGTCGTAAGTAATTCCGTTGTGTGTTACTCGCTTTCCGATATATTGTTCTTTTATTCTCATATCTTTTTCTTTATTTTATATTATATATTATATATTTGTTGCTCCGTTGGAACTTCAATATATTCATACCACTTTTTAAGATAGCCGTGTTTAACTATATCGAGTTGTAATTTTAACTCTTCTCTGTCTAATGTGGTGTATTTGTATCTAATGAGTAAATCTATAACTCTTTCTATCTTTAATTCTATATCGTCTCTTAAATCTGCCGCATCTTCGTATAGTTCGTGTTGAACCGATATAATAAGTTCAAGTGTGATTTCGTCTAAATAACCACATAACTTATCCATTATCTTTTCTGTGTTTGTTTTCATAATGGTTTTACTTAAAGTATATTTATTTGTCATTTGGTTTTTATAGTTTTTTGAGTTTATCTGGTCTAACATATTTCTTCGTTTCATATTTTCTCCAATCTATTTTTATTCTCTGGTTTTTAATTTCATCCTTATACATATTATACATAATTGCGAGACGTCCATGTGAACCCTTATTCGTTTTTACTATTTCGTCTCCTTTCATTAAAATTGTTTCTTTGATGTCATCTACTTTCATTCTCATAAGTTCATCTGTTTTTGGTTGAAGGCAGAAGTAGTAGTCGGCTTCTGTTACTGATATACCACTTGCTGTTCCATTTGAGTAGTATTCTATATTTATTGTGTGTTCTAATGGTGATTGGTCTAATTTAACTTCTATTTTTATCTCCTTTCCGTCCTTTTCGGCGAGTATGTCATATTCTTTGTCTTTCCAGAAGTGTTTTATTTGAAATCCGTTGGCTTTTATGTATTCGGCTACTATCTCTTCTGCCCATTCACCACTTTCTAATGTTCTTTTGAAGTCCTCGTCCGTCATATGTCATATCCTCTTTTTTTATATTTATCAACTATCCAGTTCCATCTCTTTTTTATAATGTGGAATGGGATTTGTGGATAATCCTTAAACATAATGCCTTCTCCTTGTCCGTAGTTATGTGTCATACAATGATAGTAGTATGCTATAAGTTGTTCGGCTTTTGTTAGTTCTGGTTTTCTTGAATGTGAGTTTAATCGAACTATTGTTATCCTTTCTGATAGTATTTTTATATCTTTTATTCGTATATCCATTCTTTTTAACTCGGTCTCTAATTGGATATATTTTTGTTCGATTTCGTTTATGGCGTCTTCTCCATTTAACTTTTTTAATATGCCGTTGTCTTCAATAAGTAGTGTGTCGTTTATGTCGTCATATTTTAGACTTATCTTCTTTTCTCCTGTTGGGTCTAAAACTCCTACGAGTTCTATTAGTTTGTGTGCTTTCATCTTTTTTCTTTAATTTTTTTCTATCTGTTCTATAAGATAGTTGATGAGGAACTTTAATGTTTTTGGTGTTAAGTGTTCATTCCTCATCATATACTTTATTAGTTTTATGTCTCTTTCTCTATCATCGCTAATCTTTATCATAGTCCCAATTGTTTTAATTTTTATTTTGTTATAGATATGGATATAAACCCTATTGTTATTAAAATAACTAACTGTTCTCCAATTAAAAGAGTTGTTAAACTTAAACCAAGTCCAAGTCCTATTTTTATATTCATTTTCATATTCCTAATTGTCTTAATTTTTCTTCTCTTTCGTTGGCTATCTTTATTGCTCTCCATTCCGGATAACCAGGCTTCTTACTCATTCCACTTACTTTGTTCTTTTTTTCTGGTATTTTCTTTATTATATTCATTACTGGGTGTGGATAGTATACCGAATATATTATTCTCCACCTACCATCATCATCTCTATTTTGTAATGATATGATATTTATCTCGTCTGGTGTTGGTTCGTATCCAGTTGTTGTAAACTTTGTTCGGCACTCTATACTTATCTCTTCTCTAATGAAGTTAAGGTATTCGTTGTAGTCTTCTAATTCTTTTTCATCAAATGTCATTTTCTAATTATTATTTTTTTAGTGTAGGTCTCTTTCTGATGGTCCTACATATGTATATTCGTTATATTCGTGATATACATCCTCGTTTCTGCCGTATCTGTGTTTTGATACATATTCTTTTACTTGGTCTTCTTGTGGGTCTAATCTGTTTGCTAAGTCTTCAAGTCCTGATGCCGCCGCATTTATTGCAGCCACTCTTCTCTTTAATGATTGGGCCATATCTCTTATTATTGCTGGGTCATTTGATACGTAGTATCCATTGTCGTCCGCTATAACTGGTAGTAGTCCGTTCGTTCTTATGTAGTTTATACACTTTCTTAACTTTGTCTCCGTCATTGTACCTTTTATGTCCAGTTCTTCTCTTTTTAAGTTTATGAAGTCTACTATTCGTGCCCCGTATAGTGGGTTATTCTTTGTTGATTTAGTTCTCAACACTCTCATTATCATCGGTAAGATAATGTTTTGTTCTTCTTTTGTTAGTTTCATCGTTTGTTCTTTTTTTTATATAGTATATATAAAGTTTTATCTCCTCCCTTTTACTATTTTCGTGTTTTTTTTTATTATTTTTTATTATATTCTTCAATAAGTATCATTATTGTGTCTCCGTATGATACTCTCCCGGTTCCACCATTATCTAAACTTTTTAAGATAAGTTCTTTCTTTACTCTATCAAGACTTTCTTTTACGTCTGTCTTTATCATCATTGGTTTGTGTTTTTCTTTGTTATAGTCCATATTTTTTTTTATTTTTTTTTACTTTTTATCAGTTGTTTTATTTTTTCGTTTCTATCATTTTCTTTCTTTTTATTTTTTATAAAGTTTTCAACAGAAGCAATGGCATCACCTTTCTTACATAGGAAGACATTATGTGGCTCTTCTGTTACAGAGAACACAACATTTTCATTGTAATCACCTTTACTATTATTTAACATTTTAAGTATACTTTCTGCTTCTTCTATTATTTTATCATTACTCATTATTGTTTTTGTTATTTTTTATATAGTATATATAAATATACTTACTCTCCCTTTTGTTCTTTTTGTATTTTTTTTAATATTTTTTTTAACTTTTCTTCATCGTGATTAAAAAAGTTCTTTGAGTATATCGTTTTATTATTCTTTCTAATGATATAACGATATGTATAGCACTTATAGACCCTTTCGTATAACATATCTATTCGGGTGTCCCAAATCTCTTCTTTCATATACCTATACTTTTTATTTTTTTATTTTAATTATTTTTGCATCCCAATATTCATTTACATTATCTATTGTGAGCCATAATCCATATTTTTTACCAACTGTATAGCCATCATAATGGAATTCTTTACCTAAATGAAAGTCTGAAATCTTTACGGTTTCACCAGTTCTCAATTCTAAAAAGTGTTGCCACTCTTCTTTTTCTAAAAGCATCTTTTGATACATTTCTTCATGTAAATCATATATTGTTTTTGTTTTCATATTTATTTTTCTTTTTTTTTCTTTTTGTGAGTTCAACATTTCTTCTTCTTCTTTTCTCATATTCCTAATTTTTTTATTTTTTGGTCTCTAACTAATTGTATGATTTGGCTTTCCGTTATATGAGTGGTCCATCCATTCATAAATCGTCCGTTTTCGTTTATGTATCCCATTCTAATAAATCCATTTGTGTTCTCTGGTCCTGTCAACCATTTTACTTTGGTCTTAAATGTTAGTAGATAATTGTCTTTTGCCATCGACGGTGCCATTTCAAATGCTTTCGTCATTTTAAGAAATGCTATTTTTTGTTCTTCTGTAATCATCGTTTGTCTTTTATTTTTATATAGTATATATATACTTTTGTTGTCTTTATATCTTTTTTTTAATTTATATCCATTGTATTATACCTATAATATCTATTATCCCCCATATCATATTCATTGTGAATAGTGGGATGTCTCTGTTGATTAAAAATATGGTTGTCATTATTATGTGTCCGATTAAAAACATAATGAATGAGATTGCCATTGTTGATAATTTTAATGATGCGTTCATTGCTGCCATCATCATAAATGATACTGCTATCCATTTTATTATTTCATTTATTTTCATGTTATCTTCTCTTTATATTTTGTAGTTCGAACTTTATATCTGGATGTCTTTCGGTGCACCATTTTAATGCCTTCTCTGCGTCTTCTTTCTTTACTATGATGCTATCGTGTACTGTAAGTGTGAAGTCGAGTGGTATCTCATTTAATATGTCATCTATGAATATTTTTGCTTCTTTGTATTGTAATAGTCTACATATATTTTTGTAGTCAACCCTCTTAAAGTTTCTCATAAAGTAGTTGGCAGTTTCGAATATATTCTTTATTATTGCCTTCTCTGCGTCCATATATCCATTTCCATTTATCCATGATACGAATACGTCTTTTGCGTCATCTCTATCTTGTATTGATGGTATTCTATCCATTATGTATTGGTAGAAGTCTATGTTGTTCTCGAATATGTAGTTTAGGTTCTTATCTTGTAGTCCTATCTCTTTTAGGTGTAGCCATAGTAGTCTTGGTTGGCAAGTCTTGGCATCTATTGTCATATATTCTCCTCCTGATAATAAGTCTTTGTATGAGCCACCATCTCCTATGTTACCAGTTATGTTGGTGTGTAGTCGTCTTGAGAAGTTGTCTCTTTTTATGTTTATCTCTTCTGAGCCAAATCCTATATGTAGGAGTGATATTCTCGTTTTTATGTACCACTTTTCTTTATCGTATAATTTTGAGTAGTCTATGTTGCTATTATCTTCGTATCCATCTTCTACGTCTATTAGGAACTTATATCTCATACAGGTGCCATTTTCTGTGTTGTAGTACTTCTTTCTTCTTGTTGTGAAGAGGTCTACTTGTTCCTCGTTAAATGATTGGTATGTTATTATACCGTGTTCTATTAGTAATTTTGTTACTTTATTATACTTTGTTGATACTTTCATTAGTAGACTTGAAGGGCATTGGAAGTATCCATTTATTTTTCCCTTTTTGTATAGTAGTGCCTGATAGACCCTCTTTATTCTTTCTCTTGCATCTTTTCTCTTTTGTAGTTTAAGTACGTAGTCGAGTTCTTTTGGTATTATCATCTTCTTTCTTTTTTTTTAATGTTCGTCACTTTGATATGTTTTTTAGAACTTTTGTGTCCTATGTTTCATAACTTGTATAGTATATATAAACTTTTGTTTAGTCCCTTTTGCCATTTTTGTATTTTTTTTTATTTTATTTGGAGCGAACACTCTCTCGGTGTCGTGTTCTTTATGTGGAAGTTCTAAACAGAACAATGATATATATAATAATAATATAATAATAATTTGGTTCTTCTTAATATATTTTGTATCTTAGTGGGTCCATTTGATGTGTCATTTTAGTCCGAAGTTCTAAACAGAACAATGATATATATAATAATATAATAATAATAATTTGGTTCTTCTCTTAATGTTCCTTATATTTGTTATATGAATATAAAAGATATGGAAATGGAAATGATTTGTGATTTAAGTAAGAAAGAAATGGCATTTGTAAGAAAGTTGATACCTAAAACCTATAAAAAGTTTTATAAGTTTAATATAACTGCCGTGGATAAAAATTGTGTCTATACTACTATAACTGATAGTTCTTATGGTGCTGTAAATCAAGATGACTTTGTTTGTGTTCTTGGTGTTTTTGCTAAACTTATTCAATTTAGACGTGATAATAAATTGGCTGAAATCCTATCTTAAAGTAGTAGGCGTGGCCTCCAAGGGCCAAAGCCGCTGTCATTTATCATAAACCTCTTTGAATATAAAGTCGTATCCTATTAGTGTTAGATAGTTTTGTGTTCTTTCGTCTACTTTTATTCCTATCTGGAATGTCTTTTCGTGGTGTCTTATTGTTGTGTGGCAATATTCGTCTCGTATGTTCCATTTATTGTGGTCCTTGTTGTGATACTTAAAATTAAAATATATATTATAACAAGTTTTACATAAGTTTTTGTTGTTTATGTGTCTCGTCTTTTCTTCTAAACAACGCCCACATATTATGTTTCCATTTTCGAGTTGTTCGCCTTTATACATCTTTGATGCTATGGTGCTATCAAGTTCTCTTAATTTTGGTTTTTTCTCTTTTTTCTCCTTTTCCTCTTTTATCTTTTTGGCTCTCTTCTTTGGTAAGTGCTCTTGTAGGCCTCTTCTCATACATAAATAGTATCTATTTATATTCTCTCTTCTTATCTCTGTGATGGTTTCAAAAGTTTTAATCCATTCTATAAGTTCTTCGTCTGATATGGTTAGTCTTTCTACTCTTAATCTTTTTGGAAAGTGTATATCTAAACCTCTCCTTCTACATGCATAGTATTTATATAAACTATCTTCTCGCATTTCTTTCATTGTCTTAAATGGCCTTATCCATTCTATTAGGTCCTCATCTGTATATTTTTTCATAAACGTTTTTATTTTATTCTATACTTTATTATATATGATTAAAGTAAAGTTGTCTGGAATATATATAATAACTCATGAGCCCTCTGGTAAGTATTATATTGGAATGTCTCGTGATATATTTTCTCGCTGGGGTTCTCATTATGGTTCTATAAAAACTGCGGCACACTCTTCTACTTCATTTATGAACTTGTTTTTACAAAGCGATATAACTGATTGGTCTTTTCGTATATTGGAAAGTCATTCATTTACAAAATATAAAAAGGATAATTCGTTAAGTGGTCAGGCAGCAGTAAGTGCCTTTCGTACTTTTTTATTAACTCGTGAGAAATATGTTATGTCTCTTTATTCTAAAAACTTTTGTCTAAATAAAAATAATAAGCATTTTTCTTAAAACAAAGGATGTATTTATTTATATATAATTATGGGTTTCATCACCTGTCTTTAATTCTAATGTAATATAAAAACTCACCGTTCTGGTGAGTTTTTTATTTATATCATTCTTGCTATTCCTGGTAATTTTGATATAACTAATTGGTTATTATCCCAATGTCTATCTATATTTAGTTCTTTAATCTTCTCTATCTTTGCTGGGTTCGACCCTGTTGCGATAATTCTACTTCTGGGTATATTGTTGTCACTTGCCCATTTAAGTATGTCTCCAAGTCTATTAAATTGTCTTGCAGTTATTATCCATTTTTCTCCTCCTGTCTTGAACCATAACTCTTTTCCTTTTGGTGTTGATAGTGTTCCGTCCCAATCAAATGATGTTTTTGTAATGGCGAGTTTTTCTATAACTTCTTTTATTTGTTTTAGTTTTTCATTTACTGGTGGTTCTCCTCCACCTATGGCTATTGCTTGTGCTATCGCCTTCTCTTTTGCGTCTGGTCCTATATAACACTTTCCTGTGTCGCCCCACTTCCATCCGTCTTTTCCGTCTATTGTGCATCTTTTTAGTGGCATCTCCTTGTTCTTATTTTATATTGTCATTCATTTCATCCTTAACACTCTTGTAGAAACCAAGTGCCTCCTTTGCCGTATCAATAAATGGTTTTTTTCCTAACTTTTGTGCGTTTTCGTCATACGATTTCAATTCTGTATAAATCCATATCATTGCTATACTTTTTGATAGTAAATAGTTGATGCCGAATAGTGCTCCACTGAATATATAAACATCAATCATATAAAGTAGGAATGTTGAACCCATATACTTAAATGTCTTATGTCCTAAACCAAGTCGTAGTATTCTGCTCTTAAAGGATTTTCTCCCTTTTGTTATTATTTGAACTTTTATAGCATATATGGTGTCTACTATCATTGCTATAAATATGATTAAAAAAACCCATTGTATTGGTGCTACAAATGTCAATATACTCCCAATCATCATTGCTATTTTTCCTTTAATAAATCCTATAAATTTCATCTCTACTTCTTATTTTTTATATCTTTCCACCCTTTGTGTATCTCCAACCACCCGCTATAAGCCACTGGTGTATTGCTGCTCCAACTGATGGATACTTTCCAACTGGTCCCCAAGGTCCTGCTGTTTTTGTTCCTGCTTGTCCGTCTGCCACGTTGTTGT
>Ga0208160_1001386_pt1 | contig 10303 bp, 24 predicted proteins | sample CB_VirMetaG_FD_184536 | JGI IMG/M metagenome (GOLD analysis project Ga0208160, IMG submission 184536) | Freshwater to marine saline gradient viral communities from Chesapeake Bay - CB_1504_1 Viral MetaG (SPAdes) (version 4) | ecosystem: Environmental > Aquatic > Marine > Coastal | place: USA... | reverse complement strand
GTGAAAGCATTGTATTCAGCATTGGTGAAAGCTCAGAGTCAGATAAAGGGAGCGCTCAAAGACAGCGTTAACCCTCACTTCAAGAATCGCTACGCTGATCTTGCGTCTGTCTGGGATGCCATTCGTGACGCATTGCACAAGAACGGTCTGGCAGTAGTTCAGCTCAGCCGCATACACGAATCAGGCGCTCCGGTGCTCGTTACTCGTATCATTCACGAATCGGGTGAGCATGTAGAGGGTGAGTACCCACTGGTCTGTAAAGACCCGAATGATCCTCAGAAGCTAGGCTCAGCGACTACCTACGCACGCAGGTACGCTCTTGCTGCTGCACTCGGTGTCATCCAAGAGGACGATGACGGACAGGCTGCTGCTGCTCCAAAGCCAGCCGCTAAACCAGCATCCAGTAAGGCTTCTGACTATCAAGCATTGCTTGAAGGCTTCTTTGATAAGCCAGTAGCAAAGTGGACTGACACAGAAAAGGTGTTGGCTCGTAAGGCTTTTACGGACTTACAGGCTGGCAAGGAGTGGTCAGTGGTGCAGTCTGAGCTCACGAAGGCTGTGACCTTCTCATGATAAATTTAGCGTTAGTTTTTATGATGGTTGTGCTCTTTGGTGCGGCCATCGGTTACACAGTGTTTTTGTTAGTCAAATTAAGTGAAAGGGATGATGAATGAATGTAGAAAAATTTACTGAATTGATGAAAGCTTCAAAATCAACAATAGATCACGATAGTTCATACAAATTTGCAGTGCAGCGTTGTGATGACCGTGATGCTTACGAGGTAGCGTTTGCCGCTCGTTTTTACGCATTTGTTAGTGAATATGTAGATTTTCAAACATTCAATAACCTGACAGAAGATGCAGCAAAAGAAATCATTCAAAGAACAGAAGATCGCATGGTGTCTTTGCAAAAAGAAATATCTGAATTGATCGCTGAAAGGACTAAATAATGAGTTACGCACAAATTACGATCGTAGGACGTTTAGGCCGTGACCCTGAAGCAAGAATGACTCCGACGGGTAAGCAGATTGTTTCAACCTCAATCGCTGTAGGCAAGGATGACAAGACTGTTTGGTACAAAGTGCAGGGCTGGGACAAGACAGGCGATTGGCTCAAGGATGCTAAGAAGGGCGATATGGTGTTCGCTCAAGGTTCTTTGCAGATAAATACTTACACGAAGAAGGATGGCTCCACAGGAGTAGATGTGCAGGTAAACGCAGTTGTCATCAGAGCTATGACTCAGAAAAAAGAGCAGATCACTTCAAGTGATAGCTTTGAGGATATTCCATTTTGATGACTGAAGAGGAAAAAATGAAACGGAGTGAGATGATCTTGGCGATTGGTAGGCAGTTTCCCACACTTCACATGGAATGCGACATCGATGAATTGTTGCAGTGTCTCGAAAGCCAAGGAATGCGGCCGCCGCCATACAAAGCAAAGGCATTGATAGGTTTTTACGAAGTACAAGATTGGGAACCAGAGATCACTCAAGAAACAATTGATCAAGCCTTAGAACACATCGGCAAAAAGGGTCTAATCGGTGAAATGGAGATCACAGAATGATTAGTATCGAACGAGTATCTAACGGATACGTTGTGCGCATAGAGGAAGGCGACACAGACGAAACTCTAGTGTGTCAACGGGAGTTTGGCTCAATGAACTGCGCACTTGGAGCCGTCTGTCAAATATTAAAAGAGCACTGGTTTGACGAAGAAGAAGGCATTAGCCTGACAATCGAGGCCAAGCCATGAGAAACACCGACGCAATTAAGGAGCGATTCGCTCGTATTCACGCCACTCAAGAGCAAGTTGTACTCGATGCTCTACAAAAGTGTGGTGGAAAGTATGCAGGGACAGTCATGAAGTTCCGTCACCTTCTCGCAGAGCCCTTGGGTGAGAATGCGATAAAGCGCTCACTCAAGCGCCTTGCTGAGAAGTGCGTTATTCGCATAAGTGGTGAAGATAACTCAGGCAAAGGTAAGACTTACACGGTGCAGCAATGATCGTAATCGGTAAGGCTGGATACAAAAAGCATCCGAACCTAGCCTTAGAGCTTATGGAGCAAGGTGCGGCTCTTGTACTACATCCTGAGCTCAAACTACCTAACAGCCGAAAGTATACCCTTAAGATGCGTTTAAGGCTTGCTGACGGTACTTTCATCGAGGGCAAGTGGAACTATGCCAAACGCAGGCTTGAAAGCATGGCGAGGCTAACAGAGGGTAAATCCGAGGAAGGATGGAAACAGTGGACATTGAAGTCAAACTCGACACAGCAGTAATGAAAAATCTGGATATCACAGCAGCAGTGCTCATAGCTCTAGCCGACGCTGGTGATCTGTGGCCTGTCAGTATCAATGCCTTCGTAAGACAATATCCCTATCTTGACGGCAGGACTTGCAGGTATCGGTGGGATAGGCTTGCGGCTCAGGGCTACGTCGTGAAGACAAAGGGTAAAAACCACCAGAATCAATCAGTTGTAACTTACGAAAAAAAATAGACTCACAGAGTAACTCCATGAGTCTGACCCGTCTATATTAGAGAGTAAAGTAATCGTAAAGGAGATTTAGTGAGATGTCTAAGATGTTCGGTACTAAGAACTTAATCGAACGGAGTGATGCGAGACGAACACGAAAGGCTATCATCGAGGCTTGTCGTGCCATTTCAGGAGCACAGGTCACTGCGAGACAGATTGCCGATATGATGGAGCGTCCCATTCATCCAGCCAGAGTAAATACTTGGCTGAGAAGGCTTAGTAACGAAGGCTTTATTGAGATAAAGGGAAAAACATTCAGCAAGTACGGCAAAGTAATCACGGTGATTGAATGAAACTGACAATCGAGACAGCTCACAACGGTTGGGTGGTAAAAGAGTCAGATGAGAGCTTTGAGAGGCTTTACTGCTTTTCGTATGACTCTATAGCTGGCGGGGACGTAGAAGCTTTCAGTAGCCTTCTTTGGCACGTTACAGAGACTCTTGGCATGAGCGGCAGCCGTTACGACGAGAAGAGGATCTACATCAGCGTCAAACCTGGGGACAAACATCACAGTCATCACGACAATGCCGAGGATTGAAACATCATCAGATTATCTTGGCAGCGAATTTAGTTTTGATCCTCAATGCTCTGATACGCTGCATTTCAGAATCAGACACCCGATCATTCCAAGCTTCGATCTCAGTGCGACATTCTTCTAGCTCTTTGTTCCATTCAATACATTCACGAATAGCTTCGGGTGACAATGTGACACCTTCAACGAAGGCTTTGCGTATAGCTTGAATCGTCTTGAGCTTAAGGACGTGTTCTTCATTCATCCTCTGAATCTCGTCGATCACGCTCTGAAGGTAAAGAGTTTCGAGCCTCTTGGAATCTCTCAACTCGCTTTTCGACAACCTTGAACGGCTCACGATCGATCTCAATGACACCCGTATCATCTTCGCCTCTTTTTGTCGCAGGGGTCAAATTAGGTACACGATATATATTATTATTATATAGTGTCCTTATTTTGACCCCCTGAACTTTTTTGTGCAGAGTTATGAGGTGTGGTTTGTGGTATGCCTCTTGTACCTCAATTAGTTCTTTTTCCTTAAGACTCTCGATAGTTGTCTTCCAAGTGTTCTTGGAAATATGACAAGCTCGGCACATGGAGTCCCGACTCTCAAAGCAAACACCCTCTTCCGAGAAGCCAATGTTTTTAAGAATGCGTAACATGACGGCAATCTCAGCCGTGGTATCGAGTAGGTTCCAAAATAGATGTGGAAACTGACTATACAAAAACTATCTTCCTTGTTGCAACGAACGTGCGATCTTGGTAGGAAGACAGCACGTCCGTGAAGTTTTCTAGCGGGAATGACTCGGACGTTAGCCCATGCTCTACCGCATGGGTTTTTTTTTGCCAAGCGCTAACTTGTAAGATACTCTCGTATTGGGCACTTGTAGACAGGTAAACTTCATGCGACCTAGTCTACTGCGTAGGTTCGCAATAGTGCCATTCCCATCAGTTATCGGGGGAAATGATGAAAATACTTGGCATAGATCCTGGAATTACAGGTGCAGCTTTCTACCTAGACACCGACTCTCAAGAGTACGCAATCCACAGGTTCGACAAGTTAGACGACAAACTCGATATCTCTTCCTTCGCTCACTTCCTTTCAGCATACACCCCAGAGCTCGTAGTCATTGAGAAGATCTTCCTTGCAGGCAGAGAAGGTGGACGCAGTGCTATGACCATAGGCTCAAATTATGGCCGTATAACGGCTACACTTGATTTAATTGGTGCGGACTATACTGAGGTTACCCCTCGTGTCTGGCAGAAAGCCTTGGGGCTAAAATCGGGCTCTAGGGCGATAGTCAAAGAATCGGCTAAACAACTCGCAGTCCAACGGTTCGGTGAGTCAGCATTCCTTTTCGGTAGATCAACTAAGCCTCACGACGGTGCGACAGATGCAGCGTGTATAGCACTTTTCGGTATTCACTTTATTACGGAGTTACTATGGAACGAGAAACAATTGACAAAGAGTACGCAGACCTTTGCCTCAAGTACGGGGACATCAGCCAAAAAATCATCCACCTCGAAGACCAAGAGCAAAAAGTCATCGAAGAGTGGAATGACAAGCTTAAGAAAATCGAAGAAAGCTACATCCAAGCAAGGTTCCCGCTCCGCAAAGAGCTCAGGCAAATCGAAACTCGCTGGCTAGAGCTGAAAGAACTATTGAATGAAACTCCAAGTTGAAGTCAGAAAAGCGGTCACCTCAGACTACCCACTTATCCTAAGTAGCTGGCTCAAAGGCTGCTATCACCTATGCTCAGCCTTCAAGGATATGCCCAAGTCTTTGTACTACGGTGTCCATGAACCCTGCCTGAAAGCTATCTTGGCAACATCAGACACTATGTGTGTCGTTGACCACCAAGACCCAGATCACATTCTTGGCTACATCGTCTACAAAGATTATGGCTTTTTTACTGTCATTCATTGGATATACATCAAGCAGCAGTTTCGAGACTTCGGTATGGCAAAGTACCTGCTGGCTTGCGTTGAGCCGAAGAAGATAGTCTTTACTACTCACGAGACACCAGAGTCTCAAAAGTTCTTTAATAAACAAAAGATACGAACATTCTATGTTCCACACCTAAGGCATGGTGAGTGGCACGTCGAAAACTTTGCAACATTCTTACAACTCAGGGGTTTACCATGAAACTTAAGTCAGTCTTCTTTTACCAAGCAGTTAAGGTGGGGACGCAGATGATTAATTCTGCATCAGATGAACACTACGAGATTGAGCTCTCAGACAACGTGACGTTCGTTACTTGCCCTCGCCAGCAGATCACTGTCGCAGTACCGATGACCAACATTCCACAGATGCAACTCAAGGAAGTACGCAGGTCACAAGAGTTTGTGAAGATGCACTCTAACTTGGAGAAGGCTAGGGCAGCGGCAGCAGCCAAGAGACAAGCTCGTGCAGCGTTCGAGGCTAAGAATGAGGACGTATAACCCCCCTACAAATACCCCCCCTCTTCCGGTGACTCAGTTGGTTGAGGCTCTGAGAAGCATCTTCGAAAATAAGAGCTTGCCAGAATTTACACGTTACCGAGCGGTGAGTTTCCTAAAAGATCGAGCCCCATCAGAACGTGACAATTGTTGGCAGTTGGAAGTTCAAAATTTTTTAGTCACTCAAAGAAATTTTTCCAATTCCAATTTGAAGTCAAAAGTTTCCAGCACGTAAGGTGTTTTTCACTTTTCCCAGGAATTTTTTTCCCAGAAAACACACACCTGTGTGAAATTGCTATCCATTTTTTAGTCGACACTGCCCAAACCTTGGACACGGCTCGTTTTGGCAGCAAACAGCCACGCTACAGCATGTTAGTAATTTCAAGGTACACTCACATACGTCACCTCATTTTAATAGCCCTAGAGCCCTATTTGACCCTATCAATATCTAACCTCATGAGACTAAAACCGTATGCACCAGCACACGATCAAAACAAAAAAAAGAGAGCCGAAGCTCTCTCACAAATTGAAGCAATTAAAACCCATTCTGAAGGCAGCCCTAGCGCTGTACCCGTTGCGCTCTAGCTGAGTTTGAGCCTTTTTTAGTATGCGCTTAGAGCAATACCAGCGAGTCTGACCGCCAACTCCTCTTTTGTCGCAATAAAACCAGCGAGCGCTTGGGTTTTCGTCTTGAGCTGCCTGAAGTGTTCGATAGTATTTCATTCACTCACCTACCTTTTTTAGAGACATTGCTTGCTGCCATTGCGAGTCAATCACAAGAGTAAAGGTAACCTTGTCTCCGCTCTTGAGAGTGAGGTCATCATCATAGAACACCACCGATTGACCATTGCACGTCTTAAGCATCCCGAACCCGTCCAATTCATCGAACCAGTGAATCGTTCCAGTCATTTTTGTCTTCATTCGCTCACCCCATCATTTTCATCATCTTCCTCATCTTCGGGCTCATCGTGGTAAGATCCGTCGCTGTGTTCGAAGATCAATTCATCCATTCTAAAGTTAATGTAGCAATTAAACTCTTCACGATATGCGATAGGATCTACACTCTTAAGCACGTCGCTCGGAAGATATTCTAAGCATCCAAATTTTATCGGTGGGTTAACATCATCAAAATACTCAATGAACATACTTTCAAGATCACGGTCAGTTAGTTGTGTCATGGTGAAACTCCTTTTAGTGTGTTCATTGGGCATCCTCCTCTTTGAGAAAACCAAAACCGATCGCGTGTTCAATAAGTGATTTTTTGAGGTGTCTCATGTCGATGAAACCATCCTCAATGGCCTGATGAACCTCCTCATCCGAAAACTCGATGATCACGCGATCATCCTCATCCAACAGAGCGATATAGGCTCTGTCTCTCTCGAACCACGTTGAGACGTGTAGTGTTTTCATTCGGACACCTCCCATTCGATCCGGCCAAAGGGTCGGCCAGAACGTTCTGTTAATTCGATGGCGGAGCATTGAAAATCGATCTCGGAAAATGAGCGAATGCGGGCAGTTTTGTGGATGATCCCATTCTCTTTTAGGAGGCGGAGGACAGCTTGTGGGCTCTCCGGAAATTTTCCGGTGAGTGTGTGTCGAGACACATCATTGACTTCAAAACCTTCACGGGAATTACCCCAAACACTCCAATAATTCACAAAAATTACGTTCATGTTGCACCTCATTTCATCAGGTTGAAAAGTTGGAAACAAAGAAAACCGATTGCCAACAAAAGAAAAGCGCTTAGGCCAACCGTCACAAAGTAAAAAGAAAAGATTTCAATCGTCATCATCATGGTCTGAACCCTCGGTGTCCAACATCGGACAAACAGCATAGAGCACACGCCATGCCAAACATGCACAGCGTAATGATTGAATAAAAAGAAAATGCCAGCGTCTAAGAGTTAGACACTGACTAGAGGGTAATGGTCAGACTGATCGTTTTAAAAGAAAATTTAATTGAAGGAGCTCATAAGGCGTTGCTGAATCAATATGCAGCGTTTCTTGACGGCCAGTCCCATCAAAAATATCCATATCAATATCGGAACTAAAAAAGTCGTTAATTTCAATTTTAGATGACGTAGACGGATCCCAAAATTTCACAGCCTTAAAAAATTCCTCAACCGTCATTTCAATATTTTTATTTTCGAAACCTTCAGCAACAATATCATAATCATCTTCAGCGAATTGAATTACTTGATAAGTACAGCTCGTTATCATGTGAAACCTCATTTTTTGTAAATATGGGCAAGAGCAGCCACGTATCCGCTTTCAAAAGCGTGCATCTCCTCAAGACATTTGCGCTTGGTGCCGTATTGAGTAACGACGTTGATACCACCATTGGCGTTGTGCATACGAACTAGTCTGACCATGCCGTATGCGTAATCTAGGTGGAAGTTTCCGATATTAGCGACAATGCCATCAGGTGTGCGACTATAGGGCTCAATGGGTGATCCGGTTAGATTATTCAATCGGTTCACTACAGCATTGAGTTGTGAATCTGTTACTCGTTTCATGTGTCTACCCTCTGTCCTTTAGTGGACAAACACTCCACAGCTAGTAGTGTGCCAACAAATTGTGCTAAACATTTCAATAGACGATTTCCCAATGAAGTGATCAGGGATTAAACAGTGACTAAAAAAGATTCGACACCAGCGCCTCGCAAACGGGGTAGACCCAAAAAAGAATTAAATATTGAACAAATAAGAGAAGATCTCAAAAATGGTCTAAATAAGGAAGATTGTTACAGAGATCAGGGTTTGAATGCGAGTTATGGTGGACAGAGAGAGAGAAAGGATGAGGAATTAGCTAGAGCTGTAAGAGAAGGTCAAGAGGAGTTTAAGGATAGATATGCTGATGCTATCAAGCCTTTATTGACTTCTGCCTACCGCCAAAAGGTGCTTGATGGGGATGTAGCGGCCATACTTTACGGGATGAGAAACATTGTCGGCTTCACAGAGAAGAGAGCTCTTGAAGTACAGGGTGAGGTTAACCACATCCACACGCTAGATCCTGCTCAACGTGCAGAGCGGATCAAGCAGCTAAGAGCAGAGCTTGAGAGTGAGATAGTAGATGTGGCGATAGAGGAGAGCGTAGATGACTCCAAATGAGCGTGAGAAGAAAGAGAAAGAGCTTCTTGCATTGCTGGAACTAGAGGCCAAGCATCGCAAAAGCTTGGTGTTTAAGCCTAAACTATTCTCTCAGCAGGCTAACTTCATTAAAGACCCTAGGAAGCTTAAGGCTGCATTGTGCAGTAGACGTGCGGGTAAGAGTCACATGGCAGGTGCATATGTGATTGCTGAGGCTCTCAGACACCCAAAAAGCACTGTCCCGTATGTTGCTCTCACACGTGGTCACGCAAAAAGGATCATGTGGAAGACTCTTTTGGATATGACTAGAGCATATGAGCCTCAAGTTAACCTCACAGAGTTGCGTATTACCCTCAGTAATGGCTCAGATATTGTCCTAGCAGGGGCCAATGATGAGGCTACTGCTGAGGTATTTCGTGGGCAAAAGTTTCCTCTAGTAGTCTTGGATGAATGTGCATCATTCAGAAGTCACTTCAAAGAAATGGTCGAAGAGGTTATTGAGCCTGCGTTGATTGACTACTCAGGTACTCTTGCAATGATAGGGACACCATCGGCAGCATGTAGAGGACTCTTCTTCGATGCTACCACTTCAAAAGACTCTCCCTATTCCATCCACAAATGGACAATCTTAGACAACCCCTTCATTCCACATGCAAAACAATGGCTGGAAGAACGCATGAGGGAGCGCAACTGGACAGTAGATACACCTGCTTACCGTCGGGAATGGCTTGGTGAGTGGGTGGCCTCAACTGACTCGCAGGTCTATGCCTTCAGCCGTGACAAGAACCTCGCACGTTCAGGCATCCCTCAAAAACTCGACTATATTCTCGGCATTGACCTTGGCTACGACGATGAAACTGCATTCGTGGTGGTAGGCTATCATCCTAATATCAGAGAAATGTTCGTTGTTGAAACGTACGCTAAGAGTGAAATGACGATCACTGATATCGTTCGTAAAATCGGAGACTTCCAAGAGCGCTATAAGTCTTTTAACAGAATCGTGTGTGATACTGGGGGCTTGGGTAAACAAATCGCTGCTGAAATCAGGAAACGATATGGTGTAGCACTCTTCCCAGCTGAGAAGACTCAAAAGGCTGAGTTTATTCAGCTCCTTAATGACGATCTTAGGTCTGGCAGGGTGTTAGTTAACCCCATTGAAATAAACTTCATCGAAGAAATAACAGCCCTTCAGTGGGACGAAGAAAAGGAAGGTCGATTCATCGAAGATCCTCGGTTCGCTAACCACAGGACAGATGCCTTCCTATATGCTTGGCGTGAATCACTCCATTATCAGTCAAAGACACCTGAGAGTATTCCACCCGCCGGATCGCAGGCTTGGTTTAAACGTGAAGAGGATAGAATGCTTCAGGAAGTAGTGCGTCAATTTGAGGATGAAAAGAAAAGAGAGGAGTTTCTGCTATGATCGAGTCACAGCAACTAAAAGAGATATGCGAAGTCTGTAGAAGGTATGGTGTCGATGTCTTTAAGACAGAGAGTCTCACTTTACAATTTTCACCATTGGGTATGCCTGACTCAATGGCTGAATCTAAATCGCTCCTGCCGGATATTCAGTCATATCAGAGCCTTCGAGAATACGACTCATTACACGGAATACCTTCAATCAATGAGGAAATCTGATCATGTTAATTCAAGGAAAGCAGTGGTACGACGAAGATCTAACCGAAAAGCAAAGGTCTGAGTATCTATTCGGACTCATGAAAACACTCGACACAAA
>Ga0208160_1001382_pt1 | contig 10335 bp, 13 predicted proteins | sample CB_VirMetaG_FD_184536 | JGI IMG/M metagenome (GOLD analysis project Ga0208160, IMG submission 184536) | Freshwater to marine saline gradient viral communities from Chesapeake Bay - CB_1504_1 Viral MetaG (SPAdes) (version 4) | ecosystem: Environmental > Aquatic > Marine > Coastal | place: USA... | reverse complement strand
CTAAAGTTTGAAAAGATGTAGATTGTGCTAAATCTAAACCTGTTTTATATCCTAAAGAAGCTGCATCATCAGCTTCATTGTGAACAGCAGAAAAGTGTGTAGTTGTTTTTGTTACATTATAATTACTTCCACTATCTGTACTTAAATTAAATTCAAATAAAACATTATCTGTCGCTGGGTGCATATTCACAAAATAAAAGACATATTCCTTATATGTGCTATCAATACCAGATGTAAACTCTATACTAGCAGATGCACTAGCAGTAGCTTTTGAGATAAAGTTTAAACTTCCACCAAAGCCAGATGCCATTGAACCATTGTCGAATATTGTTGTGCCGTTAGATATTAGTGCCATTATTTTACTCCATACATTTTGATTATACCATCATCTATGTTGCCTGATGACATTTTAAATTGTATTTCATCAATAGCTGATGTTGTGTTGAAATATCCAGCACAATAATTATCAATATTATAGTTATCTTTATCGGTATTATTAAATCTTGAAATAAAATGTTTTACAAATGTTGTAGAAGATGGATTAAATAGATGTAAATAGCCAACTGCTGCATGGTCTGCGTCTGAACTCATCTCATATAATAATCTTTGAAAAGCTGTTCCTTGTGCTTGATCGAATGATGTTACATAACCAAGTGTAGTACCAGTATCAGCTTCATCATGATATGCGTAAAAAAATGTACTTGTAATAGTTTCATTATATCCACTTCCACCACTAACATTTGCTTGAAAAGTTAAATTTTGAGCATCAGTTTGTGGATGAATATTAATAAACTTAAACACATAAGAATCGTAAGTTGAATCTATCCCAGATGTAAAATCTATTGTTGCACTTGCACTTGCAGTTTGAGTTGAAAGTAATATTAAACTTCCTGTTGGTACTCCAGCATCTAAAGCACCATTGTCTATTAATGTTGTTCCACCTGATACTACTGCCATTATGAATCCTTTATTCCATATAGTTTTATTGTGCCAGAATCTATGTTGCCTGATGACATCTTAAAATCTATTGCATCAACTGCTGAAGTAGTATTACCATAACCAGCAACTCTAGGATTCATAGCATAATTTTGTGCTTGTGCTGTTTCAAATACTGATATGAAATGCTTTACAAAAGTTGTTGAAGATGGATTAAAAATAAAAAGTTCTCCACTAGCTTGTTGGTCGCTATCAGAACCTAATTCTCTTGCTAAAATTCCATAACCTGTTCCATTCATATCTCTACTTGTAGAATATAAAAGTTGAGTTTCAGAATCACTTTCATTGTGATATGCTTCAAAAAAAGTTCCTGTTTTAGAAACATTATAATTACTTCCCCCATCTGTACTCATGTTAAAAGTAAAATTTGCTAAATCACTTGATGGGTGGATATTAATAAACTCAAATTTATAAATAGGATAAGTACTATCTATTCCACTTGTAAATGATATTGAAGCTGAAGATGATGCAGTTTGTTCAGATATAAAAACTAAATTACCTAATGAAACACTAAATGCACCAGCATCTAAAATTGTAGTGCCATTGGAGATAAAAGCCATGTTAAATCTCCTCTAGTTTGAACTTATATTTCTTGCCTGATTTGTTATTAACAATAAATAGATCGTCAGCACCCTCTTGAATAGTCCAATTACCTTTAGTGCCATCAATAGAGTTACCCTCTGATTTTGCTTCGTTAGATAAATTTAAGTCTCCAGTATATATGTTAGCCCAAACTTTAGTTGAAGAACCTAAATCATAAGTATCAGTTGTTGATGGAATAATTGATTCTCCAACAGATGCTAAACTTACTGAAACATCTGAGAAAGATAAATTTCCAGCACCATCTGTAGTAATAGCTTGACCTGAAGTTCCATCTGCTGTTGGGTGTGATAAACCATCTATAATAACTTTACCTGTTCCATCAGGAGTGATTGAGATATTTCCATTTGAAACTGAAACTATATCATTTCCATTAACATCTAAGTTTCCACCTAATTGTGGAGTGGTATCATTTACTAAATCTGTTGCTACTGTTGAATCTAACCAGTTCACAGTATTAGCTGAATAATCAAATTGTGCTAAAGATATATCATCTGTTCCATCATAAAATTTTAAAGTTGGATTAGTAGCATTTGTTGTGTCTAACCAAACAGTTCCAGCAACAGCAGAAGTAGGTCTTGATGTTCCTGAATTAGATGTATTAATAGCCTCTAAAGTAGAGTTTAAATCACTACGAAAAGAGGGAAAAGATTGGTTTTGAATTAAATAATCTCCTTGTGCCATGATGTTCTTATACTCCTTTTAAAAGCCTTTTGCAATATAATCAAAGGTACGACTTATTGCTGTACCACCTGAATTTTTGAATGTTAAGTCAAAGCCATTTATTGTTTTATTTTCAACTACAAAGAAATCTCCAGTAGCAAGGTCTTCGCCTGTAATTCCAACAGCATAATTAACAGATTTGAATGGATTTGTAAATGTTACAGTATATGTTCCAGCACCAGAAGTTATATCATTTCCACTAAATATTCTATCAGGCATATCTATTGTAACTGTTACTTGTGAAACTACAGGTGTAGATGCTAAATCTCTTGATGTTAAAAATACTCTAAATTTAAAATATCTAGCTGTATAGTTTCCTATTACAAAATTTTGAAAAGCTGTATAAGTTATATTATCATCTGAAGTTGCTATTTCTAAATGAGCATCACAGTTTGCTGGTGTATCGCCATCGAAGTTACTAGGTGCTAAGTCAAATTCCCCAGAACGATTGTCAAAAAGATCATCTGGGTTATCTGATGTTTGAGTTAATGATGCTGTAATTCTAGCAGTATGTTTAGCACCAATATCAATAACATTTGCAAATTCATAATTACCATTTGCATAAAAATCTGCATTACTAACACCAGAATCAAAAAATCTAGTTGTCTCATCATCAAATAAACCAGAACCTGAATCAAATAATTCCGAAGAATCTAATCTAATTGAATCATCTACTATTACTGCATTAGTTAAAGTTCCTAAAAAATCAGGGTGTTCAGATTGTGTTGCTATTGCATTGTGATTTACAGTATCAGTTACATTTGAAATAATTGCAGTTGCATTAGAACTAAAGTTTCCTAATTTATCTACAGCTTTGATAAGATAAGTTCCAGCCCTAGCTGGTACTGAAATTGATGTTGCTGGTCTTGATACTTTAGAAACTAAATTAACTGAGTTTTGCCAATCTGCTGTTCCATCTGTTTCTTCACTAAATCTTAATTGATAGTATGCTAAATCTAAATCAGGTATTTGCGACCATGATAAATGAGCCTCTTGTCCAACAATATTACATGAAAAGTCTTCTACATCACTTGGTGGTAAAATAGCACCTACGATTGTTCTTTGTGCTGTTACATAAGTTGATGAAACTTGGAGAGTATTGACGGCTTTAACTCTTACATCATAAGTATCTTGGTCAATTACATTTAAAACTCTATGCTTTAATCCATTACCTTGTGCGTAGATAATATAATCTGAATCTGTGCTTTTTTTGTATTCAACTTGGTAATAATCAACAAAGCTATCAGTAGATGCACCAATATTAACATCTAATGCAACAATAACTGTACCATCATTATATTCAATCAAACTATCATCTAAAGTAACACTTGTTGGTGGTTGAACAGTAAATGGATTAGGAAGTGTTGTAGTTGGAATTGTAGTTGCTTGTGTTTTTGTTGCCCAAGTATAATGACTATCTTGATGTTCAACTAAACTTAATCCAACAGTATAATCATTATTAAAAGTAATTCCTAAAACTCTAAATGGTTTTGCAGAAAATCCTAATGATGAATGTGTAATATTAACTATATCTCCAATATTTAATTCATAACCTTTAAAAGCTACATTTAAAGATAATCCTAAAGCCTCTCTTGATCTTCTTAAAATAACTTCTGCCATTTCTTCAGCTTGATATTGACTTGTTATTGTTGGAAATTGGAATCTACCCTCTAATAAAAAACCACCATCAGCAGTTTTCATTGTTGCGTGTTGATCTGCACTTGGCAAACCAGAATCGTTTATTGGTGGAAATTGAACTTCATCAACTTGATAGTTTCTATCAGGATTGATAAATGAACAAATAACTCTATTATATCTTTCATTCTTTTGTGGAATTGCCAAAGTATAACCACCTATAATATCATCTTCAGTTAATGATACTGTTGCTGTTCCTGTTGTTTCAATAATTAAACTGTATTTACCTTGTGAAAATGGAATATAACCTCTACAGCCTTTAATCATTTCTCTTAAATTATCTATAATAGTTCTTGATGTATCTACTGCTGTATTACAATCAAATATATTAATATTACTTCCACCTGAATATGGCTCTACTTGGGTTTCGCAAACTTGTGAGGCATCATAGAAACTTTGTAAATCTATTTCAGAAGTTGCTAATCCTTTTCCATATCTTGTATCTGTTAAATAATCTAAAATACACCATGCTGGATTCGTTGAATAACTTGCAGATTGTTCTACTAGACTTGCATTGTAAGTTTTAACTTTTTTACCTTTAATTCTAGCTTGTATTTTAGGAAGTCCACCAAAAGCATCTTGATTAAACTTAAATCTAATTGCAAGATAACATAAGCCAGATAATTTATGATTGCTTCCCCAACTAGATAATGTTGATAATAATGTTGATGCTGATTGACCATCTGTTCCAAAATGAGGCTCTACTCTAATTAAACTTTCGCCATCTTTGTAATAATTAGCATCTGAACTATCTACTTCAACTGCATTACCATCTGTAAAACTACTAGCAAATGTTACAGGCTTTTCATCAATTAATATTTCTTCAATAGAATTTATCTCTCCTTCTGATAATACTAAAGCGATATATAGATATTCATTATCTGTTCCTGAAGATTCTACAAATACTCTAGTACCACCAACAAGTCTTTCTCCATAAATTACAGGAATATTACTATCATTAGATTGTTTGTTTAATAATATACCTTTTTCAAATTCATCAAATGAGTTAGTTGCAAAATCAGGAGTATCAGGAACTTTTGGTCTTAATGCCCAAGATATAAATAAAGTTGCACCTAATTGAACTAAAGGATTTTGAAAAAATTTAAACGCAGGAGTTTTACTAACTGCTTGTACTGCTGTCGTTACTGCTGATACTGCACCACCCATTACTTATGAAACTCCCTTTTGTATTTACTAGATATTCTGTAAATATTATTGTTATCATCTAATCTTAACCAATTAATACATTGATTAGTTTTTAAAAAGTTTTTGAAATGATTATAAACCCATGACATAACTATTCTTGCATTTCTTAAAATAAGAATATCATGTAACCAAAGTTTATCTCCACTTTGCCATTGGTCTTTATTTATCTTTGCATTTGATTTATAATGCTGTTCGTTTTCTTCATTTAAAAAAGCCCAATTAACAAAACCAAAAATACCTTTATCATCTCTAAATACTTTGTATTGATTAGCTTGTATTGATGGCTCTATATGATGCGATAATTCAATAACATTATGATTCTTATATTTCTTAAATTGCTTATAAAAATTAACTACACTTTGCATTATGCTTTACCCCATTTAATATCTCTAATAGTTTCAGATGAAAAATCCATTCCAACATCTGTGCTAAAGAATCTTTGTTGTGATGTATTATTTGTTTTACGACCATTTCTTTTATCAAAGTCAGCCCATTGAGATACAATGGATAATACTACATTACTTGTAGTATCAGATTCTTGAACAGAAAAGTTTTCTATATTACCTTTGTATAAAATAATAGGGTCAGCAATAAGTGCGTTAGAACTATCTAATAGACCTCTATAAATAGTAACTTCATCATTAGTTACATTTTCATTGAGTACTGTTGATATAAATGTTTGATCAGCACCAGATAAAGTTAATTTAACACTTGTTTTTGATATATCGGTTTGTTCAGAAAACTCTGATAAACCCATAATAAAATCAGATGAATTATAAGTAACTGATGAGCCTGAAACTGAAGATGTTAGTGAAAAGGAACAATCAGTAATATTAACAGGAGTACTGAACCCAATAGTGATAAGATGTACTGGTCTAATATCATTTGTCGCTAATGCGTTCTTTATCGCTGTTGTTAGGCTTCTCGTCATATTCTTCGTAATTAGTTTGAGTTACACTTTCTGTACCTTTTAACATAGTATATTCAAATTTGCTATTAGGTTTCTTATACTCTTTAAGATCGTTAATTGAAGTATCTATTTCATCTTCATTAACAATAGCTTCTGCTATAAAATCTGCACTTATTCTATGTACTATCTTATATTTTTTCATTAAAGAGATTCTTCTACATCAATTTCAAATTGATATAAAGCATTACCATCTTTATCAGAACCTACAACTCCAAATTCTTGAATATCGTTAGTTAGATGTACTGTAAATGGAACATTATCGTAAGTTATATCTGAATTAGTAATTGCTGTTGTTAAAGGTGGCTCAATAGTAAGTGAGCCTGTTGAAATATCTGATTGATCTGCAACGACCATATAAACTTTATCGTGTGAAGCAAACTTTATAAAATCTCCAGCTTTTAATGTGCCTGTTCCTGTACCACCTAATGTAATTGATGTAGCACCAGCAGATGCAGTACCATTAGGAGTTCCACTAGCTGTACCTCTAGCATCTTCGACTTCTGGTGGCACTATTGTAAAGTTTTCTTTACCTGATCTTTGTTTAACAATAAATGCCATCAATTCGCCATAAACATCACTTCTTTTTGCTGTAATTACTCTAGCAGTAAATCCCCATCTTTGACCATCTATTTGTCTAGCAAGTTTTTTACCAGATACAGATTTAGAGATAATAGTATTTTGAATTGATTTAATTCCTAAAGATTCAAATTGTGCATTAGATATTGGAAATGTACCAGCCATTAGATTATACTTCCCTCTCCTCTTTCATTAACTGCATTATTAATGATAGAAGTTATAGTTCCTCTTGATCTAACTAATAAATCTTCAAAGCCAGATGCGTCTAATGTATTGATGTTAAAATTAACTGTAGTTGCACCTCTGTCAGTTCCTCTAGCAGATTGTGTTATTTGACCAGATTGGTTTGGAATAAATAATTCTGCACCATTTTCTCCAATTACATAAGGTTGTCCTTTTTGTACTGAACCACCACTAGCTCTACCACTAAAGAAACCTCCGATAGCACTCAAAATACTTCCACCACCAAAATGATGTTTCATTCTATTTCTTTTTTCATGCTCTTTAGTAATTAATTTTTCAATAGCAAGTTCTACACCTTTTCTAGCAACTATTTCAATTAATGCACTTAATACATTAGCTAATAAAGTTCTTGCCATATTTTTAAATGTTTCTCCAATATCTTTAGCAAACACTATTGATCTTGCTAAACCTTGTGACATTTTAGTAATTCCGTCATTAATACCTTGTGCAATTATGGTTTGAACATTAGCAAATTTATCTTGTAATTCTTTTAATCTTTCAGAATTAATTTGTCTTAATACATGCTCAAAACCCGTTAATTGTTGTTTAGAGTTTTCTATAATACCTTTTTCTCTAGCAGTTAATTCAACAACTTTTTCTTTTTCTTTTACTATACCTTGTACTATTCTAAATTCGTCTCTTAAAGCTGGAAAATTACCATTCCTTAAATTAACAGAATCTTCTAATAATTTTTTTTGTTGTTCTAATGCTTCAAGTTCCTTGTATAAAATATCAAGTCTATTATCATCTACAACACCACCTTCAACTTCTAAAAATATTCTATTATTAGTAAGTTCTTCCATTTCACGTTTAATTTGTGCCATTCGTAAATTGACATCATCAAGATTTTCAATATCAAAAATACCCATACTTGTTTTGATACCTTTGATCATAGTATTAATTTTATCAACTACGAAACTAACACCAGCAAGAGCCGCTAAACCTTTTTTACCAAATAAAAATGCACCAATAATACCACCTGTTCTTACGAACTCAGGTAAAGCCATAAAGCCATCAATAATATCTTTTAAAATATTTCCTATTGATTTTAGGGTAGGAATTAAATCTTTACCTATTTGAACAACACTTCTCATACCTTGTGCTAAATTTTTACCAACGGCTATTGCTATTCTGTCTAAATCTCTTGCGTTATTTTCTAAGAATGTATCTAAATCTCCAAATTGTTTTTTAAGTTCATCAAAGAAACCAGCTTCTAGTAATACTTTTTTAAAGTTAAAAATTTTATCCCCTATCATTGACAAAGTACCTTCAAATGTATTTGCCAATTCATCTGTTGCTTTACCAAATTGACCACCTTTTCCAAATACTCTTGCAAATGCTTTTCTAGTTTCTTCAATAGATACAGTTGCACCAGCTTTGAAGCCAAGCATATTTCTAACACCTTTTTCTCTAAATAAATCTGCCGCACCAATACCAGCACTAAATGATCTTTGTATTTGTTCAGCGGCAGTTCCAAAATCTAATCCTGTTGTTGCCGCAACATTACCTGTTATCTCTAACATCTGTTGTAAATCTTTAGCATTGTCAGTAACAGTTGCTAAGATACCAGCACCTTGTTGTATTTGTTCTAATGAAAAAGGTACTTTAGATGCAAACTTAGTCATGTTCTCAAATGCCTTTGCACCCTCGTTTGTATCTTTAAGTAAGAATTTTAATCTTGTTCTTAAATTTTCTAAATTTTTACCTGTATTGACTAAATTTCTAGCAACTAAACCTACACCCAAACCTACAAATGCACTTTGCAAACTAAATACAGAATTTTTTAATCTTGCTAAAGATTTTTGAACAGCACCTAATGCTTGTTTCGATTTATCTCGTGCTACTATGTCTATGTTTAATCTTTGTGCCATTATTTAAACTTCTTTGCTTCTGCTAATGATTGTTTTGTTTTATATTGTTCTTGCTCTTTTTTCAAGTAGGCTAACCATAAATTATAATGGCTAACAGGCATATCAAGAACTTGTTGAATTGTAAGATGTAATCGTTCTGCTATAACTAACAGCGACCTAACATCAGGGTCGCTATCTACTTTTTTTCAGCATCCTCGTAATTAGTATCTAAAAGTATTTGATTAGCAATATTTGAGATTACATTTGAATCTGCTTTTTTTCTTAATGCAAATTTATCTTCTGGGCTAAAGGCTTTAATCATATCGCCTTTTTCATTTTTAATTTGAAGTTTCATTATAAGAAGATCAACAAGAACAGTTAAGTCTTGGAAATTACTAGACTTTTTAAAAATGATATTTTTTTCTTCAAGTGTTAGAGGCTCAGAATAAAAGACACTAGGATTACCATTCTCGTCTTTCCACTCCTCAACTTCAATAGTGATAGTTTTAAGAGTTTCAAAATGAGATTTAACTCTATCAATAACTGACATAAATTAGATTATACAGTTCCTACAGTTAAAGCACCAGTTCCTTGAAATGTTACAGTTCTTGAAACGATTGCATCCATAGCATTGTTAATACTCATACCAGTAATAATACCAGTACCAGAATAACTTGCGTCTCCACTTGCATTACCCTCTGGTAATAAAACAAATGAGATAGATGAACCAGCAGTTAAAGTTTCTTGCTGAGTATCAGTTTCGTCAAAGTGCATTTCGATTGTTCCTGAGAATGAAGTTCTACCAGCTAAAAATGATTTAGTAGCATCAGTTAAAGCTGTATCTTCTACAACATCTCCGGTAGTTTCTAAAGTGAACGAAGTAACTTCGCCCATCTCTGAACCACCAACTGTTACAACTCCTTCTTTTCCGTGATGTGTTGCCATGTCTTTTTATCCTTTTTAATTTTTGGTTTGATTTCTTGTTCTTGCTTATATCCTAGTCTTAGATAATGTTCAAGATTTGTTTCATTAATAATTATCTCTGAATTATTTTTATATAGTTTAATATCTTTAGCCATATTACCTTTTACTATTTATCTTCTTCCTCGTCAATAAAGTCTTCATCTTCCTCATCTTCTTCAAACTCCTCATCATCTAAATCTTCTTCTTCCCAAGTTTGATTATCTTCTAATGAGTTTTCTTTAATTTCTTCAATTAAGTCTTTTACTTCTTCGCAAAGTATAGATTCCTTATCGTGCATTTTTTCTATTTGATCTACTTTTTTAAGTATTTTATTTAATAATTTTTCATTCATTTTTTACTCCTATGGTGTTCCAGCTTGATATTCGTACATACACCTGATTGTCATTCTTATTCCACCAACTGGAAATAAACTACCCTCGTCAGTTTCTACTTGGATAACTTCCGAATCAAGTGCGTTACCATTTCGAGTAATATCACTTTCTATTGCAGTTT
>Ga0208160_1001380_pt1 | contig 10350 bp, 5 predicted proteins | sample CB_VirMetaG_FD_184536 | JGI IMG/M metagenome (GOLD analysis project Ga0208160, IMG submission 184536) | Freshwater to marine saline gradient viral communities from Chesapeake Bay - CB_1504_1 Viral MetaG (SPAdes) (version 4) | ecosystem: Environmental > Aquatic > Marine > Coastal | place: USA... | reverse complement strand
ACACAGGAGGTAGCGCAGATGATAAGCGATATTGTGGGGCCGTTGTACCCCGTTAGTTGGGGGGCCCTTGTAAATGTATAATCTTTTCGAGCCGTTTTACTTCAAACTAGCGAGTATTTATTACGCCCATTACGACTCAGAATGGGGTGTAACCCTTCTGACATTTGAGCTAGCTAGTGGGGACGAACGCTCTCTCTTTTGTATTGGAGCACGGCCCGGTATCTTTTGGTTGGACCTGCTCTGGGTCCGCATCTTACCTAGGAGCTTTTAGGTGTTTAAACTTATAATCCTGATCTTCTTTTTGGGACAAGAAAACCCCCAAGGCCCTTTCGAGCACGAGGAGGTTTTCCATTCTTATACAGATTGTATGGTCGAGGCCACTAATATGGCCATGGACCTAGACACCCAACCCACAGTCAGGGCCATCATGGTCAGCTGTCAGCGGGTGCCGGAGAAGGCGGCCTAAGGGCGTTGGGATTGCATCTCTTCAATAATACGCTCGATGCGGTTGTAGGCTGCCGTACCCTCCGTCTTAACACTCAGGATTCTCTGGAGCGCGGACAACATCTCTGCCTCCGTAGCCTCCGGATTGTCTAGGACGCCAATAAGTTCATTGGTCCCGGAAGGTCCTTGAAGCTTAGAGTTATCGGGCTCAAGAAGGTGTCCCGCCCAATGCCTCAGAGAGACCAGTTGTGCCTGCCCCTCCTCTCCTAGATTACCCCAGATGGGGGTAGACTGAGCTCTATCCCGCGAGTTGCCCAGCACGGCCTCATTAATCTCCGTCTCCTGTGCAGGAGTTAGTTGGAGATCTTGAGGACGGAGTTGGGCTTCTTCTACTTGGGAGCGGGTTGTGAACCCCATATAGGGGCTAAGGACGGCTATTGTCTCCTCTGAGATACCTAGGTTCCGGAGAGAGGCCTCGGTCCATTGGCCCAAGTCAAGGCCCGCCGCGATGGTTACGCCACTGCCCTCAGTAGGGATGTAGCCCGTAGATTGGGAACCCCCCTCGTGTTCAATAGCCCGGCTAAAGGCTGGGTCAGGGGTGTTAGCGGCCTCCGCTGGGGCGGCAACGGCCTCCGCTGGGGCGGCAACGGCCTCCGCTGGGGCGGCATTCCGCGCTGCACTGGCGACAGCCTCAGCATTACGAATAGTCCGTGCAACTTGGTCCTCCCGCTCTCGGTGTACAGCACGCTGCTCCTCCCGAGGGCTTCGGGCGACGCCTTCTTCGTCTCGAAGATCGGCCCGACCAAGTGACGCCCAATAGGCCCTACGGCTCTCTACGGTTGTTTCTCGAAAGGCAGCCGACTCACTGTATTGGTCTGTGTCAACAAGAGTGTCAACCAGAGCGTTGTAGTTGGCCGCAAATTCTTCTGCCTGTCTTTTATCAGCCCGCTGTCCGTCATTAAGGGCCCCCAAACCAGCGCTACTCCCAAAAGAGAGGCCGGGTGTTGAGAGAGCGTCAGGAGTACGGGTAATGACAGTGGCTAGACCATCCTCCCCGACCTCAATAGTATTATAGCGAAACTGGTTGGGCCGCATCTGTTGACGGGTCGCATCCAGTAGCGAGACAACCCCCCGACGGTATGTAGCGTTAAGAGGGCCTGCCCGGTCGCTATAGGCCGTATCCCCGTTAAGGGCATGAAGGGCGGCGAGAGAGCCCTCAGAGGTCAGTGACGTTGTAAAAACGCCTACAGTTCTGGGAGGAGCATTGGCAGTGGGTAAGGCATCTATGACAGCCACAACCCCGGCAATACCATCCTCATAGATGCGAGAGGCTGCAGGGCTCACTGTGCCCCCCTCACCGGATAGGACGCCACGAGAACCAAAGGAGACCGCCTCTCTGGATTCTGCAGAGAACGCAATGGCGTCCTCATTCGTCAGGTCGGCGGCATTGATGCGCCCGGCATATAGCGCTGGAGCTATCTCAGACCGCCTAGACGCCTGTAGTGCAGCCGGGTCGGTTGCCCCAAGTACTTCAGCCCTCGCGCGGTCTAGGATAAAGGACGGCACACCATCTGCCCCGAAGAAACCAGACTCAATCATCTCATCGGGTGTGAAACGCTCCCGCAAATAATCCAGCACCACAGTAGCCCCGGCCAAGTCAAGCTCGGTGACGCCAACGATGTCGGAGATAAGACGGGTCCTGACTTCACCAAAGGTTTCGTGAAGATTAGAGTGAGCTGCGGTCACTAGATCAAAGTACTCCAGCGTAGCAGTCCTAACTGGTTCCGGTTGGTTGGCCATAGAGGCCACCAAATCCACTCGATCTTGAATGATACGCATCTCAACGGCGTCAATCATATCTCGACTTGACGCAATAGCCTCAGGGTTTAAGGGGTCGGTATCCCGAACCACAGCATTAGAGGCCCCGATGATGTTGCTCAAACGAGAGCTGGTATATTCGTTAACAGTGGTGATATACCGCAAGTCTCTTGCACTTGCTTGTGACTCATTAGCAGCAGCGGCTGTCGAATCCTTCGCGGCTATAAGCTGCCTAGAGACTGTCTCCCGCTGCATTGCATGATCTGCGCGCATTAACTCTTGGACTTGTCGCACGGCTTCGTCTCGGGGAAGACCCCCCAAACCTTCAGACACAATCAAACTATCGTAGAGAGCCTCCATCCGGGCGACAGACTCAACCTCTTGAACGGCCTGCTCCGCCAAGATGGCTGCTTCGGTGTGCGCAACCTGGTCGTCACCCAAGGTGGTGGTCATCCCTAGGATTTCATCACGGAACCCCGGGTTGGCTGTGTTAGTTTTCTCGATTACATTGCGCAGGTGGAGCTCGTAGGTAGAGTCACTAATGTCTCCCTGCTCAAGACGATTGCGCAGGCGTTCACGATCCTCAAGGTAGGACCCTTGGATTGTTCTGAACTGTTCTTCTCTCTCGTTAGAGAGCATACTGATATCATGGCTCTCTTGACTACGAGCATCTGTCCGAACTGCAATCTTATCCCGCAGGTCCGCGCTCTCCCGGTTACGGACCGTCTCAGACCCTTGACGGAAGGTATCACCTAGGGACCCGAGGCCTGACACAAGGCTGGCCAGAGAGTTGGACTGGGGGCCCGGGTCAATGGCGCGGGAGGAATCGGTGCTTTGATTAAGTTGAGTAGTAAGGGGCATATCTACTGATTACCCTCCTGTTGGGCCCTATCAAGTCGGGCTTGTAGTGGTTGGCTTAACTGAACACTGCGTGCAATAGACGAAGACATACGGGCTTGCCTGATGACGTCGCTACGCAATTGCTCCGGAACACTAAACTGCATAAAGTGATCCATCTCGGTGAGGATATCCGCACGGTTGTTAGGCTCAGTAAGGTACCGAGACCAGAGACGGGACCGATGTTGGGCAAGCTCTCTGACGGTATCAGACCGGTTACCTGACCAAGCCAGTTGAGCCGACATAGTGGCGACGCTGCCGGGCTGGTACGAGAGAGCCGCAAAGACGGCCTCCACGGGGGTGAGATCTTCCACCAGCACTGTGCCGGAGTTCGATACGTACGTCCCATACGAGAAAGCTGTGTAGGCTTTGATGGCGTTGGAGAGGGACGAGATATTGCTGACAAAGTTCGTCATAGACCGACGAGTAACTGGCATCCCCTCCCCATTTCCTGCCTGAACCTCTACGGCGGCAGCCCACATAAGGGCGACCAAATCACTAGAGGTCTCAAGAGTGATTCCACCAGTAGCACCAGTAACTACGTCAAAGAAGGATGTCTCCCCGTAGGCAGACAAGTTCATAATATTACGAACTTGGTCCTCGATGAAGTCACCAACAGCTAGACGGTCGCCAATCTGGACATCAGCCTCCATCAGGTTCCAGACGATGTGGTCGAGAGCACCCCGGTCAAAGAAGCCTCTCCATGTGTTAAGCTTACCAACCTCCCCATCTTCGTGGTCAGTCATAACGTCGGAGGCAATAGAGGCTAGAGGGATGCCACCCGAGCCGTAGAAGAATCCTTGGCCCAAGATAAGGCGGGCTCTCTCCGTGTGTGTAAGGCGCTTAGAGAGCATCAACTCCAACATACGAGCCTGATACGAGAAGAACTGCGTAGGAAGACCCACAATGCCGTTCTGCCACGCAGCCTGAGACTCTCTCTGCATATTACCGGTAAAGTCATCCTGAATAGTAGAGAGACGGTTGTGGAAAGCTGAGCTGTTGTAGTCCAAGTCAGGCATCTGTTTACGTAGGCGCTGCCACGCAATGTGACGACCAACAATACGGTTCCAGACCTCGGCCTCAACAAAGGGGATGCGCCCGAAATCTTGCACCTTACCCACTATACCACCACCGATGGCATCACCCTTGACGGCAGCTTGGCGGCCAAGATCGCTGGTGGCTTGGGCAGAGACATCCAAGAAGCCAGACTGACGGGCATTAAGCATGTAGGCCCTGAACTCCGCTACATCATCAAAGCCGATTGCCTTGTGGATGTTGTTGCTGATCATCCCTTCTAGGGCGGTCTCAATCTCATCAAAGCTGGTAGCAAAGAACTTGCGGACAAACGGGAGGGCCGTCATACCCTGCATACCCCGCACTGGGTCAATAGACGTAGCCGCGAGAATGGTGCTGATCTGTAGCGGGAACTGAGCTACGTTAAGAAGTCCCAGTTTCATATCGAAAGCCATCGTCCGCAGCCAACTGATCGGGGTTGCCTTGACGCCCTCTGTGCTAATCCACCGAGCTAGTTGACGACCTTTGGTGCCTGCAGTGGTGTGAGAGCCGACCCACTCTGCCAGACCCCGGGCCATCCGGTCACCCCGGAAGTCGGCGGGATTCTTCCAATTCAAGATACGGTTAATCACGTCCCGCTGGGCTTCACCGGCTTGGCGCACTTCATCCGAGCTGGTTGTCATAACCATATCTGAGAACTGGCGGCGCAAGGGGGCGTGTTGCAATTCACCCCAGTTGGTGGCCTCCTTATAGGTATTGACCCATCGGTGCATGGCTTGTGTTTTAAAGTCCCCGAAGGCTGCGATCTCTGATATGTTACGGACTGATTGATCAATCGTATCATATATATTTAGAGTCGCTGCTTGGTCACCATTAAAGTCTTTAAGAGCTTCGCCGCGCCTTCCGTAGTACATTTGCCCCCGGGATTGGTGCATATCGACAACTCCTGACGCGGCCTCATCCTGAAGCTGTCTGTAATTGCCGACTTTCATCTGTGCGTACTCTTCGGGCAGCTCGCGGTCAAACACTGTACGGAACTTAACTTCCCGCTGATATAGGCCGCTTTCCACGCCTTCAATAAACTCCCGGCCAGAGGGGAACCCACGGCCCACGAGGATACGGTCCAACTCTATGTCGTCAGCCCCGGCAATAAGGGCTAGACGGGCTCTCTCCATTACGGCGTTCCACTCGTCCACATCAGCCTTAGCTAGGCCTACGATATAGGTCTGTGGTGTACGCCCATAACCACCCTCACCGAAGCGGGCCTGCTTAGAGAAATAACTACCCGAATACATCCGGTGTCCGCCGGGATTATAAGCCAATTGGACGCGAGAGAGGGGCCCCACAGACATATCGCTCTGGCGGACTAGGATGCGTGAAACAGGCTTACCAGCTAGTTCGGCCTCCTCCGCTAGGGCTACAATAACATAATCACCACTAGCCATACGAGCGGTTACTTGGTCTGCAGAAATAAGAGCGTTGTCCGACACACTGAAGACAGGAAGACCCTCAGACGCATTGAAGGTGTTCCGTACATGTCCATTACGGTTGGTTATACCGACAGCCCCGTCGATGGTGATATCTTCAAAGCCCCGACCAAAGAGCTCTAAGTATCGTTCATCATTACGGAGAGCGTATTCCATATCATTAATATTACGGGCAGCATGGTAGGCAGCCCTCTCGTGCGGGGTAATGGCTCTGCCACTAAAGGAGACCTCTCTTCCATTAATACGAGACGACCCGCCCCTACGGTAAACTTCATCCAACTGAGAGTCAGTAAACCACTGACCACTGCGGATAAGGCCCTGCCCGTCATGCACGAAGCCATCACGGCCTAGGTGGGTAACAATCTGGAGAGCTTCAAACTCCTCCCCGCTAAGACGTGTCAAAGGCTGTGCCATTACTTTCAGAGCACTGGCGACAGCGTTACGGCGGTTACCAGCCAAGAGAGCAGCACCCATAAGGTTCTCGTCGAGAATACCACGGGCTGAGCTTGTCCAACGCCGGAGGTAAGCAAAAGGGCCGGAAGGCAAACGGGACGTAAGCCCAGTAACGTAGGCACCATGCTCACTTACGTCTGAGAGAACCCGGAGGGAGACACCAGCAGGCTCGGGCATAACCTCGATGGCCTCATCGCTGAGACCAATTGAAGCTGCGTAGACTCGGGCCTCTACCTCGTCTACAAAGAGGGTTCCGTCCTTCTTACCAATTTCAGCCTCAATGCGGTAGACACGAGAACCTGACGTTAAATTGACAGAGGCGGTGCGGGCATTGACGTCCAAGACGACATCCCTATCAAGACGCTCCCCAAACCTTAGGGCAGCCGCTTCTATGGCCTTTTCAATCTCCTCCCCAACCATACGTTCAGAAGGGGGCAGCTCCCCTAGAACTCGACGAACCAACTCTTGGCCCCGCTCTAGGTTACGCATGATTAGGCCGGAAACACCCACCCCAGCTGGAGCATCTAGGGGGTTGACAATCTTAGGGAGGGCAGCCTCCACGAGGTTGTCCATCGTGTTGCCCATACTTTCCCGCGTAACAGGGCCAGAGGGTACGCTTCCTACGGCGGTTGTAGCACGGAGACGGTTGGCAGTCGTGGCCAGAGCAGGCGTACCGAGGATGTCATCAATGGCACTTAGGCCCCCCCGTTGGGAGGCTGCAATTAGGTCAGCTGTGATCTCAGATGCAGCTGTGCGGGCCCCGTTGGCTGCCAAACGAGCGGGGATATTAATGACGTTCTTAGCGAGGCCTGCGATAGGTAGAATATTATCGAAGAAGGCAAAGACGTCTGCAGGGCCCGCGAGGTCTGAGTTCTCCCGGTACCGCATGATGTCCATGGCTTGCCAGACATCTGTATAACCCCAATCTGTGGAGGAGTCAACGGCAGAACTGATCATCGCTCTTACGTTATCTGTATACTCGCTGAGAGGCACTCGTGGATCGTTGAGGACAGCCGCCTCTTTGCGGATACGGCTACCGGGCAGGAGCCAGTCTGCAAATCCATTCTCTGTTCCCTCTACGTTTCCGGTCTGTGCCGTAGACTCAATAAAGGGGACCATGCGGTGAACGAGATCAATGCCCCAGAAAATCCAAGGACGGTCTTCCAAGACTACACCCGCTCGCTCAATCTCCCTGTGGAGGATCATGCGTCGGGTCTGGCGGTCAGCCATCACGTCTAGGGCAGAACCCATATCATCGTTAGCAGCCAGCATGTAGGCCATGTTGGGGTCGGTGAGCGACAAATCAATTAGTGAGTCGTTGTAGGCCCGCTCTAGGGCGTGCCCAGCTCGGTCCTCTGCCCGCTCACTGAGGGTGGCATTAAAGGCGGCAAGGGCGTTGTCACGGAGGGAGGGGTCAACCTCTCGGATATTAGTGTTCTGCACGACATTCATTACACCTTCGAGTTCTGCCTGCTGTTCAGCGTAGGCGGCCCTCATACGTGTATCAGCTTCGTTCCCCGAACGGACTTCCCGCTCTAGGTTTTCGTACCGGTTATAGATATCCGTTACAAGCTCGTCTATATCCCCTACATCTGAAGTGTCTGCCTCACCGATAGCGGCCATAACTGCCGTTGTGCGTGTATGGTGATCAGAAGGACGGGAAAGAGCCGCAGAGTTGGTTACCCGCTCCTCCTCCTCCAGATCCTGCTCTAAAGCTTGGAGAAAGGGAGGCACAGCCTCATCGTCGAGCTCTTGTTCGATACCGAAAGGGTCGTCAAGGTTTAAAGCCATTAGTGCTTAGGTTCCAAAGATTCGTGCTTGAAGTTCGGCAGTGCCGGTGGGATTAGCCGAGAGAGCCATCTGACCTAGTTGAGCCACGGCAGCCCCTGTCTGTGCTCTAGCCGTATATTTGCGGGCATTACCCAGCTGTACGGAGGCTTGATCGGAAAGGCGACCACTCTCATCGAGGAAGGAGATGTTGGCTGCCCCTTGAGAGAGGATCGAGCCTACGCCCCCTTGTGCCCCCGAGGAGCCTGAAACCCCTTGGTTGGCCCCAGATTGGGCAGCCCTAGCGGCAGCAATGCGGGTATCCCGGATGGCCCGAGTACGCTCACGTTGACGTTGAAGCTGTTGCCTACGGCGCTCAATATCCGAGGCACGGCGTTGGGCTTTGGCGGCCTTGCTCTGTTGTTGGGCAGAGTAGATAGTACCACCTGCTGCGGCCACTGCACCGACTGCTGCTACAATAGCCATACTTAGAGTTCCTTACTGTAAATTACATCTTGCGTCTTGTACTTCCAACGAGTCAGAAGTTTGTCGAGATTGGTTCCGGTCTTAGCGTGCCAGAGCATCATGTCCGCTCCGACCTCTTTGGCCAACTCTTCTGTGGCCTTGATCAGCTTAATACCGGCACGCCCCTTGCGGTGTTCTTTGGAGAGGAAGAGAACATCATTGTTAAAGAACTTGACATCCATATAATGGAGGCTGTTGTCCATAATATTGATGCTGTACCCGACAATCTTATCTCCTTCGAGAGCTATGAGACTGTGGAGAGCTCCAAGACTGAACAACCTTTGATACTTCAGAATGTCCGGCTTGAGGACCATCAACTCCTTGTTGGTTGTGAGTTCCTCCCGGTGTTCCTCGAAGAGGCTGTGTAAGACCCTTTCGAAGTTCACCGGGTTGACACGGACAATCTTAAGGCTTGGTGTTTCCGCTGGCTGCGACGGCCCACCCAAGAAGATCGAAGTTGCTGCCAATCGTATCGCTGCTGAAGCGGAGTTGGATTGCTCTACCATGTCCTCTTACCTTATTCTTTGTGACGACAACGGGGAACCCATTATCAAAAGCCAGATTACTCTCGTCTACAAACGGAACCCGGCTGTGCCTGTAGGCCTCAACTTCCCGGCTCCACCGACCACTGACATTACTATCTGCCCAATCCCACTTAGCCCGCATCTTGCACGACGAGGGGAAGTCAACCGTAAAGTCACTCCCCTCGGCTACAAAGTTCTGCTCACTACGCTTGAAGTAACAGAAGACGTAGTTGGCTTGCTTAGGCCGCATAGCATCATCAAAGAGCTCGTAGCCAGTTTCGACAAACGAGTTGTAGCTGTAGCCAACAGAGCCACTAAAGACTTCCCAGTCTGCACAGTCCGCATTATTAAACAGACCGTGGGTAAACTTGTAGGTCGTGGAGTCTGTTGGGACCGAGAAGACAAACTTGGTTAGGCGGTTCCGGATAGTCAGGTTGGCTGCATTGGCAACCACCTGTACGCCACTATCTAGGACGTTATTGACCCCATCTACGACGTCCTCTGCCCCGGTGACTTGATTAACAGTCGGAGTGGTGAAGAGGCCAGAAATGTATGGGCCGTTATCCGTGGGGCTCTTGGAGACTGTCCAAGGGTAGAAGGCCTCAAGTGTTAGGTCCAGATTGAGAACCTTGTCGTACATGTAGTTGGGACCAACAGCACTTGTGGCCCAAAGCCACTGGATAATGTTTGCTGCCGGGTCGTACAACCCCTTAATGTACCGCTTAGCGGCACTGGGGATGGTATCATTGATCAGCGTCTGGATCGTCTCTTGGCTTATGTTGCTTTGGCTAAAGGAGCCCGCAATGGGTCCAAAGAGACCCGACTGCTGTTCCACGCCTTGGATGCCGGTTTGGCTCCACCAGTAGACCTTGCTCCCAGCCTCGACGATTGAGTTGGGTGCTTCGATGCCTGCCGACGATACCTTGGCCAACGAGTAGTCTGAGGCCGTAAAGCCTGCCGACGTACCCGAGATATACCACACACCGTTGTCCGCAAAGACCATGATGCCACTGCCTGACGAGAGGATACGACGGATGTGACGAGCCTCTGGGACCGGGATGTGGCCACCATCGGTGTCGATCAGATCTGAGATGTTCTCTGCCGTTGGGTCGGCATCTTGGTAGCAGAACCCTGCCATCCGTTTGTGGATCAACACCTGTGAGAAGTAGACGTCAGACCCGTGTGCGTACCAAGCCCGACCGGCAAAGAAGGTGACGGAAGAAGGGCGATCATCCTCGGCCTCGGTGTCTAGGCCAATAACACCTGAGACAGCTGACCGGTCCTTGTTGAACGGATTAAAGATGTAGTGGCCCTGAGGAGCGTGGGTGTTGCCGAAGTATTCCTTCTTGAGGAGGTCCGGGTCGAAGTCACCAGCCTTCAGACCTTTATCGTCATCGTCGGCGTCTAGGCGGGCAACCCAC